>Ga0105048_10014366_pt1 | contig 12341 bp, 9 predicted proteins | sample MAT05_FD_78382 | JGI IMG/M metagenome (GOLD analysis project Ga0105048, IMG submission 78382) | Freshwater microbial communities from Lake Fryxell liftoff mats and glacier meltwater in Antarctica - MAT-05 | ecosystem: Environmental > Aquatic > Freshwater > Ice > Liftoff microbial mat | place... | reverse complement strand
TATCCTTCCAACTGGCTAGCGATTTGCGTAAAGGCCATTAATCTTCAACGGATGAGTTGATCCGGCACGTTTTGAAGACATTTTGCAAGTTGAGTTTGAACCATTTGTTCAAGCGCTCATTCCTGCGACCTCAAATCCATTGCAGTGGATCGGTCTGTTGTGAGCGCACATAGTCCGGAGGGATCGAGATGGCGACATCGCGCACCAACGGGCGGTTGACTGCACATCGTGATGCCGCCGCAACGACGCGTCGGCCCGTGCTCCTCGTCATCGCCACCTTTGTCGCGAACATTCTCGCGTTCATGCTGCTCTTCCAGGTTTACAAACTTGTGAGGAAGACCTTCATTCAACGCGCTGAAGTGGTCGGTTTTGACCATGCCCATCAGATCGTTGATATACAGCAGCGGTTGCATATCTTCATCGAACCCGGTCTGCAGAAGTGGGCCATGAGCCATGAGTGGCTTATTCGTTCACTCAACTGGTATTACGCGGGATTCATGTGGGGATTCTATCTCTGCTGTCTCGCCGCAATGATCTACTCTCCTGAGCGGTATCGGGAGCTCCGGCGCGTCTTTCTGCTGACGATGGTGCTCGCGCTGCCCTGGTATGTAATTTATCCGCTGGCGCCTCCGCGGTTCATGCCTGAGTACGGGTTTTTCGACACGCTCAAGCTCTACGGCCCTAACTACTTCAAAGAGGGCGGCATGGTGACCGCGAATCAATTCGCCGCGATGCCGAGCATGCATATCGGTTGGACGACGGTCGGCGCGTTTATGCTTGCAGCCGCCATCCCATATCGCAGGATCGGTCCAACGCTCGCCGTTTTGCATGTCAGTATTATGACGATCACTGTGATGGCGACCGGTAATCATTACGTGTTGGATGCGATCGGTGGGTGGATGATTGTCGGCGCGGCATTCCTGGTCGCCCGGCGACTTCCGGCGCAATTTCCCTTCCCCTGGGTCAACAAGCGGGAGCCTATCGTGCCCCCTGACATAGCCGTTCCAGCTACAAGCTCCTCGCGAGCGATTTCGGCGAGATAGTCTCCAGTCGCTCCGAACAACGACACGGTTTAGCAATTCGGGTCGTTTGTGTATCCAGATTCTGCGATAAGTCAATCGCGTGCCGGGTATTGACATGGGTTAGGGGCCGTGATAATCCTATTAGCAGCGCAAACGCGATCCGGGCAAAAGTCGGGCGAGCGGGCAGGCAAAGTGAACTTCGCGTGCGGTTACGCACAAGGATGAGGAAAGGAGGAACGACAATGATCAACTTCACACAGATGATGGCCGATCGTGCCGTTGTTTCCACCGCCAATCCAGGTAGCCGACGGGAGGACCATGCCCTGTTGATGTAGCGCACCAGCGTTCTACAAAACAGCAAGCGGTGTCCACCCGAGTCGCAAAGCGATTCGGGTTTTTGCTTGTCCGAAATGAGGTGCAAGATGATGACAATCAGCGCAACACGAACAACCGGAATGATGGATTTCTAGCGATTATCAGAAGGGAGCAAATTCCGTGGTGAAACTCAGAACAGCCAACATGAATCCAAACACCAGCGGATATCCAGGAGAGGACTCACGTGAACCTGTACGCAATTCCAGGATCGCAGGTCACCGCAAACCAGACCCTACATCCGGGCCATAAGCCCGTTCAGAAATTGGAGAAGAATAAAATGGTACTCAGGAATCCTTCGATATTGCTTGAAATTGCAGCAGCAACGCAACGAGAGAGAATTGATCAGTCGATCCGGCGCTCAATGGTCGCAGAGGCGATCAAAGGCGGGTCGCCGAAAACCGGAATCGTGAGATCCCTCCGCCGGGTATTCGGTGGGGCGCTGATTGGATTCGGACAACGAGTTCACGGTGAGCGAGCGAGCGCGGATTCCGCAGCACTGCCAGCAGCAAACACATTGGGATTGGCCCGGTAATGCGAAGCCGGTTTTTTGAATCCGGGAACGACCAGCTCCGACGGATGGCAGTGGTGGATGACACCAGGATTCGACGGAATTCCGGACTCGAAAAATCGAACTTCGAGTCGCTAAGATGGATGCCTTGTATGCCAGTTGGTTCGTATTTGGAAGGCACGGGCAGCGGCGAGGATGCGATCCTCGTCGTACGCCCGGCCGAGAAACTCGAGACCGGTGGGCAAACCGCGCTCGCCGAACCCGCTCGGAACGCTGATGGAAGGCAATCCACAGAGATTGCCGACGCCGCCGAGGTTATGCCGCTGCTCTCGATCGAAATAAGTGGAAAAGAGTTGATCGATCGGGGAAGCGACATTCGGGTAGGTCGGAGCGACGATGGCATCGTACTTCGCCAACAATCGATCCATTGCCTCGCCGCCGACCCGCCGAATACGAAGTGCACGCAGGTAATCAACGGCCGGAATGGTCAGACCATGGTAAAGTCCGGCGCGATCTTCGGGAGCAGTCAAACCCGCCGATTGCCCATCAATCACGAAGTCTTCAAAGGCAGAGGCAGCTTCGGCGATTACAACCGTGCTGGCTGCTTCATCCCAGGGAAACGACGGGAGTTCAATCTCCTCGACTGTTCCGAACTCGGCCAGAACGGCAATCGCGGATTCGGTGTTGGCAATGACTTCGGGTTGAGCATTCTCGAACGCTCCCCGGCAGACCCCAAATTTGAACGAACCTTCGGTCGAGACGTGCCCTCCGGTTCTTCCATTCAAGGTCGTGGGTTCGTTCGCGTCGGGTCCGGCAATGAAGTTGTAGACGGTTTCGCAGTCGTCGACGGTGCGGCCCATGGGTCCGATCTTGTCCATCGTCCAGGAGAGCGCCATCGCGCCCCGACGGCTGACGCGACCGTAGGTTGGTCGAAGCCCCGTGATACCGTTGAATGCAGCGGGACAATGGATGGAGCCCCAGGTCTCGGTGCCAATCGCGAAGGGAACACATCCACTCGCTACCGCGGCGCCGGAACCGCTGGAGGAACCGCCCGCCCAGGAATTGGGATCCCACCCATTCCGACCAGGGCCGGTCAGTGCGGCGTTCGGTTGCTCGTATCCGAATCCTCCAGCGAGTTCAACCATCGCGAGTTTGGCGACGAGAATCGCGCCGGCTTCCCGCAATCGCGTTACTACGGTCGCTTCCGAATCAAAATGTCGACCGGCGAAGGGTGCAGCCCCCCAGGTCGTCGGGTAGCCGGGCACTGCGAGCAGGTCTTTGGCACCATAGGGAATGCCATGCAGCGGACCGCGATCGACTCCGGCACTCAACTCTTCTTCGGCAAGACGCGCCTGCTTCATTGCCAGTTCAGTCGTGAGTGTGACGACCGCGTTCAGCGATCGACCGATCGTATCCAGCCGTTGCAGAAAGTGCTCGGCGAGCTCGACCGGGGAGACCGCGCCGGCGCGGATGAGTTTGCCAAGTTCCCGGACCGACGCAAAGGAAAGATCGATGGTGGTCATGATTTCCCTCGATACGGCGCAAAGACGATCTCGGGTTCGTCAGCATTCGTGAGCGGAGTGGCGTGCATTGCGACCGAAAGTGCGATGGTGCGCTCGATTCGAGTGCGTACTTGGGCTCTCTGCTCCGGGGTCAAGCGCTCACCGAAACGCCCTTCGATCTCCGCGATCCTGGCATCGGCTGGCGTCAAACCAGAAGATTCACTGTTTGTCGGCATTGTTGTTCGCCCTCCCCTCTTTCCAATCGATTGCAGGTACTGGTGGCGGTTGTATCAGCACGCATCCTACCCGAACGGCTAGCACGCAGGTAGATTGACACTGGAGTAATTCGTAACTACATTTGTTACAGATCGACAGGAGTAAGGATGCATCCGAACAATAAATTTGCATTAGCAATTTACGCGGTCGCGCTGGCTAAACTTGCGTACAACACCGGTGAAGAGGGACGAATAACCTCCGAGCAACTCGCAGAGAATGCAAACACTCATCCCGTGGTGGTTCGCAGGCTGCTGGCGCCGCTCAGAGAGGCGGGTTTGTTGACCTCGCACTCGGGGCCCGGTGGTGGGTGGCAACTCTCTCGCCCCGCCAGCGAGATCACGCTGCTCGATATCTATCGGTCGCTTGAACAGGAACCGGTCTTCGCGGTGCCCGATGCTCCCGCGGGAGTGAACTGCCCGCTCGGTGAGGGATTCCCAACTGTTTTGACGGCGTGCTTCCGCGAGGCCGAGGAAGCCATGGAGGCACGTCTCGATCAAGTCACCGTGGCCGACATTGTTACCACCATCCCACTACTCAAACATCACTGCCAGAAATTCGGCAAAGAAGATGGTGCGGTATTCATGAGTGGGTTCTTACAGGAGAGGGCGGTCGAGCGATAAGCAATGAGGGCGTCTCACGGCCTATATAGGTGAGACAGTGGTTTGTCCGAATGTGTAAGGCTCGATTGGTTTGAGTCTCAGAGAGAAAGGTGAAATGTATGCCTGGAATGTCCGGGTTGGCGAATCGCGTCAACGATTCGAATGCCAAGTGGTATACGCTCGGAGCGGCCTGTTTCGGTCTCTTCATGGCTATTCTGGATAACCTCGTCGTCAATATTGCGATGCCGACTATTTCTCGTGACCTGGATGCTTCAACGACGCAGCTTCAGTGGGTTGTTTCCGCGTACACGCTGGTTTTCGCTTCACTTCAAATCACCGCAGGTGGACTTGGCGACCGTCTCGGCCGCAAGCAGTGGTTCATGATTGGATTGATCGTCTTTACGTTGACATCTATTCTGGCTGCGTTCTCACAAAACATCGAAATGCTGATCGCGATGCGGGCGCTTCAGGGTGTCGGCGCGGCACTGATCATGCCGCTTTCACTCTCTTTGATTTCCGATGCCTTTCCGCCGGAAGAACGCGGCAAAGCAGTTGGGATCTGGGGTGCGATCTCGGTTTCCGGAATCGCGTTAGGCCCGGTCGTCGGTGGTGTTCTTGTTGAATACGCCTCGTGGCACTGGGTCTTTCTTATCAACGTACCAATTGGTGTGATCGCGCTCTTCATTACTCAGGCAGTTGTCCGCGAGAGTCGCGACGAATCCGGCACGGTCGCAACCGATATCCCCGGCACCGTGCTCATCACTGCGGCTATCGCATCGCTCACCTGGGCACTCATTCAGGCCGGAGATCGCGGTTGGGGCGATTCCCTGATCCTCCTTGGATTCGCGGCTTCCATTGCAATCGGTGCGGCCTTCGTCGTCGTCGAATCGCGCACCGAGCGTCCAATGGTTCCGCTGCGCTTCTTCAAATCGGGATCCTTCACTGGCGCGAATATCGATGCCTTCATGATCTCGTTCGCAATGGCTGGTGTTGCCTTCTTCATGACCCTCTACCAGCAGAACGTCCACAATTTCTCTGCCGTGCGAGCCGGACTCGCTCTGCTGCCAATGGTGCTGGTCATGATGGTGATGTCGCCGATGACGGGTTCCGCAATCAATCGTCTGGGTCCCCGCCGGATGATTTCGGCCGGCATGATCGTGACTGGTATCGGCATCTTCCTCTTCCTACGATCTGGAGTCGATGCCAGTTACATCGACATTGTTCCCGCCTTCGTGGTGATGGGATTCGGAATGAGCTTTATCTGGGCGCCGATGACCACCGCCGTACTCAACAGTGTTGAGAGTGCCAAGTCGGGAGTGGCCTCCGCGATCAATGGAGCAATCCGGGAAATCGGCACCGCGTTCGGAATCGCGCTCCTTGGCACGATGGCGAACACAACCTTCAAAGATTCGTTCAACTCCGCCGAATCGACGAAAGCGCTTCGTGCGAATGGCGATGGTGTGGTGCAAGCGGCGCTCGACTTCGTTGGCGAGGGCGCCAGCCAGGCCGGCCATGTGCTTGAGAAGACACCCTTCAGCATCGGTTTGGCTCCCGAAGTCATCGATCAGATTCGTGAGGCCAGCTCGGTTGCCTTCGTGAAGGGTATGGATCAGGCGATGATCGTCGGCGGTGTCTCCATGATTGTCGCAAGTGTGGTCTCCTACATGATCATCAAGGACTCCGTCTTCGAAGTGCAAACTGAGGGCGCCTCGATCGATTCAACCATCGCCGTCAATCCGGCGGACTAATTCCACATTTTTTTCGTGGGTTCGCCTCTTCCGGGCGAACCCACTTTTTTGCCCTCCGAACCGGTCGAAAGCGCAACCATTTGATCGACTAGTTTCAGGAACTCCTCGAATGGGGGTCCCGATGACACTTCTTCGATATCTCAGTTCGATTCCATACGGGAGGCATGAGTGAGCAAACCGGGCAATTATTCGACTCGTCCCACCGAACCAGCCTCATCCGGCGCATTGGCAACCTGGGCACGCTGGGTCGCGTACCACTCCTGGCGCGTGCTCGGCGGATCATTCCTGGCGATCGTCATCTTCGTGGCAATCGCGATCGCAGCCGCCGGCGAGTTCTCGGATGCGTTCACCATTCCCGGGGTTGAATCACAGCGCGCATTCGATCTCCTGAGGGAACGCTTCCCACAACAATCCGGTGACTCGGCGACCATCGTCTTCCAGACGGAAGGCGATGCCCTCATTACGGATGCTGAAATCAAAACACGAATCGCCGTACTTCTCACCGAAATTACCGCACTACCGCGCGTGGTTGGTATCACTTCTCCATTTGATGCCACCTACCAGATCAGTGAGGATGGCAGAACCGCGTATGCGACCGTCAATTACGATGCCCCTTCCGGCGAAGTCAAACTCGCGGAAATCGACCTGCTGATCGACGCAACAGTCGCGGCGAGTGGGAGCGGGCTGATTGTCGAACCGGGCGGACAGATCGTCGCCCAGGCGGAACAGGAGCCACCGGGACAGTCGGAACTGATTGGATTGGCCGCGGCCGCGATCATTCTCTTCATCGCGTTCGGTTCAGTTGTGGCAATGGGTCTCCCACTCCTGACGGCTATTGTTGGTCTGGCGATAGGTTTCATGGGTGTGCTGATTGCGGCCCGATTCATTGATATCGCGACTTTCACACCGGCATTCGCGTCCATGATCGGCATCGGCGTTGGGATCGACTACGCACTCTTCGTCGTCACCCGATTCCGCGAGGGTCTGGCGGATGGACTCGAACCACGGGAAGCAACAATCCGCGCTCTGGATACCGCGGGTCGCGCGGTCATCTTCGCCGGTGGCGTTGTGGTGATCTCGATGCTCGGGTTGATCGCAATCGGTATTCCGTTCGTGAGTGCGATCGGAATCGCCGCCGCCATCGTTGTAGCCGCAGCGATTGTGGTTGCGATTACGATTCTGCCCGCGATGCTCTCACTGATCGGACGACGGATCGATAAATGGTCATTCCATCTCCGCAAAGCTGGAACTCGGGAGCAAGGTGCGCCATTTGGTCTCCGATTGGCAAAAGCAATCCAGCGAGCGCCACTCGCATATGCACTCGTCTCCACGGCATTCCTGGTTTTGCTGGCAATCCCATTGGTCGACATCAAGTTGGGCTTTCCCGATGCCGGCGCAAATCCGAAGTCGATGCACACCCGGCAGGCCTATGACCTGCTGACTGAAGGATTTGGCCCTGGATTCAACGCTGGATTCCTGATCGCGGTCGAGGGTGATGGAGCACTCGATCCCGCTCAACTCACTGCTCTTACCTCCGCCGTAGGACAGGTTCCCGGGGTGGTTCAGGTCACAGACGCGGTGTTGAACGATGCAGGAGACACCGCAGTTATCACTGTCGTGCCTTCGACAGGCGCAAATGACGATGCGACCCACGATCTCGTCAAAACACTCCGGAGCGAGACCATTCCGAGTGTGCTTGGCGGCACAACCACACGGGCATACGTCGGAGGTGTTGCGGCAATCTTCATTGATATGTCCGATCGTCTGCTTAAGCGAACTCCGATTGTCTTTGTCGTGGTGATTGGGCTCAGTTTCCTCCTGCTGACCGCTGTTTTCCGTTCACCGGTGATCGCACTTAAGGCGGCGCTGATGAATCTCCTGTCGATTGCGGCCTCCTTTGGAGTGACCCTGGCCGTTTTCCAGTGGGGATGGGGCAAGAGCTTGATTGGTCTCGAGGAGACGCAACCGATCGCCGCCTTTATGCCGATGTTTCTCTTCGCGATCCTGTTCGGACTCTCGATGGACTATGAGGTCTTCCTGCTCAGTCGAATCCGGGAAGCCTGGGTTCATGGCCGAACCACCAGCGAAGCAGTCGCCGAAGGACTCACGGTTACCGCGCGGGTTATCACTGCCGCGGCGGCAATCATGGTCTGTGTCTTCTTCTCATTCGTGCTGGTCAATGACCCGATCACGAAACAGTTCGGGTTCGGACTCGGGATCGCGATCCTGATCGACGCCACGATTGTCCGACTCGTGCTGGTTCCGGCGACGATGGAGTTGCTTGGCGATTGGAATTGGTGGTTCCCAAGCTGGCTTGACCGTCGCGTGCCACACATGAACATTGAAGGCACCACCAAACCGTCCGCGCCGGAAATCGAACCCATCATGCAACCCGCGGTCTAGTGCCTGTTATTCATTTTTGGCACAGGGCCGAACCAAATTCGATTTGCATACGCATTCAGGTGGCGTCAGACGGATCGGTTCGCTCAATGGGACTGAGATGCTGCTTGCTCTGTTGAGGAATAGATAGTCAATCAGAACAGTATCCTCAGAACAAAAGGCCACTTATGTTCTACACCTTCCGTTAATTTCATAACAGGCTCTCCTGAACCGAAACAATTCACTCGATGGAGAAGGAGTGGTCCGACCCGACCACTCCTTCTCTCGTTTTCAGGAGCAGTCGACGGGCCGAGCAGAACGCGCTAAGGACAAGAATTGTACTGCTCGACCTACTTGATGCGTTCCATTGGATCATTCGCACCTTTGGCGCACGATGAGAGCCATTCGCTTGTGCCAGTGGGACGTCTACGGTACCATCAACTCCGATCAACAACGAGCAACCCATCCCGAAGCGTCAAAATCGACGCCGTCGAATCGAGTTGCCGCGATGAAAAGGTGGATGTTTCGGCCTCCTCGCTGTTGATCACTTCGATCGGTCGGTAGTTCAAGGAGTGAAGCCACGTGAGCGACCAGAACATGAAGGGCATGGCGAACTCAGCATTCGTCACCGCCAATCCCGAACTCGCAGCCAGCCAGTGGGCGGCATGGAAGAGCGATCGACGCCACCTGCTGAAGATGGGCGCCTTTGCCGGGGGGGCGATTGCAGTCGCCGGAGCACTAGGCAATGTCGGTCCGCTGGTCGGCACTGCGCTTGCACAGGACACCCCGAAGGCCGGCGGCAGCATCAAGATGAGCCTCGCCGACGACGATGTTCAGAATTTCGATCCGATTATCCCGACCGATAACATGAGCATCTGGACCATGTTGTTGATCTACGACACGCTGATCCGCGTCGGTCCTGACGGCAATTCGCTCGAGCCCGGTCTCGCAGAGTCCTGGACCGCCAGCGAAGATGGCCTGACCTACACGTTCACTCTTCGCGATGCGACCTTCCACGATGGCACGCCGGTTACGTCGGCCGATGCTGTCTACTCGATCGATCGGGCACTCAACTCCCCGGACTCGCAGTGGGCATTCATCTTCCCGGCGGGTTCGACCTTCGCGGCTCCTGATGCAAAGACCTTCGTTGTGACCCTGCCAAAGGCCTGGGCCCCGTTCGAGGCGGACCTTGCGCTCTTCTCGGCCGCAATCATCCCGATGGCCGTCCATCAGGCGCAGGGCGAAGATCTCTTCCAGAAGCCGATCGGCTCCGGACCATTTGTGTTCGATTCCTGGGAGAAGCAGGTTCAGATTGTGCTCAAGAAGAGCCCGAGTTACTGGCAGGCCGGCACGCCGTATCTGGATGAACTCACCTTTGTTGTTCTGACAGATGCCAATGCACGCATGTTGCAGTTCCAGGCTGGCGACCTCGATATCGTCACCAGCGTTCCGTACAGCCAGGTTGAAACCCTGAAGGCCAATCCGGACGTGACCTTTTACGAAGAGGCCGTCGCCCGGATCGACTACTTTGGTTTCAACTGCCTGAAAGAGCCGTTCACCGACGTCAAGGTTCGCCAGGCGATCAACTACGCCGTGGACAAAGATGTCATCATCAAGAACGTTCTCTTTGGCGCCGGCCAGATGGCGAACACATTCCTTCCGCTGATGTACGGTCACGACGACACAATCGCCGGCTATCCGTATGATCTGGCGAAGGCGCAGGCGTTGATGGCGGAAACTACGGTCGCCGCAGGATTCGATGCTGAGATTCTGATCAGCACCGGCGATCCGGTTGGTTCGCAGATCGCTCAGTTGATTGCCTCCGACCTTGCGAAGATCAACATCAATCTGACCATCACCACACTCGAGCCAGCCGCGAAGCGCGATCGCCGAAACGCGTTCGATTTCGACATCAACGGCGGCTACTACACGACCGACATCATCGACCCGGATGAACTGACCAACTTCGCGGTCGAAAGCGACGGCGGCGCCTTCGCAGTTTGGACACAGTACCGCAACGACACCGTCAACCAGATGATTGTTGATGCCCGCTCGGAACTGGATGTTGAGAAGCGTCTGCAGATGTACAAGGATATGCAGAAGATCGTCACCGATGACGCGCATTTCCTGTATCTCTTCTACCCGACCGGCAACACCGCATCGATCACAGCTGTTCAGAACTTCAAAATTCTCCCGACCGGCAACTACCGGCTTTGGGAAACGTGGCGCAGCGACGTTTAGCTCACAGGCGAAACTGACGTAACGCTCCGGCGGGATGGAGAGCCAGCTTTGGCTCTCCATCCCGCAATCCCCCCTCAGATTGTCATATCGGGTGCAGAATGACCGCTTATCTCTTTCGTAGACTTGTCTATATGATTCCGGTGCTCTTTTTGATCACCCTCTTTATATTCGCGCTCGTGCGGCTTGTTCCCGGGGATCCGGCTTCGAGTATGCTCGGTGATCGCGCGACTCCTGAACGGGTTGAGCGCCTCAACAAATCGCTGAAACTCGATCGACCATATTATGTCCAGTACGTCGCATTCATGGGCAACCTCCTCCAGGGCGATCTGGGTGACTCCATTCGGAAGCGTGAACCCGTTCGAGACATTCTTCTTCAACGCGTTCAACCGACGCTCTTCCTCTCTGTATATGCAATGTTCCTCTCTGTTCTGATTACCGTACCGCTGGCGACGATCGCCGCGCTCAAGCGTGGACGGATGGCGGACCAGATTATTCGTGTATATCTCGTGATTTCACTCGGCATGCCTGTCTATTGGGTCGGCATGATGCTGCTCCAGTTTTTCGCTGTTCGCTACCGGATCTTCCCCGTCGCGGGGTGGGGCGAGGGGTTCTTCGGTCACGTCGAATCGCTCTTCTTACCCGCGCTTGCGCTTGCGTTGGGGATCTCCTCGCTCATGACCCGCAGTTTGCGGAACGCGATTCTTGAAACACTCAGTGCCGACTACGTGCGAACCGCGCGAGCAAAGGGCCTCGCCGGTCGACAGATCTTCATCTGGCACGTACTTCGCAATTCGGCGCTCTCCACCATTACTATTCTCGGGCTTAATTTCGCGTTTCTGATGGGAGGCGCAGTCATTACGGAATCGATTTTTGCCATTCCCGGTCTGGGACAGTTGATTGTTCGAGCGATCTTCGATCGCGACTATCCAATCATTCAGGGAGTCACTCTTGCGATCGGAATTCTTGTACTCATGATCACCCTCATTACCGATCTCGTGTATGCCGCGCTTGATCCGCGGGTGAGTTTCGAATGAGTTCGACGACCATTTCTTCTGAATCACCAGCTCCTCCAACCCTCGCCATGGCCAGTAACTCGAATCAACGCTCCTCCGTTCGCAAGAATCGCTGGATGAACGCGACGTTGCTTTCGGGTCTCATCTTCCTTGGCATCATCGGACTCTTCGTCGTCTTCTATCCGTTTCTTGTCGACTGGAGTCCGACGGAACCCGACTTCAACCAGCCAACGTTCGCTGGTCCCAGCTGGCAGCATCCACTCGGAACCGATAACTTCGGCCGGGATACCTTGACCCGTATCGCCTATGGAGGCCGGATCGATCTCGTGATCGCATTTGTCGCCACCGGGGTCACCGTGATCGTCGGCGGCTTTCTGGGTCTGATCAGCGGGTATTACGGGGGCTGGTTCGACACGATCCTGATGCGTCTCGTCGATTTCACTATCACCATTCCCTATCTCATCCTCGTGATCGCAATCGTTGCGATCCTGGGAACCGGTGTGACGAATATCATCTATGCGATCTGGATCATCGGCTGGGTCGCCTATGCCCGTATCGTCCGGGCGGAAACGATGGTTGCGCGAAGGCTCGAGTATGTCGAGGCGGCGAGAGTCATCGGAATGAGCCATCTCCGGATCATGTTGCGGCACATTCTGCCGAACGTCATCGCGATTGCGC
>Ga0105048_10014365_pt1 | contig 12341 bp, 8 predicted proteins | sample MAT05_FD_78382 | JGI IMG/M metagenome (GOLD analysis project Ga0105048, IMG submission 78382) | Freshwater microbial communities from Lake Fryxell liftoff mats and glacier meltwater in Antarctica - MAT-05 | ecosystem: Environmental > Aquatic > Freshwater > Ice > Liftoff microbial mat | place... | reverse complement strand
CTGTGCGGGTTCAAGATCAACGACGGCAATCCCTCGGCCAGCACGCGGCGCGCATCGGCCTTGCCATCGCCATCAGTGTCGCGCAACGCCTCGATCTTGCCGCTCGACGACACATACAACTCGTCGCCCTTCCACGCCAGACCTAACAGCAAGCTAAAGCCAGTTGCAAATTGGGTGATCTCGTCCACCTTGTGGTCGCCGTTTTTATCTTTCGCCGCCCACAAATTGCCTGCAATATCGGCGATGTAGAGCGTGCCATCCGGCGCGAACAAGATCGTGGTCGGGTTGTCCATGGCGGTGTTGTTGAGCGCCGATGAGGCATAAATCTCGGCCTTGAAGCCCGGAGCCATCTGCACATTGCGCCGGCTGGCATCGCGCTCGCGTTCGCGGGTGGGCGTGCTGAGGGTGCTGAGGCCGGCCAGGGTGGATGCAGCCAGCACCGGCACGAGCAGCGGCAACCCAATCCGCACCCCCCGCCGCGAGAACGTCTCCACAAACCGGCGCTTGCCCCAGGCCACGAACGCCACAATCACGGCCGTGATGAATCCCGCCGCACCAAACGCCACCAGGTCCTGCCGGCCAATTCGAATCAGCGGCTCGCCAATCCCCACCGGCACCAGACTCAGCGCCAGATGCGCCGCCATGCCCAGCAGTCCCTCCAGCACCAGCACGCCGCCGGCCAGCCAGTGCCGCCGCTGCAGCAGCGCCGCGCCAACGGCCAGCAGCCCGATCCACAGCAGAACCAGTGCGGCCGTGGCCAGGTTCACCCAGATTGCGTTTTCCATATTTTCACAATTGCAGACAAACATGATCGTCGACGTAGACGTCGACCTCGACGTCGACGATGGACTCACATCTGCGCAAGACGTCATCGTGAACGAATTAGCTTAAACCACCCCTCAAAACAAATTATCAATGAAACAAAAAACCCGCCGCATGTTTTCGCATGTGGCGGGTTGTGGGTTCTCGGAATCGTCGACCTCGACGTCGAGGTCGACGATTCCGGTAAGCATTACTTCAGTGCCATGCGGCCGGCGTACTCCGCCGCATCATCCAACTCCTGCTCAATCCGCAACAACTGGTTGTACTTGGCCGTTCGCTCGCCGCGCGCCGGCGCGCCAGTCTTGATCAAGCCCGTGTTCAACGCCACGACCAGATCGGCAATCGTGGTGTCCTCGGTCTCGCCGCTGCGGTGGCTAACGGCCACGCCCCAGCCAGCGCGATGACTCATCTGCACTGCGGCAATGCTCTCGCTCAGCGTGCCGATCTGGTTCACCTTGCACAGCAGCGCGTTGCAGGCTTTCTCGGCAATCGCCCGCTCGATGCGGGTCACGTTGGTCACCAACAGGTCGTCGCCGATGAGGCGCACCTTGTCGCCCAGCTTCGCCGTCAGCTTGGTCCAGCCGGCCCAGTCGTCCTCGGCCAACCCATCTTCCAACGACACGATGGGATATTGGCGAATCCAATCGGCCCAGAAGTCGATCATCTCGTCGGTGGTCAGCTTCTTCCCATCTTTGGCGAGGTTGTATTTGCCGTCTTCGTACAGCTCCGTCGCGGCCGGGTCCAGGCCAATCGCGATTTGCTCGCCGGGTTTGTAGCCGGCCTTTTCGATAGCGGTCAAAATCAGTTCAATGGCTTCGACGTTGCTCTTGAGGCTGGGCGCAAAGCCGCCCTCGTCACCGACGTTGGTGCCAAAACCCTTGCTTTTCAGCACTTTGGCCAGCGACTGATACACCTCAACACCCCAGCGCAAGCCCTCGGAAAAGCTTGGCGCGCCCACCGGCAACACCATGAACTCCTGCATGTCGGTGCTGTCCACCGCGTGCTTGCCGCCGTTCAAAATATTCATCATCGGCGTCGGCAACACATGCGCGTCCACGCCGCCCAGGTAGCGATACAGCGGCAGATCCAGGCTATTGGCACCGGCCTTGGCCACGGCCAGGCTGACACCCAGCATGGCATTGGCACCCAGGCCGCTCTTGTTGTTGGTGCCATCCAGCTTCAGCAACAGCTTGTCGATGCCGGTCTGGTCGATGGCGTCCCAGCCCTCGAGCGCGGCCGCAATCTCGACATTCACATGCTGCACGGCCTTCAACACACCCTTGCCGCCGAAGCGCTTCTTGTCGTCGGTGTCGCGCAATTCCCAGGCCTCGTGCGCGCCGGTGCTGGCGCCGCTGGGCACGCTGGCGCGGCCAAAGCTGCCATCGTCCAAAAACACATCCACTTCCACAGTGGGGTTGCTGCGCGAATCCAAAATCTCGCGGGCAAATACACTTTCGATGAAACTCATGATTTGCTTTTCTCTCCTAGTTTGATCAGCGATATTCTACTTTGGGGAGGGTTAAGAGTTGGAGGGTGTGGCATCTGCTGCTCGGCCGTTATAAAGTTTAGGAAATAAATTCGGCAAAAGAAAATGGGCGAATGCAAGTCATGATCGAAAGCAATCCCCCAATGCCGTCATTCCCGCGCAGGCGGGGAATCCAGGCGTAACCCCGACGCTACCGTAATTGCAAGGTCTGGATTCTGCCCCGCAGCGGGGACGCCTCCGCGGGGAATGACGTGGCTATGTCAAGACTTTCCTTACCGCTTCGCGCTTTACCGATTTGTTTTTAACCTTCATAAACGCCGCGAGCATAAATAATGCCGCAATACCAAGGTGTTTCATACATCCAATAATCTGGCCGCATGTGGTTCAATTTGCGGCCTAAAAATTTTGATTGGCAGTGGGAGAAAAAGAATGAAAGTAAACGATGATCTTTCTGTGCTACCCATCACGGTGTCGATGGGCTGCCGTGTTGGAATCAATGCCGCAGTTGAAGGCCTTCATTGAGCGGCTCAAAGGCACGCCTGTTGATGAGCCCCTTCACGACAACAGTCACCTCGATCTGGCCGGCGACGTGCGCGTCATCTTCACCCGCGGCCACACCCACGGCCACACCCGCGGCCACATCAGCCTCTACCTCGAGCGCACCCGAACCCTGATCAGCGGCGACGCCCTTACGGCGAATAGCGGCCAATTGGCGGGACCAAATGCGCAAGCCACATCCAATCTGCCGCAAGCGATGGAATCTGTGCGCAAGTTGGCCGAGCTGGATGTTCAAACCACCGTGTGCTACCACGGCGGCATTGTCAGCAATAACGCGAATGGACAACTGCGCCGGTTGGCTCAAGCAGCGGTTTAATCCTCACTACTTTGCCCGACGGCGCAAACTGACATGCGCGCGTCTCACAATCAGAGGTCGGATGTATTACAAACATCCGACCTCTGATTGTGAGACGTGTGATACGCCCTATTGCAGACTCCATTTCTCTGAGCCGTACAGCAGTGGAAGTGCGGCAATCGGCTCAAACCCTCGCAACTGCTTGGGTAAGACGAATATGCGCTTGCCCCAATACAAAAATATCACTGGCACCTCTTCGTGCAGCAGGTCTTGCACCTGCCAGTAGATGGCCTTGCGTTTTTCCGGATTGACTTCGGTTGCGCCGGCAGCCGTAAGCGCATCAAACTGATCTTGTGCGCCGAGTTTATTGAAATACGCAATGACGTTACCGCCGGCACTCGTCGGGGTACTGGGGATAAATTTTGAGTGCCAGAAAAACATGTCGTCAGGGTCAGGTGGAGTGAACCAGTCATATTGACCCGCAGTCATGGCTTGGGTGAACTGAAATCCATCGGGTCCCCAAATTGAGCTCATCGCCTCTTCGCGTGAATCGACATCAACGCCGGCTTTGCGCCAACTGGCCGCCACTACTTGTTGCACCAGCTTGGCAGTCGCATCTCCCGAAGGTACCCAATACTCTATTTTGAGCGACTTGCCATCCTTCTCCCACACACCATTCGCATTTTTGGCAAAGCCGGCCTCCTCAAACAATGCAGTCGCCTTGTCGAGATCATACGGCCGGGCCTTTACATTTGGGTTGAAGAAGAATGTTGTGGGTGCCTGGTCGCTGGTGGCAACTTCGGCCAGCCCATGCAGCAATTGATTCACAATGTCCTCGCGGGGTGTCGCGTAATCCAATGCCTGGCGCACGCGCTTGTCCATTAGAAAGCTGATGTTCTTCAGGTCAATATGCTGCCAGTTGTTGCCCGTCAGAACCAGCGTGGTGTTGTTCGGCAATGATTTGACAGCCTCATATTCCAGCGCCCCAAGGCCGTCAGTCAATTGCACCTCACCCGTCTTCAGTTGCGTCAAGAGTGTGTTGGTATCGGGCACAATCTTCAAAACGATGGCGTCGAGTTTTGGAACACCGCCCCAATATGCGGCGTTCTTCTCCAGGGCAATACTCTGGCCGCTGGTCCATTTCACGAGCTTGAACGGCCCCGTACCAATTGGCTGGCGCCCGAACTCCTGCTTGAACGAATCTACGCCCTTGTCAATCAGATGCTTAGGACTGATGAGCGTATTGCCGGCCACCCACGCCAGAAACGGCGCAAATTGCTCCGAGAGCTTAACCACCACTGTGTAGTCATCCGGTGTCTGTATGGATTCAATTTTGTCCCAGCCGAGTGGATTGAATGCACCAAAGTTAGGATCCATGATGACCTTCCAGGTCGCGACCACATCGGCTGCAGTGAAGGGTTGGCCGTCGTGCCACATCACACCTTTGCGTAATTTGAAGGTGTAGCTCAGGCCATCGTCGCTCACGACGTAGGACTCGGCCAATCCTGGCCCCAACACAAAGGTTTTATCAAACCGAAGCAATGTGTCCATCACGCCCCACAACACTTTGTTGCTGGTAAAAAGCTGAGTGACGTATGGATTGAGTGTTTCGGGCTCCTCGACCAAACCAATCGTAAGGGTGTTGGATTGGATCGATGTGGACGCAGCGGCGGCCGTGACAGGGGCCGCAGTGAGAGCCGTGGATGCCATCGGCGGCTGTGTCGCAGACGCCGGCGTCGTTGGGCCTAACGTTCTGGAAACAGGCGGCGCACAGGCTCCCAAAACACTCATCGCCATTACTGAAGCAAATAACGTTGAACGCGCAAATAGATTCATCTTCAAGCCTCCATCTAGCCAAATATCGAAGCAAATTTTGCAACTACGATCACTCTACTCAGCTTGACTCGGCGCAACATGACAAATCTGTCAGGTTGGCTTAAAGGATATTTGACTCAGGATATCTGGACCTCCATTGGCTATGCTAGACTTTTCAGAACACCACACGTTCAGGGAGACGGCGAATGACTCATCCGTTTGGGGAACTGCTACGGCAACATCGCGCTCGAAAATCAAGCCTCACTTTGGCGCGTCTGGCGCATGCGATGGGCTACAACGAAGCGGTTGTCACCCGCATGGCGCAAGGCAAGAAAGATTTGACCGGCCCTTCCGGTCGCGACCGCGTGATCAGCCTCATTCACATCTTGCATGAAGAAGGCGTGCTGTCCACCGTAGATGAAGCCAATTCATTGATGACCGCCGCTGCATTACCACCCCTCTATGAGGGCCTTCCACAAGAGGCGGCACTGTTGCGCTTGTTAGAGCCTGCGCCAGCGCACATCCATCACCAGCCGATCTCGCCTATCTCAACGCTCATCGGCCGCGACCGCGAAATTTTGGAAATCCAGACACACGTGCACAATGCTCGACTTGTGACCCTCATAGGCGCCGGTGGGAGCGGCAAAACCCGGCTGGCAATCGAGGTTGCAGCACGCGTTCATTCGTCACTGGTGCACGGCGCTTGCTTTATTTCGTTAGCAGCGATCACTCAGGTCAATCACGTCGCCACGACGATGATAGAGTCACTCGATATAGCCCCGATTTTTGATCTTCCCCCTCGTGAAATCCTGATCCGCTATCTGCGGGATAAAACGCTCCTGTTGATTCTCGATAATTTTGAGCACGTGCTCGACGCAGCTCCGCTCGTAACCGACTTGCTGGCAGCCTTGCCGACTCTGACCATACTCATCACCAGCCGCGAACCGCTGCGCCTTACGGGCGAACAGCTTTATCCCGTTGAGCCCTTAGAGCAGGGTGCCGCCATCCAACTTTTCCTCGCACGGGCGAGAGCGATGTGGCCACACTTCACTCCATCGCCATCTGATCTTTCCGCTATTGAAATCATCTGCCGACAACTGGATCATTTGCCACTCGCAATCGAACTGGCAGCCGCACGCATCCGCCAATTTCCCCCAAAGCATCTTTTGGAGCGATTGTCACCGCCGGCTACAAGTGTCCTTAATAAATCGGACAGTCTTCAATTGTTGACCCAGGGCCCACGAGATGTACCAGCTCGACAACAAACCTTGCGTGAGACCATCGAATGGAGCTATCGTTTGCTGACCCCGGATGAGCAACACATCTTTCGCGCGCTGGCCGTGTTTGCCGGAGGAGTGGCGATTGAGCAACTCAATCAGGTGGTGCAAGGAACCTATAGCCAGATGGCACTCTCGTTAGAAAAGGTTGCCAGCATTGTGCATGCGCTTATTGACAAAAATTTGGTTCGCGCAGACCCACCATCGGCACAAGAAGCACGTTTTGGCATGCTTGAACTGATTCGCGAATTTGCGTTGGACAAGCTGGTTGCAACCGGCGAATTTGAAGCTGCACGAGGGGTTCATGCCGAGGCCTTCTCAGCGCTGGCAGAACAAGCCAAGCCCCATATCATGGGTGCAACACCCTTTACTCAAGAACCCTGGGTCGAGCGTATGCAGCGCGAGGCCGACAATATTCGCAGCATGATGACTTGGAGCCTGAGCCCAAAAGGCAATCCCATTTGTGGCTTACGGTTGGTCGCCGCGCTGAACTGGTATCTCCGTGCGCAGACCCATACCTGGGAACAAGATGGATTTAATTGGGTCAACCAGCTTTGCACACGGCCACTTCAAAATCCACCCGTAGCGGCATTGGCCTGGGCAACGATGCTGAGAGGATTCCCGCCCTGTCATGGTACCGCGTCCATTGCCTTCAGCGAGGCATCTCTGCGCTACGCGCAACAGTCCGAGGAAGACGATTGCATTGCCAATGCCATTATTTCCCTGGGAGTCGACCTGAATCATTACCACTGTGATGGCCGTGGCACGCCGCTCATTGAGCAAGGATTAGCACTGGCTCGCAAAGTGGGCTACTCCTTTTTGATCAGCTACGGCCTGCATTATCTGGGTCAGGCGCGCATGGATTATGAAAATCGCCCTGAAGCGGCAATGAGCCTGTTCGAAGAAAGTATCACGTTTGCAGAAGCGAACAACCATTACCTTCTGGCCATGCCGACCTTATTGATGGCCGGCGCATGCGCATTGCACCAACTCAATTTTGACCGTGCTTTGGCGCTAGCCGATCGTGCGCAAGGCAAGGCCAATCTGTTAGGCTGGGATACATGTGATTACTATCGGATCAAGACTGAAGCATGGTTAGGAATCGGTAATCCCGCTCGCGCGAGAGAGTATGTGCGCCAGGGTTACGATGTGGTCTCACATTTCAACAATGCACCCACGTTTGCATATTGGTTAGCGTTGATGGCGAAGGTTGCACTTGCCGCAGGCGAGCGCACCGAAGTATCTACGCTGTTGGCTCGTAGCTGGGACCAATTCGAGAGTGCCTTGCCCGAAGTCGGGGGCCTCATCGATCTTTTAGAAAATCTCCATCTGATTCCAGCCAACATTCTCGAAGTCAGCGCATGTCTGGCAAGTGCCTGCGGTGAGTTCACTCAGGCAGCCCAGAGATTTGGTGCCGGCGCGACGATTCGAGCGATGCATCGTGTGCCGCGAGAACCTTATTGCGAACGTTGGCATACACATTACATTGCTCAGGCGCGAATCGCCCTCAGCGATAAAGACTATGATGCTGCTTATGATCGGGGTCAAATGATGTCTTTTGAGCAGGCATTAAACGGCTCTCTGCATGGTTCAAATTCATGAAGTTCGATCCAGGATCAGCATCGTCACTAGGCCGCCTCACATAATCTTGCTCTCAGATAGCTTTTGGCAGTTGCCACACCACGCGAAAGCCTAAAACTGAGTTTTTTGAGAGACAGTCAGCAGTCATTTACGGCTTCAACCCTGCACAGTGCCGCTCATGCAAAACAAGCGAGGCCACACCCTCAGCGTCAAAATGATTTTGCCGGCGCTGACCGAGGCCACCAGTCCCTTCTTCCGCCCCATCAAATATTCGCTCTTCCCGCCGCTCGGCCTGGCCACCCTGGCCGCCTACCTCGATCCTGCCGATGAGGTCACTATCACGGACGAGCACGTGGAGACCTTGAGTTGGGACGACGAGCCCGACCTCGTCGTCATCCAGGTCTACATCACCTCGGCGGCACGCGCCTATGCCATTGCCGACCACTACCGTGCCAAAGGCTGCTTCGTAGCGTTGGGCGGCCTGCACGTCACCTCGTTGCCCGAAGAAGCGCTGCCCCATGCCGATGCCATCTTCCTCGGCCCCGGCGAAGACATCTGGCCGCAGTTTTTGCGTGAGTTTCGCGCCGGCGTGCATCGTCAGCGCTACGAGTCCAAAGTGCGCACCCTCACCGGCGTGCCGCGCATTCGGCGCGACCTCATCAAGCGCCATCTCTATCTGGTGCCCAACAGCATCGTGGTCTCACGCGGCTGTCCACATGTGTGCGATTTTTGCTACAAGGAGGCCTTCTTCAAGGGTGGCAAAAGTTTCTACACGCAGGCTGTGGATGATGCGCTGGCCGAGATCGAGCGGCTGCCCGGCCGGCACCTCTACTTCCTCGACGATCATCTCTTTGGCAACACCAAATTCGCCGAGGCGTTGTTTGAGGGCATGCGCGGCATGGGCCGTTTGTGGCAGGCCGCCGGCACGGTCAAAAGCATCCTCGATGGCAACCTCATCGAGAAGGCCGCCGACGCCGGTTTGCGCAGCCTGTTTGTGGGCTTTGAGACTTTAAGCCCCGACAACTTGAAGGCCCAACGCAAGTATCAAAATCTGGAGCGCGGCGATCACCCCGACCACCCCTACAGCAAAGCCCGCGATTACCACGCCGCCGTTCAACGCCTGCACGGCCTCGGCATCATGGTCAACGGCAGCTTCGTCTTCGGCATGGACGAGGACGACAACAGCGTGTTCGACCGCACGGTGGACTGGGCCGTTGCGCAAGGCATCGAGACGGCCACGTTTCACATCCTCACGCCCTATCCCGACACCGAACTCTACAAGCGCATGCAGGCCCAGGGCCGGCTCTTGCACAGCCAGTGGGATCTCTACGACACGCGGCATGTGGTCTACCAGCCAGCCAAACTCACCGCCGAGGAACTCGAAGCCGGCTACTGGCGCGCCTACAAAGACTTCTATCGCTGGGGCTCTATTTTTAAGGGCGCAAGCGCGCATGCCGATTGGATGGGCCGCATCCGCCACGCCGCGTATGCTGGCGGCTGGAAGCGCTTCGAGCCGCTGTGGGACGCCATGATCCGCGCCAAACGCGTGCTGTATATGCGGCCGATTCTCGAAACCATTTTGGAAGGCTTCGGCAAATTGCACTCGCAGAAGAGTCAAGAGTCAAGAGTCTTGACTCTTGACTCTTGACTCTTGACTCTTAAGTCCTAAATCACCATGGATCAATCACTGCTTTACTTTTTTAACCACACGCTCGCCAACCCTGTGTTAGACGCTATGTTGCTCGGCATCACCCTGATTGCGCCGTTCATCTACCCCATCATCGGCATCACCATGTTGCTCTCGGCGCGCACGCGGCGCATGGGTTGGGCCGTGTTGTTCACCACGGCGTTGTGCCTCGGCCTCACCCTCATCTTTCAATTTGCGGTGTTGCGGCCACGCCCTGCCGAGGTGATCCCCAACCTGCGGCTGATCTGGCCGCCGCCCGATTTTCCCTCGTATCCCAGCGGCCATGCCTCCTGCGCCTTTGCCATCGCCGTGCTGTTTGGCCTGCGCTGGCGCAAAGTGTGGGTGTGGGCGATTGGGCTTGCCCTCGCATCCATCATCGCCATCAGCCGCGTGGTTCTGGGCATGCACTACCCAACGGATATTGTGGCCGGCGCAATTCTTGGCATCGGCGTTGGCGCGACCGGTTATGGCTTGCTGGCCGAGCCGCGCAGCTCGCCGCGCGAAACCCTGCGCTGGTTGTTCTTCACCCAACTCGCCATTATTCTGGTCGGCACACACCTGGCCTATCTAGACCTGGTGCCGTGGCGTTTTCTGAGCTGGCCGATGGCCGACAAGGTGATGCACGCGCTGCTCATGGGCGGCGCGGCGTTCTGGCTGAATTTGTGGCTGAATGGCCGCACGGCGCGCGTGTGGCGCTGGCTCATTCCGCTGGCCGTGCTGCTGCCCTTCAGCGTCGCCTTTATAGAAGAGGTGTTGCAATCCTTCTCGCCAGTGCGCACCTTCGACCTGCTCGATCTTGCCGCCGATCTATTGGGCATGTCGTTGATGTTTGGCTTGAGCAACATCCTGCTAAGCCGATTCAACCGGCTAAGGCCGTCTGTGTAGACAACACATTCGCGGCACATTTTGTATCATGCCTGCATTCGCCCGCGGCGTTTGCAATCACAAGCGCAGCGGCCCATGCAAGGAGCAGACCCTTTGTCACGCAAACATCCATTGCCCCGCAGCACGCCCGAAGCCCAGGGCGTTTCATCCAGCGCGATCACCAATTTTGTGGACGCGGTCGAAGTTGACATTCGCGATCTGCACAGCTTCATGCTGATGCGCCACGGCCACGTCATCGCCGAGGGCTGGTGGGAGCCGTATGGCCCCACGATTCCGCACATGTTGTTTTCGCTGAGCAAAAGCTTCACCTCCACCGCGGTGGGCATGGCCGTGGCTGAGGGCCGGCTCAGCGTCGACGACACGGTCATCTCGTTGTTGCCGGACGATGTGCCCGGCACCATCAGCGTGAGCCTGGCCTCCATGCGCGTGCGGCATCTGCTGTCCATGTCGACCGGCAACGACCAGGACACCATGCCGGCCATCCACGCATCCAGCGATACGAACTGGGCGCGCACGATCCTGGCTCAACCGGTGGAACACGAGCCCGGCACCCACTTTGTCTACAACAGCGGTGCCACGTATCTGTTATCCGCCATCATCCAAAAGCTCATCGGCCAGCGTTTGCTGCACTACCTGACGCCGCGCTTGTTCGAGCCGCTGGAGATCGAAGGCGCAACCTGGCAGACCTGCCCGCGCGGCATCGACACCGGCGGTTGGGGCCTGAAAATCAAGGCCGAGGACATCGCCAACTTCGGCCAGTTGTATTTGCAAAAAGGCAAATGGAACGGCAGGCAACTGGTGCCGGCCAGTTGGGTCGATGAAGCCTCATCAATTCACATTTCCAACGCCGGCCAAACCAACGGCAAAGATTGGACCCAGGGTTATGGCTACCAGTTCTGGCGTTGCCAGCACAACGCCTATCGTGGCGACGGCGCGTTCGGCCAGTATTGTGTGGTGATGCCGGATCAGGACGCCGTGCTAACCATCACCAGCGGCGTCGCCAACATGCAAATTCCACTGGACAAAGTGTGGGAGCACCTGTTGCCGGCCATGACTTCGAACCGGGCCTTGCCAGAAAATGCACAGGCCAGCAGTGCGTTATTGGCCAGGCTCAAGCAATTAGGCTTGCGCCACTCAGCCGGCCAGGCCACATCACCCACGGCCGCGCGTGTGTCTGGCAAGCCTTTCAGCTTCCCCAAAAATGACCTGCACATTGAAGCCGCCTCGCTGAGCTTCGAGCCTACAGGCACCACACTGACCCTGTGGGACAAATTTGGCCAGCACGACATAGCCTGTGGCTCCGAGACCTGGCTTAAGGGCAGCACAAAGTTTGGCGATGGCGAGGAGGGTGTTGTAGCGGCCAGCGGCGCGTGGGTCGATGAGAACACCTATGTGGCGAAGTTGTATTACTACGAAACGCCGTTTGCCTCGACATTGACCTTGCACTTCACTGGCGACGGATTGGAATTGACCCTGGCGAAAAATGTGTCGTTCGGGCCGGTTCAACCAACCAAATTGGTGGGCCAGTCGGCAGGCGAGGCAACCCCTCAATAAGACTCGCATTTCATCCCGTGCCGGATCGTGGAGTTTCGGCTCACTCTGGGCAGATTTCTGACAGACTCAGTCGTTAAAAATGGCAGCAGAATCAGAACGGATGTTGGACAGAATGACAGAATAAACCAAATGGGACATGGATTTTTCAGCCCTTTTGATACGCAGTCTGTCATTCTGTCCAGAATTCCGATTTCATGATCTAGTCGTCTGTCAAAGGAAAGACTTGGGGCGTTCCAAGGGCGAACCTGAGCCTGAGTATAAACAATTTCACAAGGCCGTCATTCCCGCGGAGGCGGGAATCTAGGCGTAACCCCAACTCAGTAGGGGATGGAAGGTCTGGATTCCCGCCTGCGCGGGAATGACGTTGTAACGTAAAGTCTT
>Ga0105048_10014364_pt1 | contig 12341 bp, 11 predicted proteins | sample MAT05_FD_78382 | JGI IMG/M metagenome (GOLD analysis project Ga0105048, IMG submission 78382) | Freshwater microbial communities from Lake Fryxell liftoff mats and glacier meltwater in Antarctica - MAT-05 | ecosystem: Environmental > Aquatic > Freshwater > Ice > Liftoff microbial mat | place... | reverse complement strand
TGAGGGTCTAGCCTTCCCGGTTATTGGGAGGGGATTGCATGCGGCCTGGCCGGGAGATGACATTGCTGCTGGTGGCCCTGGCCGCCATGTTCGGGCAGCAGAGTTTCGCCGCCCTCGGCCGCGGCCTGGTCACGGTCATAGCACCCGCCATCATCGACGATCTGGGTTTCGATCCGGCCTGGGTCGGTGTCTATGTCTCTATTGCCGCCCTGGCCTCGCTGATATTTCAGCTGGGCTGCGGCAGCTTCATCATCCGCCACGGCGCGCTGCGGATGAGCCAGGTGGCGCTGGTCTTCCTGGCCGCCGGGCTGTTCGCGGCCTCCTCCGGCTGGCTGCTGATGTTCGCGGTCTCGGCGCTGATCGGGGGCGGCGGGGCCGCGATGTCCACGCCCGCCAGTTCGCATCTGCTCGGCCGCTACACACCCATGCGCTACACGCCGCTGGTCTTCTCCATCAAGCAGACGGCGGTGCCCGCGGGGCTGCTGGTGGCCGGGCTGCTGGGGCCGGCCATGACCGTGGCCTTCGGCTGGCGTGTGGCGCTGGATGTGGCGGCACTGGGCTGCCTGGGTTTTGCTCTGCTACTGCAACCGCTCGCGCGGGAATTCGACAATGATCGTGATCCTTCGCGCCGCTTCCGGATGTCGGATTTCGCCACCACCACCGCCTCGGTCGTCGCGACCTCGGAGTTGCGCAACCTCTCTCTGGCCTGCTTCGCCTTCAACGGGCTGCAGACGGTCTTCACCTCCTACTTCATCATCTACCTGACCGAGCTGGGCTATGGGCTGAGCCTGGCCGGGGCCGTCTTCGCGGTCGCCATGCTGGTGGCGGTGCCCGGGCGCATCCTGTGGGGCTGGCTGAGCAGTACGGTGGTGACGCCGAGGGCGATGATGGGCGGCCTGGCGCTTGGCATGGCCGTCAGCACGCTGGCCTGCGGCTTCTTCTCGGCCGGCTGGCCGGTGGCGATGGTGGGCCTGGTCGCCAGCGGCCTGAGTGCGAGCGCCATGTCATGGCACGGCGTGGTGCTGGCCGAGGCGGCGCGGTTGGCGGGGCCGGGCATGCGAGGTGCGGCCACTGGCGGCGTGCTCTCCTTTGGTCAGGTCGGCGCGCTGCTGTTGCCGCTGATCTATGCCGGGGTGCTGGCGCTGGGCGGCGGGCATGGCATGGGCTTTGCGGTCTGCGGGTTGCCGGCGCTGGTGGTGGGCGTGGTGCTGCTGCGCCGTCCGGGGCCCAGCCCTTAGGTTTGGGCTGCGCCATCGCGCTTCAGGCCGGCGGCGTCGGCGCGAATTGCGCGTCGTGCAGCGCCCGGTATGCCCCGCCGGCGGCCAGCAGCACGCGGTGCGAGCCCTGCTCGACAATCCCCTCGCTGGTGACGACGAGGATGCGATCGGCATTCTGGATGGTGGCCAGGCGATGCGCCACGACCAGCGTCGTCCGCCCCCGGGCCAGTTCGGCCAGGGATTGCTGGATCGCCTGTTCGGTCGCGGTGTCGAGTGCCGAGGTCGCCTCATCGAGGATGAGGATGGGCGGGTTCAGCAGGAAGATCCGCGCTATGGCCAGCCGCTGCTTCTGCCCGCCCGAGAGCTTGGCGCCACGCTCGCCGATCAGCGTGTCCAGCCCCTCCGGCAGGTCGTCGATCATCGCCTCCAGCCGCGCCTGGCGGGCGGCCGTCCTGATCTCGGCCTCGGAGGCATCCAGCCGGCCATAGGCGATATTCTCGCGGATGGTGCCGGCGAAGATGAAGACATCCTGCTGCACCAGCCCGATCTGGCCGCGCAGCGAGGCCAGGGTCATGTCGCGGATGTCGATGCCGTCGATGGTGATGCGCCCGGCCTGCACCTCGTAGAAACGCGGCAACAGGGAACACAGCGTGGTCTTGCCAGCGCCCGAGGGGCCGACCAGTGCCACGGTCTCGCCGGCCGAAATGGCGAGGTCGAGCCCGCGCACCACCGGCCGGTCCGGCGCATAGCCGAAGCTCACAGCCTCAAAGCGCAGATCGCCGTGGAAGCGTGGCGCTGGCTTCGCACCAGGGCGGTCGCTGATCTCCGTCGCCTCGGCCAGCAATTCGAGGTAGCTGCGAAAGCCGGCTATGCCGCGCGGATAGGTCTCGATCACCGCGTTGATCTTGTCCATCGGCCGGTAGAACACCGCGACCAGCAGCAGGAAGGCCACGAAATCGCCGATGGTCAGGTCGCCGCGCACGATCAGCCAGGCGCCCACCAGCATGACGACCAACTGCACCAGCCGCATGCCGATATAGTTCAGCGTCATGCTCGCGGCCATGATGCGATAGCCATCGAGCTTGGTGCGCCGGTAGCGCTCATTGTCGGCGGCGAAGAGCCGGCGCTCATGTCCCTCATTGGCGAAGGCCTTGACCACGCGGATACCGCCCACCGCCTCCTCGATCCGGGCGTTGAAGGCGCCGACGCGGCCGAACTGCGCCCGCCAGTTCTGCGCCATCCGGCCGCCGTAATGGGCGACGATCCAGGCGATGGCCGGCACGATCACGGCGGTCAGGAGGGCCAGCGGCGGGCTGATCAGCAGCATCAGCGCGAATGCGCCGAGGAAGGTCAGCACCGCGATCAGCAGATCCTCCGGCCCGTGATGCGCGACCTCGCCGATATCCTCCAGATTCTTGGTGACGCGGCCGACCAGATGGCCGGTCTTGTGGTTGTCGTAGAAGCGATGGGGCAGGCGCAGCAGATGGTCGAAGGCGTGGCGGCGCAGCTCCGTCTCGATGGCGATGCCCAGCACATGGCCCCAGTAATTCACCACCGCCATCAGCCCGGCATTGAGCACATAGACGCTGAGCAGGCCCAGCACGGCCAGGATGATCAGCTGCATGTCCTGCTGCGGCAGCAGATGGTCGATGAACGCGCGCACCGCCATGGGAAAGCCCAGTTCCAGCACACCCGAAGCCGAGGCGCAGCCGAAATCGAGCCAGACCAGCCGCATATGCGGGCGATAATATTGGGCGAATTGCTTCAGCATGATGGGCCTTCAATCCCCGCCCGGCGCTAAGGCTGGCGGGCGGGGGTTTGCGTGGCGTTCAGTCCAGCAGGCGCCGCAGCTTGCGCACCGCGCTGTCGGGCGTGGTGAAGACGGGCTTGCCGGTGGCCTGCGCCACAGCCTCGGCACAGCGGGCCAGGCTGAACTGCGTCAGGATGATCGCCTCCACATCCGTCAGGGCACGCGCGGCCTCGACCACCAGCCGGTCATGCATCGCGACATCTCCGGCATCGAGTGCCGCCAGCGCGCCCTCGGCCAGGCAGGGGGTCAGCTTGGCATGGGCCGGGAATTCCGGTGGCATGGAGACCAGCGTGGCCGGGAAGCTGGAAAGCAGGCCGAAGCTGCTATGTGCCGCCATTGCCTCCTCGATCATCGCCTCATTGGGCTTGAGCACGGGGATCGGCGCCAGCGCGAGGCCGCAGGCTTCGATGCAGGGGCCGAAGGCCGAACAGGTGAACAGGATGCCCTGCGCCCCGGTGCCGGTGGCGTAATGCGCCAGCGTCAGGAACCGCTCCGTCATTCGCGGCGTCAACGCTCCCTCTGCGGCCAGATCGGCCGAGAGCGACGTGTCGAGCAGGCTCATCAGCATCGCCTCCGGCCAAAGCCGGGCGAAGGCTTCCTCGATCGGCGCCGGCGAATGGCGCAGCGCGTGGATCAGCGCAATTCGCATCAGATGCGCATCCTCAAGCTGGCCGGCAACGGCGCAGGGTGGAGGGGAATTCCACGCAGCCCGGGAAGATGATCTCATCCGGCCCACGCCTGCGCACCCGCAGAAGGTTCGGATTGTTGTCGCAGCCAAAGCCCGCATCCGGCGGCGAGCGTCCACCAAAACTGCCGCCTGTGGGCGCCGGTGGCAGGAAACGGAATTCCAGCCCATCGGGGACCAGCGCCACCGTCTCGATGATGCGCTGGCGATAGGCGACATCCAGCGCCGAGGCACGCATCACCACATCGCGCAGGAAGATCACGGTGGCGCTGCCCTGGCATTGCTGCCCGGCGATCTCGCCGGGCGGGAACTGCCCGCCGATCCAGCTGCCGAAGACCCATTCATGCGGCGGCGTGCCGCGATTTTGCGCCAGCGCCGGGACCAGCGCAGGCGCGGCGAGGATGAGACCGGCGGAGAGGATGGTACGGCGTCGCATGCGGCCCCCAGGGGTAATCATGGACCTTTGGTATGCCCCCGGGCGCCCTACAGCAAGGCCCCCAGCACCTGGCCGCCGCGCATCGGCGTGGCGACGCCGGTGGTGGAGGGGTAGGAGAGCGGCAAGCCGCGGGTGACGCGCGCGGCGAGCACGGCGAAGCACTGCGCCTCCAGCGCATCGCCATTCCAGCCCGCCACCTCCACGCCGCGCACGGGCTCGCTGAGCACCGCCGTCAGCGCCTTCATGATGGCGGGGTTGCGCCGGCCGCCGCCGGTGACCAGCCATTGCAAAGGAGGTTCCGGGAAATGCCGGCCGGCCGCGGCGACGCAGACGGCGGCAAAGGCGACCAGCGTGGCCGCGCCATCCTGCGGCGAAAGCCCATCCGCCCCGGCCTCCTTCAATGCCAGCGAGAAATCCAGCCGGTCGAGCGATTTGGGCGGCGGCATGGCCAGGTAGGGGTGCTGCATCAGCCGCCCCAGCACCGCGCCATCGGCCTGGCCGGCGCGGGCCAGATTTCCGTCCTTGTCGTAGAGGCTGCCGATGGATTTGCGCGCCCAGTCATCCAGCGGCCCATTGGCCGGCCCGGTGTCGAAGGCGATGAGTGTGCCATCGGCGCCGATCCAGGTGACATTGCCCACCCCGCCCAGGTTCAGCACCGCCAGCGGCTTGGGCAGGTTGGCGGCCAGTGCCGCATGGGCAATGGGCACCAGCGGCGCACCCTGGCCGCCGGCGGCCACGTCGGCCGAGCGGAAATCGAAGGCGACGGACAGCCCGGTCAGTTGCGCCAGCAAGGCGGCATCGCCCACCTGCCAGGTCCGGCCCTCGGCCGGGCGGTGCAGGATGGTCTGGCCATGGAAGCCCAACAGCTCGGTGTCCTCGCCCAGCGACTTCAGGGTTTCGGCGCGGACCTTGATCACCGCCTGTGCATGCCGTTCGGTCAGGCGGCGGACCACATCGGCCAGCCATGGGTCGGCAGGGTCCAGGCCCGGGGCGGCGTCGAGCAACGTGCGCAGGTCGCGCCGCAGTTCCGGCGCATAGGGCAGGGTGATGGCGGGGCCGAGCCGGCTGACCCGCTCGCCATCCGTCTCCACCCAAGCAGCATCCACGCCGTCCAGGCTGGTGCCGCTCATCAATCCGATGGTTTTCAGCGTGCGGATGGCCAGCATGCCCGCTTGTTTCCCTGCTCCCGAGACATCACGCTGACGCGCCTTCCCGAGTCAAGGCAAGCGCCCAATTGCGGCCGGCGTGGCCAGGGTTCATTCTGGCGGGATGACAGATCTCACAGGGCGCATCGCGCTGATCACCGGGGCCCAGCAGGGCATTGGCGCGGCCTGCGCATGGGCGATGGCGCAGGCCGGCGCCGATGTGGCGATCAACTGGCTGGATGAGGAGCCGCTGGCGTTGGCGGCCAGCATCCGCGCGCTGGGCCGGCGCTGCGCGCTGCTGCAAGGCAGTGTCGCCACGGTGGCCGAGGGCCGTGCGCTGCATGCGGCGGCGGTGGCCGCACTGGGCGTGCCCGACATCCTGGTGAACAATGCCGGCATCTTCCCGCGCTGCGATTTCCTCGAGATGGAGGAGGCGCAGTGGGATGCGGTGCTGGGCATCAATCTCAAGGCCGGTGCCTTCCTGACGCAGAGCTTCGCGCGCGCGCTGGCGGGCAATCCTGGTTCGGTGGTGAACCTCTCCTCCTCCGCCGTGCGGGGCGACCCGCGGGGGGTGCATTATTCTTCCTCCAAGAACGGCGTGATCGGGCTGACGCGCTCCACCGCCCTGGCCCTGGCGCCGCTGGGCATCCGGGTCAACGCCATCGCACCGGGGCTGACCGACACGGCGCAGCCGCGCTACGGCAATACCGAGGATGAGATCCAGGAGCGGGTGAAGGGCTTCCCCCTCGGCCGCATGGGCCAGCCTTCCGAGATCGCCGACCTCGCGGTCTTCCTGGCCTCCAGCAAGACGGGCTTCGTCACCGGGCAGGTCTGGCACATCAATGGCGGCATGTATCTTGCGTAAGTTTGCCGGGGTCTTCCCCTATCTCGTCTCGCCGATCGGGCCGGATGGCGCGGTACTGGAGGGGACACTTCGGGCGCTGGTGGAACACCTCATCGCATCGGGCGTGCATGGGCTGACGCCGCTCGGCTCCACCGGCGAATTCGCCTATCTCAACGCGCATCAGCGGCGCGAGATCGTGCGTCTCGTCGTGGAGGAGACCCGTGGGCGGGTGCCGGTGATCGCCGGCGTGGCGGCGACGACCACCGCCGATGCCGTGGCCCAGGCACGTGACTACGCAGGGTTGGGCGTGGACGGCATCCTGGCCATGATGGAGGCGTATTTCCCCATCGCCGAGGCTGGTGTGGTGGCGTATTTCACTGCCGTCGCGGACGCCACCGATCTGCCCGTGGTACTCTACACCAACCCGAATTTCCAGCGCAGCGATTTGTCGCTCGGCGCCATAGAAAAGCTCAGTCACCATCCGCGGATCGTGGCCATCAAGGATGCCTCGACCAATACCGGGCGGCTGCTCTCCATCCTCAACCGCGTGGAGGGGCGGTTGGATGTGTTCTCGGCCTCCGCCCATATCCCGGCCGCGGTGATGCTGATCGGCGGAGTGGGCTGGATGGCGGGGCCGGCCTGCGTCATTCCCCGGCAATCGGTGAAGCTCTATGATCTATGCCGCGCCGGCGACTGGACGGCGGCCTTGCCGCTGCAACGCAAGCTCTGGCGGATCAACGAGCTTTTCGCGCAATACGCGCTGGCCGCCTGCATCAAGGGCGCACTGGAATGGCAGGGTTTTGCCGTGGGCGATCCGGTGCCGCCACAGGCCCCGCTTTCCGCCGAAGGCCGCGCGGCTGTGACCGCTGCGCTGGCTGCCCTCGATGGATGAGGATGACGACGAGGAAGGCGCGCCCATTCCCGCGGGCACACCCTTCTACATGACCCCCACGGGCTATGCCGCCATCCAGGAGGAGCTCCGCAAGCTTTGGTATGATGAGCGCACCAAGGTGGTGGAAATCGTCTCCTGGGCCGCGGCACTGGGCGACCGGTCGGAGAATGCCGACTACCAATATGGCAAGCGCCGCCTGCGCGAGATCGACCGCCGCGTGCGTTTTCTCCGCAAACGCGTCGACGCCGCCCAGGTGGTGGACCCGGCGGCGCAGACGCGGCGTGACCGGGTGTTCTTTGGCGCCACCGTCACCTATGCCCGCGCCGATGACAGCGAGACCACCGTGACGATCGTGGGCAGCGAGGAGGCCGATGCCGAGCGCGGCCGCATTTCCTGGCTGGCCCCCATCGCCCGCGCGCTGCTGGGCAAGGGCGTGGGCGACATGGCGCGCGTGCAGCTTCCCACCGGGGCGGAGGCGTTGGAAATCCTGGCCATCCACTACCCTTGAGCGCCCGGGCGCGCGCCGTGCTTGCCCTGGGCCTGACGCAGACCATGGCCTGGGGAGGAACCTACTACCTGCCCGCCATCCTGGCGGCACCCATGGCGCGCGATCTGGGGCTGGCCACGTCCACCGTGTTCGCGGTGTTCTCGGCGGCGCTGCTGCTTTCGGCCTTTCTCGGCCCGGCGGCGGGGCGGGCCATAGACCGGCATGGCGGGCATGGCCTGCTCATCGCCTCCAACCTGGCGATGAGCCTGGGCCTCGTGTTGCTGGCGGTGGCGCAGGGGTTTTGGGGGTTGGCCCTGGCCTGGGCGGTGATCGGCTTGGGCATGGGCATCGGGCTTTACGAGGCCGCCTTCGCCACACTCGCCAAGCTGTTCGGTGCGGGCGCGCGCGGCCCGATCAGCGCGATCACCCTGTTCGCGGGCTTCGCCAGCACCGTGGCCTGGCCACTTTCGACCTGGCTGGAGGCGGAGCTTGGCTGGCGCGGCGCTTGCCTGGTCTGGGCCGCCATCATGCCGGCCCTGGGGCTGCCGCTCAATGGGCTGCTGCTGCCGCGCAGGGCCGAGGCTTCGGTGGCCGCCGCGGTGGCCGTCGCCCCCCCCGGCAAGCCGCCGGGGCTGCTGGCACTGGGGCTGTTGGCCTATGTCTTTGCCGTGGCCGGCTTCACCTCGGCCGCATTGGCGGCGCACTTGCCAGGCATGCTGACCATGGCCGGCGTGGGCGCGGGTGCTGTGGTGCTGGCCGGCGCGCTGCTCGGGCCGGCGCAGGTCGGCGCGCGGCTGCTGGAGATTGGCGTGCTGCGGCGCTGGAGCCCACTGGTTTCCGCCACCCTGGCCAATGCCGCGCATCCGCTGGGGGTGGTGTTGCTGCTGGTGTGGGGGGCGCCGGCCGCCATCGCCTTCGTGCTGCTGCATGGCGGCGGCAACGGCATCCTGACGATCGCGCGCGGCACGCTGCCGCTGGCGCTGTTCGGCCCGCAGGGTTACGGCGCACGCACCGGCTGGCTGGCGGTGCCAGCGCGCTTCGCCGCGGCCGCCGCACCAGTGCTGTTCGGCCTGCTGCTGGAGCGTTTCGGCGTGGCGGCGATGGGTTTCACAGCTGCCCTTTCGCTCGGCGCCATCGCAGCCCTGCTTATCCTGGCGCGCGGAGCATCCGCAGCAGCGCCGCGTTGAAGGCGTCCGGCGCCTCATACATCACCCAATGGCCGGCGCCGGGGGTGATTTCGCTCAGCAATTCCGGACGGGCGGCATGCAGCATGGCCAGGCGCGCGGGGATATGCGGCCAGGCCACCTGGTCGAACTCGCCCCAGATCGCCCGCATGGGTGCGCGCACATGCGGCAATTGGTCCTTCAGCGATGAGCCGGAGGCGAAGCCACGGCTGCGCAGCCGGGCATGCACCGTGTTCCATTCCTGGATCCGCACCGCCTCGTCATCGATGGCAACGGGGTTCTTCAGCATCAGCGCGTTGAGGTTGAGGCGGTGGGTGGCCACGCGCTCCTCGCCGGTCTTGTCGCGGATTTTCAGCAGCTCCACCGGCTGGCGCTCAAAGCCCAGCGAGGCCGCGCCCACGATGGTGTGGCTGCGGATATGCCCGCCCTCGATGGCCGCCAGATGAGTGCCGATATTGGCGCCGAAGGAAAAGCCGGCCAGGTCGTAATGCCGATCGGGCCCCAGCAATTCGGCCAGGCTGGCCGAGAGCGCTGCGGCCACGCTGTGCGGTTCGGCAGGGCCGGGGGCCATCGCACTTTCGCCCAGGCCCGGCATGTCGGCGGCCAGCACGGTGTAATGCCGGGCCAGCACGCCGATATTGCGCACCCAATGGCGCCAGGAGCCGGTGCCGCCATGCAGCAGCACCAGCACCGGTCCCGCGCCCCAACGCTGCCAGACCAGCTCGCCCTCGCCACAGGCTGTGGTCTGGCGGGTGGTGGTGTTCTGCAATTCGTCCAGCATCAGCTCTCTTTCGACAATCGGGCACGCCGCGCCTCGCTGCGCGTGATCCATGTTGTGGCGGCGAAGATGATCAGGGCGCCGGCCATGGTGGTTTGGCTGGGCACTTCGGAAAACAGCAAAAAGCCGTAGAGGGCAGCCCAGATCAGATCGAGGAACCGCAATGGCTGCGCCGCCGAGATGTCGGCCAGCACGAAGGCGCGGGTCATCGCCAGATGCCCCAGGCTGCCCAGCAGCCCGCAGACCAGCAGCAGGAACCACACCCAGGCGCTGGGCCATTCCCAGCCTGGAATCGCCATCGGCAGGCTGAAGATGGAGACGGTGATGGACTGCCAGACCACGATGACCTGCGGGCTGTCGCGCTTCGTCAGCGCCTTGGTGATCAGAAATGAGGCAGCGAAGAGCGGCGCGGAGGCAAGCATGATCAGGTTGTAGTATCCGCCGCTGCCGCCCAGGTTCGGCGCCACCACCACGATCACGCCCAGAAACCCGATACCCGCCGCCACCCAGCGCTGCCAGACCGCCTTTTCCTTCAGAAACACCACGGCGCCGAGCATGATGAAGATGGGGGTGGTGAAGCCCAGCGCCGTCAGATCGGCCAGCGGGATGTTGGGCAGGGCGGTGAACCACAACGTCAACCCCAGGGTGTGGATCACGCCCCTCCAGGCTTGGCCGGCGATGCCATTCGGCCGGTAGGCGGCGATGCCCTCGCGCCAGATCAGCGGCCACATCACCACGAAACCCAGGAAATACCGCAGGAACTGCGCCTGATAGACATCCATGCTGAGCGTGACCACGCGCATCACCGCGTTCAGCGAAGTCAGGATCAGCCCGGCGAGGATGGCATAGGCCACGCCCTGCGCCGCGCGCGGCAGTTTGGCCAGCGGGTTCATCGCCACCAAACTGCGCGCCCGCGCGCCCTTGCGGAAGCCCCATGCGGCACTACCCTCAAACCGCAACCCGCGGAGAACCCCATGCCCGACACCAACATGCCCAACCTGAAATTCGGCATCGGCCAGCCGGTGCCGCGGCAGGAGGACCCGACGCTGCTGCAAGGCCAGGGCCGCTACACCGATGATCTGGCGCGGCCGGGGCAGGTCTATGCCGTGATGGTGCGCAGCCCCTATGCCCATGGCGTGATCCGCGGCATCGATACGGGCCTGGCCGCCACCATGCCCGGCGTGCTGGGCGTCTACACCGCAGCCGACCTCGCGGGGTACGGCACCATGGGCTGCGTGCTGCCGCTGAAGAACGGCGATGGCTCGCCCATCCGCAACACAGCCCGTCCCCCGCTGGCGGCCGACCGGGTGCGCTTCGTGGGCGACCCGGTGGCGATGGTGGTGGCGCAAACCCGCATGCAGGCGCGCGATGCGGCCGAGGCGGTGGAACTGGATATCGAGGTGCTCGACGCGGTGACCGAGGCTTCGGCCGCGGCCCACGCACCTGCGCTGTATGATGAAGTGCCAGGCAATTGCGTGCTGGATTTCCATTTCGGCGACAGCGCGAAGGTGGCCGATGCCTTCGCCACCGCCGCCCACGTGACAAAGCTGGACATCCGCAATTCCCGCATCGTGGTCTGCGCCATGGAGCCGCGTGCCGCGATCGGTGAATGGGCGGATGACCGCTTCACCCTGCATGTCGGCAGCCAGGGCGTGTTTGGCCTGCGCGCGCAGATGGCGGGCATCATGGGCGTGCCGCTGAAGGAATTCCGGGTGCTGACCGGCAATGTCGGCGGCAGCTTCGGCATGAAGGCCAGCGCCTATCCGGAATACGCGCCGCTGCTGCATGCAGCCCGCGCGTTGGGACGTCCGGTGAAATGGACCGATGACCGCTCGGGCAGCTTCCTGTCAGACCAGCATGGCCGTGACCATCAAACCACCGCCGAATTGGCGCTGGATGCGGCGGGAAAATTCCTGGCCGTGCGGCTGACAAGCTACGCCAATATGGGCGCCTACCTCGCCACCGTCGGCCCGCTGATGGGCACCGGCAATTTCGTGAAGAACGTCCAGAGCAATTTCTCGACGCCGCTGATCGAGGTCAGCACGAAATGCATGCTGACCAACACCACGCCGGTCTCCGCCTATCGCGGCGCCGGGCGGCCCGAGGGCAACTACTTCATGGAACGCCTGATCGAGACGGCGGCCAAGGAGACGGGGCACGAGGCCAATACGCTGCGGCGGCTGAACCACATCCCCGCCAGCGCCATGCCCTACAAGGCGGCTTCAGGCAGCGTCTATGATGGTGGCGAATTCTCGGCATTGCTGGACCAGGCGCTTGAGGCCGGCGATTTCGACGGTTTCGCCATCCGCCGGGCCGAGGCCGCGGCACGCGGAAAACTGCGCGGCATCGGCATCGGCAATTTCCTGGAATGCACCGCGCCGCCTTCCAAGGAGCAGGGCGAGCTGCGCTTCGAGAAGGATGGCCTGGTCACCATCATCACGGGCACGCTGGATTACGGCCAGGGGCATTGGAGCTCCTTCGCGCAGGTGCTGGTCAGCTCGCTGGGCGTGCCGTTCGAGAGCGTGCGGCTGATGCAGGGCGACAGCGACCTGCTGATCGCCGGCGGCGGCACCGGCGGGTCGAAATCCATGATGGCCTCGGGCGCTGCGATCATCGAGGCCTCGGCCCTGGTGATCGAGAAGGGTCGCCCGCTGGCGGCCGAGGCGCTGGAAGCGGCGGTGGTGGATATCGAGTTCAACGCCGGCCGCTTCTCCATCGCCGGCACCGATCGCGGCATCGACATCATGGCGCTGGCGGCGAAGCATCCGGGCGGGCTGGATGTGCGCCATGTCTTCGAGGAGGCGGCCCAGGCCTACCCGAATGGCTGCCATTTGTGTGAGATCGAGGTTGACCCCGAAACCGG
>Ga0105048_10014362_pt1 | contig 12342 bp, 10 predicted proteins | sample MAT05_FD_78382 | JGI IMG/M metagenome (GOLD analysis project Ga0105048, IMG submission 78382) | Freshwater microbial communities from Lake Fryxell liftoff mats and glacier meltwater in Antarctica - MAT-05 | ecosystem: Environmental > Aquatic > Freshwater > Ice > Liftoff microbial mat | place... | reverse complement strand
ATGGTGTTCCTGGGGGAGAAAACATGATTCGGTATCCAAATGGTCAAATTCGTTACTACACAACCTTTGAGGCTAAACGAATCCAGACTTTCCCAGATGACTATAAAATTTGGGGTTCATGGACAGAAGCAATGAGGCAGATTGGCAACGCTGTACCTGTAGAATTAGGTCACCATATAGTGAGTTCCCTAGCACAAACGGTCTGTGTGTAGTGGGAGCATCCCACTTTCGTGAAAACACTGGTGAAGAATTCCAAACCCCTTATGCTGCCGTTAAGCAAAATGGTATATCTGCAAAAGTGGGATGCTCCCGTGTGTAGTAGGCTGCTAACAATCCCGTTGCACGCCGACCGTCTAGAAATAGTTAGTTGAATCCAAGAAAGTACCAGCGACGGGCGTATAGGTTCGTTGGGGTGTTGCTGAATTGCAATAGGATTCATCGATCGCACCCCTCTACTCTCCAGAGAACAGCTATAGTTTCCTTACCCAATTTTATCGCTGCGATCAGCCACGCCTATCCTAAGTTTTTTGGAGTAATAATAATAGGGTTTGCAATAAACCTACCACTAAACCTAAAATACCGCCGAGATTTACGATCGCCTGTAATTCTCCTTTGACAATAGCCTGAATATTGCTCTCCAACTCTTCAGGAGAGGTAGCTTTAACGCGATCGATAATCACTTTATCAATAGAAAGAATGGGAATAGCTTGGGCAACAATTTTTTCTAAATCCTGTTCTAAATATCGCTCCAATACCAACGCCAACTCTTTGCTAACTACTTCCAGAGAAGTATTAACCGCCGCCGAGGCTTGGAGACGATTGAGGACAAGGGTCGCCAGATTATCCCAATCTACAGACTGACTCAAACCTTGCAGCACATCACCACCTTTTTCTTGCAGATAGGTACGGATCGCCTCTGCTGTACTTTTACGGAGTTGGCGGACAGTAGACATCGGTAAATTTTGGAGAGATAAACTCTGCAACCATTCTTGGAGGCGATCGCGCAACTTGAGGATGGTAATTAATTCCGAAATTCGCGAAGTACTCATGTCTTTCTCATCAAGACAGAAACTCCGCAACCGCAGCAGAGAATTCCGCAATCCAAAGAGATTCGCTACCACCCAATAAGTACCGCTAGATTTTTCTCGAAATATTTCATCAATGATTTGAATGTTGCGATCGGTCAAAAACTCAATCACCCCCTGGCGGACTACCTCTGGGGTGAAAACTACCTGCAATACCCATTCTGCCAACTTCTCAGCCTGCTCTGGATTCAGGGATAGCTCTAGCAGCACCTGATCAAATATCTGGTTAACTTGAGTCTCTAGGAAATCTTCCCGCCGGGCCAAAACTTTAATTAATCTAGGCAGAGATTCTCCAACTAAATCCCGAAGAATCCCCGCCAGAATTTTGGCAGTTTTTTGATCTTTATCCACCTTGACTTGATTTAGGGCAGATTGCAGCAGCCACAGAATCGCGGCTTGGACTCTTTCGGTTTGCAGGAGGCGGCGAGCAATACCCTCTAACTCGCTAGGGGTAAGCAAAGCCCCCATGATGGTATCGGAAATTCGCTGAGCCAAGCGCTCTTGACTGCCGGGAATTAACCCCGGAGTAAACGGTAATTTATATTTCCCTAAATAAATAGCCTTGTAGGGACGAAACAGCATTTTGATAGCTAGATCGTTCGTGAAGTAGCCAATAATTGTCCCGGCGATCGGGGGAGTTAGGTAAAGCCAGAAGTTAGAAAATTCCAAGGTTTAATTTCAAAGGTTTAATTTCAAAGTTAGTCTAAAGCTGTTGAAGTACGGGATATTATGACCCAAGAACAAGGTGATCGCAGTTCCCTGCTGATTTTTAGCTAATTTTCAAAGGATGGCACGATCGAACTAGTACACGATCAACTTTATTCTAACGTTTTGACATCCCCCCCGCTTTAAAGAGATAGGGATTCTTAGCAGGCGACCAGCGTTAACTGAACTACCTCTACTGGGGGTCAACCAAAGCATCCGCTGATAACTCTATTGGAGCGATCGCCCTCTCGCCCTCCAAGACCCATCAAATTTTTAAGGCTTGTCGAACTTTAAGAGTTAGTTTAATTTTGGTTAACGTGTATTTAAGGTTCGTCCAACTTTAAGAGTTAGTTTAATTTTGGTACTTGACATAAAAAAGCTATTAGTTATTATGGGATAAAGTCCTAAAATATCTTTTTATGAATATGGGCATTATCTCTGAAGCTCAATCTAAATCAATTCATTCTTTTATTCATTATATCAGCATTGAATATGAGAAGATTTTCAATAATGAATACCGAGAATACATTGAATTATTCACTCTGATTGCATCTCAGACTTTAGAAAAGATCGCTAATTGTGATGCTCCCTATCATAATCTAGAACATACAATAGGAGTCACTTTAGTTGGACAGGAAATAATTTATGGAAAATACACCTGTGAAGAACTAGTTTCTCCCCAAGAATGGATCAACTATATGATTTCTCTACTTTGTCATGATATTGGCTATGTAAAAGGAATTTGTAGTGGCGATCGCCCCGCAGAAAATACTTTTGCAACAGGAATAGGGCATGACCTGATCACTCTCCCTGCTGCTGCCACAGGAGCTAGCTTGACACCCTATCATGTCGATCGCGGCAAGTTATTTATCGCAGAAAATTTCAGTAGCTACAAGTTAATTAATTTAGATGCGATCGAACTAAATATAGAATTAACTCGCTTTCCTGCTCCTAAAGATGAACTACACAACGATATTATTGGTTTTCCCGGATTAACCCGGGCAGCAGATTTAATTGGTCAGTTATCTGATCCATGCTATCTTTCTAAATTACCTGCGCTATTCTCGGAGTTTGAAGAAATAGGTACTAACAAGTTTTTAGGATATAATAATCCAAAAGATTTACGAGCAGGGTATCCTCGATTTTATTGGCACGTGGTATCTTTGTATCTCACTCATAGTATTCGCTATTTAGAGACAACTCAAGCTGGAAAAGCAATTTTAGAAAATTTGTATGGTAATCGTGCCACCGTTGAGAAAGAGTTGGATCGTTTTTATAATGAAAAAAGTAATATTTTCAATAGAATTCCTGATTTATTCAAGAAGTTTAATAAAAAATCTCCGTAGAGAATCATTCTTGGGGCGATCGTACAAGTTGGCGAGGATCCCAGTTTTATTTCACCCAAAATATTGTGAATTTTGAATACATTCTCATACAACTCATACAATTCCAACATTTCCATCAACAGGATCTCAAACATGCCCATGTCATATTGTTAGGAATCAAGTAAATTAATTATGTCTTTAATTCATCTACTTTTGTATTTTATAGCGCATCTCTAATTCATCTGTAAATTTTATAGCGCATTGCATTTAAATAAGACCCAAAGACTTTATGAGAACCTCGCGGAGCGAGGTTCTCACATACCCGTCTGCGCCCTACGCACTTGCAAAGTCCTGTATTTGGATGGAATAGAAGTAAGCAACTTGTCTGTGCTGAACAAAATTAGGCAGTGCTGTAAAGAGATATTTTACTTGATTTAATCAAACTAGGAGCAGAATCATGAGTGAGAAAATTGACAGTTTTACCAACAATCTTCGAGATACATTAAATGACATTGATAGTCGGATGTCATCAGTTAAGGCAACTATTGAATCTGCTTCGGAAGAAACCCAAGAAACGATTAAATCTAAACTTAGTGAAGTTAAAGCAAATTTGGAAACTAAGCGACAAGAATTTGTTACCTATAGGGCAAGACTTCAAGAGTTGGCGGTAGAAAAGCAAGCTGAAGTTACATCAAAAGTTGAGGAATGGAAAACAAAACGAGAAACTGAACACCTCAGTCACCGGGCCGATCGCGCCGAGAACTATGCTGCTAGTGGAATTGCTGTGGCTATGGCAGCGATCGATGAAGCGGAAGAGGCAATTTTAGAAGCGATCGCCGCCAGATTAGATGCTAATCACGCAGTAACAACTAATCAAGATAAAACTTAATAACTCCCATTAATCTCAACAATTAATTCTAACCAATAGAGAAATTGGTAGTTGCACAAAGTAATAGTTTAGGGAATATTAGACCTCTTGCAAACGTCCGAAATTCCTATCAGTCCGCAAAGGCGGACTTCGCTCCTGTAGGTGCGGTTTCAACCGCCAGCGATGTAAATTAACTTATCCAGGAGGTCTATTCTTTGGGTTACTTCATGCCTTAAAGAATGTATTCCTAGGCACGACTACCGGGAAATTAAATAGATGAAATTGCTGATAACGATCGCTGCTTTAATTTTAATTAGTGTTGGATTTGCCATTATTTATGGGAAATATCGGTGGCAGATAAATACTGATAATTTACGGGCTAAATTAGCTGGTGGACGACAAACAATTCAACCCAAATTTTATAGGGAAGAAGAGCTTGAAGGCTTACCAGAACCAGTACAGAGATTCTTTCGGAAAGTGCTTAAGAATGGACAACCAATGATCGCTTCGGTGAAACTCAATCCTCAGGGACAGTTCAACATGAGCGAGACAGAAGTGAAGTAGGCTGGGAACGTCCCGGAGGTACTTGGCTGTGTTGGAAAAGTCGAATCACAGAGATTGACTATGAGTTTGTAGCATAAAAGATTTGGTAGGGCTAAACCGATAAGGATTTCCCTCGCGCTGCGGGGGAAATCCTTACAAAAAAAATCATTACTTCTCTAGGACTACCAAAGATTTATAAGAAGTGTATTTACAATACAGTTGAGGATCCTATGAGATTGAGACGTGTGATCAATTCTCTTAAGAATTTAAATGCCCAACATCGCTTATTTTTATCGATCGCAACTGCTGGCTTTGTATTTTCACTTTTGCCATCCTCAATGCTCTTGCCAACCCGGATTCTCGTTACTTGGAATTTCGGCGTTCTCTTCCTTTTGTTCTTGATAGGAGTAATGGTAAGTCTGACGACTCCGCAGCAAATGCACGATCGCGTTCAAAATCAAGATGAAAAACCACTGGCAATCTTATTTTTAGTAGTTGCTGCTGCCTCTGCCAGTTTCTTTACGATCGGATTTATTCTCGGCAATACTAAAGGAATGCCCCCGGCGATCGTCTCCTTGCACATTGGACTTTCTGTGATCGCAATTCTCTGTTCATGGTCGCTAACCCATAGTGCTTTTGCCCTCCACTATGCCCACAATTACTACCGCAAAGATGACTCTGCACCTCAGTCTAGCGAAGTTGGTGGTTTAAATTTCCCAGATGAGGATCGGCCAGATTATTGGGATTTTCTCTACTTTGCCTTAGTTATTGGCATGACTTCTCAGGTCTCTGACGTGACCATCTCATCTCGCTCTCTAAGGAGGTTAGCCTTAGTACATGGAGTGCTGGCTTTTATTTTCAATACGGCGATCTTGGCTCTAAGCATCAATATTATTGCGGGATTGATCTAACCCGAAGTACGGCTTATGGTGGTGGTAAATCGGTAAGGATGTACCCTGCGCTGCGAGGGATATCCTTACAAAAAAAATCATTACTCTTTTAGGATTACCCGACTTTTTTATAAGTTTTATATCGTAATTAATCAAATTATACTATTCATTCAAAAAATCAATCAACTTCCTGTCAGAGTAAAAGGTACAGCACTTTATAAGTGCATGGAGTACAGATAATTTAAAATTACTGGGTCTTAATTTAAGCGCAATGCTCTGTAAATAGAGCTGTTAATTCAACTCAGAAAATAGGAGAACAAATCTATGAGATCTATCCAGAACTATTTTTCCAAAATGCTTCCAGTCCGCTTTCTAGTTGCGATCGCCCTCAGTGTAATCGTCCTCTTTTCTCAAGCCATTCCAGCAATGGCAAAAACTCTCAAGAGTGATCCGACAGATGCTACCGTCCAGTTAGATGGGATCTACGAAAAAGCACAAGATACCCTAAATTCTCCTCCTTCTTCTATTAAAGAGGAAATTAAAGAACACGCTGGTGGTGGTCTTAACGAAGCTCAAGGCACTGAAGATATAAATAAAATGGAACGCTCTAGCAGTTCTAAGCCCGCAATTGTTGACCAAATTGAGAAAGCCTTCGATAAAACTAAGAAAAAATAAGTGATCTAATTTAGGATCTAAACATGAGATATCTCCCCCCTTGATATGGAAGGATAGGGAGATATTTTGTTGGACAGCAATAAACTGGGGAGTGTAACTATCCAAGTATCTCGCGATCGCCCCCTAAAACATAACAAATAAATTGAGAACACTTATTTTGGAGTGAGCGATCGCCAGATGGCTTAGGGCTATAATTTGAGGCAGTAAGATTTAAGGCATTGGATAATGGCGATATAGGGAAGCGAATTTACTAGAGTTAGTAAGCACTCTGCAAAGCCCACCAGAGGAGGAAACTAATACCACCCAGAACGAAGAAAGAGGAGAGGGCGATCGCTAAAGGAGTATCAGCACCCTTAAACTTCATGATGCCGCGATTTAAGTCTGACATATAACCTTAATAATTTTTAACATATTACTCTTAAATTAGATTAGCCTAATTAGTAACTATCTGCCACAAATAATCGCAATTTAATAAAATCGCAATTTAATAAATAGGTAGTGCGTCAAACAGACAGGTGATAGATGATTGAGGAATTAGTTGTCAATACTGAAGGAAAGACGGACTGGAAGGAGTTCAACAGTGATGAGTGGGGAGGCTATGAGCGAGTATACTGCCTCCTGAAGTTGAGCATTACCTAGGCAAAGACAAAACCCAGTTACTGGAGCGGACAAATGGGATTGTCCGACAACAAACCGGACGATGGCATCAACGACAGAACAAGTTTGGCAAGGTTTGGGAGCAGACGAAAGCAACAACTCGATTAGTTATGAGTTACGACCATTGGATTTGGCGATATAGCCGATCGCAGACAACGGCGGCTGAGAGAGCAGGACTTGCAACTCGTTCTTGGAATTGGCACGACCTTGCCATCTATCCTACGATAATTTGACGCACTACCAAATCAAAAATACCCGAATTTTCTTAATAGCCTTATAATTTATTCATTATTTAGCCTAAGACCATAGTATTTATTTAAGTAGTTAATTATTGGGCATTTATTTATTGAGGACTAAGAGGGTAGGAGTGAATAAACCAGATTTTGATGGTGGTATCCGCCTAACTCATCAATACCTCAAAGGTATAGAGCCAAACAGTAGTCAACCAATGCAGACAGACCTGAGAAAAGCTGATCTCAAAGGAGAAAGCCTCAGGGGTGCTAATCTACACAAGTTAAACCTTGCCAAATCCAATCTCAGTTATGCCGAACTGATTGAAGCCGATCTTAGTGAAGCCAACCTCAGTGGGGCTAATCTGAACGGGGCATGTCTAAACTTGGCGAATCTCAGTCATACAAACCTGCGCTATGCTGACCTGAGTTGGACAAACATGGTGGGGACAGAACTAAATAAAGCCGATCTCCGGGGAGCAAACCTCAGAAAAGCTAACTTAGTTGGCACTAATTTAGACAGTACAAATCTATCAGGGGCAAACCTTAGTGAGGCAGATTTAAGTGGCGCGGATCTGAGTGAGGCGTTTCTCCAAAAAGCTGTATATACAGTTAATACTAAATTTGGTTTTGGCTTCGATCCCAAGGCCGCTGGAGCCTATTTAATTAGCCCCCATGCCATGTTGAATGGGGCCAATCTTAGTGAAGTAGCTCTGATTGCTGCTGATCTCAGGTTCTCGGATCTAAAAAGGGCTAATTTACGTAACTCTGATTTCTCAGGAGCAAATCTAGATAATGCCAACCTAACAGGAGCTAACCTAATTGGTGCAGACCTCAGTAAGGCAAAGTTGAGGGGAGTTATTTTGCAGCAAGCGATCTACAATCATTTGACACTTTTTCCTGAAGGCTTCGATCCTAGGCAAATAGGAGCGTATTTGATCGCTCCCAAAATTCAATTAATGGGAGTGAATCTGGGAGGAGTAGATTTAAGTGATACGGATCTTAGCGAAGTTAATTTGCGGGGAGCCAATCTAGAAGGGGCAGACCTCCGCAATGCTGACTTATCGGGGGCCAATCTTCGCCAAATCCATCTCTCAGAAGCCAATTTGCAGGGTGCTGATCTCAGCCGAGTGGACTTGACTAGAGCCTCTCTCCACAAAACCAACTTAAGTAGTACAGACCTGCGGGGGAGCGATCTGACGAGGGCTGACTTGAGTGGGGCTAATTTGAGTAATGCGGACTTGCGGGGAGTTGATCTCACTAGAGCTTGCCTGAGTTTGGCAGATTTGAGTGGGGCAGATTTCCGGGGTGGAGATCTGACCAAGGTGGATCTTACTGGTGCAAACTTAATCGGGGCGGATTTGGATGGGGTGAATTTGAAACGGGCAAATTTGGCAGATGTGGATCTAACAGGGGCAGATTTGGATGGGGCAATATTACCTGCCGGCAATGTTTGGGATAGGGAAATGCTAACTTCTGTCTCTAAACCTCAGAGGTTGCTGACTGAGTAAAATAATATTGGTAGGTGCGTTGTGGGAAAAGTTTCGGGAATTAATCCACAATCCGCAAGACACTTTATTTTATAATGAGGAAGCTATAACTGTTGAGAGAATAACTCCTGTGACTACATCTAGCCCATCAATTCCAGATAATCTAGCCCCTTGGCATACCTTAGAAATCGAAAAAACTCTCCAAACCCTCGCTACCGATCGCGCCACGGGCTTAACTTCTCAACAAGTTCAAGAACGACTCCAAACCTATGGGACGAATGAACTAGAAGAAACTGCTGGCAGATCTTCTTGGGATATTTTGCTCGATCAGTTCAAAAATGTCATGCTTTTGATGCTGATTGCCGTAGCTCTAATTTCTGGAGTCATGGATATAATTAACTGGGATAAAATTAAGCCAGGAGATATTCCTTTCAAGGATACGATCGCCATTCTGCTGATTGTGATCCTCAATGGCATTTTGGGTTATCTGCAAGAAGCCAAAGCAGAACAAGCTCTAGCTGCCCTCAAAAAACTTTCTTCCCCCAGGGTTAGAGTGCTCAGGGATGGCAATCCTCTAGAAATTGACGGGAAAGATTTAGTGCCGGGGGATGTGATGTTCCTAGAAGCTGGAGTGGCAGTATCAGCGGATGGCAGATTAATTGAACAGGCTAATCTACAAATTAGAGAAGGGGCTTTGACGGGGGAGAGTCTGGCAGTACAGAAAAATGCTGAAGCGCAGTTAGGCGCAGAAACTTCCTTGGGCGATCGCCTCAATTCGGTTTTTCAAGGAACAGAGGTGCTGCAAGGGCGGGGGACGGCGATCGTCACCAGCACGGGTATGAAAACCGAGATTGGTAAAATTGCGACACTCCTGCAATCGGTGGAAAGTGAACCCACCCCTCTCCAAAGCAGAATGACCCAGTTAGGGAATGTCTTAGTCACAGGTTCTCTGATATTGGTTGCTGTTGTGATTATTTTGGGGGTGATTCAAGCTAAGGGATTTAGCAATTTCCAAGAGTTAGTGGAAGTTTCCTTGAGTATGGCAGTAGCTGTAGTCCCAGAGGGTCTGCCTGCTGTAATTACCGTGACTCTTGCCCTAGGAACTCAGCGCATGGTCAAACGCAATGCCCTGATTCGCAAACTCCCAGCGGTGGAAACCCTAGGTTCCGTTACCAACATTTGCTCGGATAAAACCGGAACTCTGACCCAAAATAAAATGGTAGTGCAGCAGGTAGAGGTAGGCGATCGCAGCTTTCAAGTTAGTGGCGAAGGCTACGCTCCCGAAGGCAACTTTCTGGGGGAAGGAAAAACTATTGATCCCAGTGCTTACCCAGAACTTCAGGCTTTACTCCTAGCTTGTGTTGTTTGTAATGATGCCATTCTCCAGTGCCAAGCTCAGGCTGCCAAGGAAGGAACAGGCGGCAACTGGATAATTTTAGGCGATCCTACGGAAGGAGCCTTACTTTCTTTGGCAGGAAAAGGGCGCTTCCAAAAAGAGAGCTATGCAGAACTAATGCCTAGGGTGGCGGAGATTCCTTTTTCTTCTGAACGTAAGCGTATGAGTACGGTTTGTCAGGTAGCTAGTGAAAATACGCAAGACTCATCGACTAGTAACATTTATCAAATGTTCACCAAAGGTTCTCCAGAGATGATTCTGGAGCGTTGTAATAGCTATCAAGTCGGAGAAGAAACTATTCCTCTCACCCCAGCGATTAGAGATAAGATTCTCGATCGCAACAATCACATGGCAAGTAAGGGATTACGGGTGTTGGGTTTTTCCTATAAGCCCTTAGATGCTATTCCGACTGAGGGTAAGGATGAAGAAACAGAGCAGGATTTGATTTGGCTAGGTTTGGTAGGCATGTTAGATGCTCCTAGACCAGAAGTAAGAGATGCTGTAGCCCGGTGCAAACAGGCGGGGATCCGGGTAGTAATGATCACTGGAGACCACCAGCTCACAGCCCAAGCGATCGCCCAAGCCCTAGGTCTTTCTCAAGATGGCGATCGGGTGATGACGGGTCAAGAGCTAGAAAAACTCTCCCAAGCAAATCTAGAGCGGGAAGTTGATCATATTAACATCTACGCTAGAGTGGCTCCAGAGCATAAGCTCCGCATTGTTCAAGCTCTACAAAGTCTGGGGAAAGTTGTTGCCATGACTGGAGACGGTGTAAATGATGCTCCAGCCCTGAAACAAGCGGATATTGGGATCGCCATGGGGATCACAGGAACCGATGTCAGCAAAGAAGCTAGCGATATGGTGTTGTTGGATGATAACTTTGCCACTATTGTTGCTGCCACTGAAGAAGGCAGGGTAGTTTACACCAATATTCGGCGGTTTATTAAGTACATTCTGGGGAGCAATATTGGCGAAGTGTTGGTAATTGCTGCCGCGCCGATTTTGGGTTTAGGAGGAGTTCCCCTCACGCCCTTACAAATTCTCTGGATGAATTTAGTTACTGATGGATTGCCAGCCCTAGCTCTAGCCGTGGAACCAGCAGAACCCAATGTCATGGAGCGTCCGCCCTACGATCCTAAAGAAAGTATTTTTGCTAGAGGTTTGGGTTCTTATATGATCCGATTTGGGATTGTATTTGCGATCGTCACCATTATTCTCATGGTCTGGGCTTATGACTACAGTCATAAAGATGGTTTCCGGGATCCAGAGGTGTGGAAAACTATGGTTTTTACCACTTTGTGTATTGCTCAGATGGGTCATGCGATCGCAATCCGTTCCAATTCCCAGTTCATCTTTGAACTTAATCCTTTATCTAACCCTTACGTAATTTGGGCTGTGGGCGGTACTACCATTCTCCAACTTCTCCTAATTTACGTTCCTTTCCTCCGGAATTTCTTTGGAACCCAATTCCTGACGATAGAAGAGCTGGCCATCTGCTTTGGGTTTAGCTTTATCATGCTGTTGTGGGTAGAACTAGAGAAACTATTTATGCGCCTGCGCCATAAGGCAGTGGATTAGAAAAGTTTTAATCCTGTAGTTGGGGGTTGGTAGCTGGGCAGTACCTGATCTATTTGGGTGCTGTCTAAGCCTAAGTGTTGGGTAAGAACTTGGTTAATTAGCTCCCGATAATCGGTATTCACAGGTAAGTCCCGGTTTTCATGGAGCTGATTAGGAATTAACTCTGGCAGATTTCCCAAAACTTTCCCCCCTTGCACTCCTCCGCCCAAAAGCCAAAAGACATTACCATGCCCGTGATCCGTCCCCCCATTGCCGTTTTCTTTAACAGTCCGCCCAAACTCTGACATCACCACGATCGCCGTATCTTGATAGACAGAACCCAAACTCTGGACTAGAGCCGTTAAACCATCACCTAATCCCCGGAGTCTGGTAGCTAACTGCCCTTGGCTATTACCTTGATTCACGTGAGTATCCCAACCTCCCAAGGCGGTAAAAGCTAATTGAATACTAGAATCTCGAAGCATAAGTCTTCCCAATCGCTGGGCATCGCTGGCAAAACCGTTAGGTAAGGGTGCGCCCTTATTTGCTTCTTGCATTTCTGCTTCGAGGGCGTTCCTGATCTGTTGGCGAGCTTCTTGACCTTCTTGGTAGGCCTGAGCTAGGGCATTATTGTTCGGATTATTCAGGTAGAGGCGATCGAAGTATTGGGCAATTTGAGGATTATCTAGGGCAATGCGGTTAGTAGAAGCTCGACCCAGGGGCAGACTGGCTACGGGTAAATTTCCAGCCAAAATTCGGGGGGTAGTAGCACCTAGATTTACTGCTTGGACAGGGGTGCGATTGGGTAGCAAGGCTAAGAGACGATTCATCCAACCATCAGTGCTACGACTCTCCCCAACCGGACTGGGACTACGCTCACCGATCGCCGGACTGTTGCTAGATAGGCTAGATAGGCTAGAT
>Ga0105048_10014355_pt1 | contig 12347 bp, 12 predicted proteins | sample MAT05_FD_78382 | JGI IMG/M metagenome (GOLD analysis project Ga0105048, IMG submission 78382) | Freshwater microbial communities from Lake Fryxell liftoff mats and glacier meltwater in Antarctica - MAT-05 | ecosystem: Environmental > Aquatic > Freshwater > Ice > Liftoff microbial mat | place... | reverse complement strand
TTCGGAGATTTGGTCAATTTCGTCCTTTATTTCGTGGTGAATCTCAGACAGGCGCTCAATTTTAACGGTGTCTTCCTCAGAAGTTTGCCCTAATACGTACATCTCTAAAATTCCACTTTCGATGTACAGTTTTGTCTCTTTCATTGTTTTAGTCCCTAATATTCCTGCATTCTAATTGCAGCCTACACTTTAAATCTTCTTCTCGGTATCTAGATTGTTTTACGGCTTCCGGCAAAGTACATCCTTTAATAAAAATTAGGCTGAGCAAACTTTTAGAATTTCTGAGTGTAAATTTATAATTTTCTTCGGAATCAGTTACGTAATTAATTGTTTTCTGGATTTTTGTTTCTCTAAGCTCTGAACTTTCTTTAGCAAGTTTGCCTGCTATTAAGATCATCCATGTAAAAAGTCTTTGTTTTGACGGCTGATAATCGGAAGCCGAGCTCCAAAAGAGGCAAAAAGCACGTTGAAGTAATTCTTCGGAAAGATTTTCGTCTCCAGTAATGCCGCATAAAACGCTAAAAACGGATTTTGCGTACTTGTCGTAAAGCAACAAAAAGGCGACTTTATCTTTTTTAACGATCGCAAGAATGAGGTTTTGTTCCTGATTTGGGTTTTGCTGTACTGCCAACATAGTGTTATTGGGAGATGAAATTATAATTTGGAAATGAACGATTGAATGATCTTGTTAAACGCTTCAGGTTGTTCGATATTTGAAAGGTGTCCAGCCTTTTCGATGATCTGAAGTTGTGCGCCGGGTATGTTATTAAACAAAAATTCTGATTGCGAAGGCATAATAACAGAGTCTTCTTTGCCACTGATTACCAAAGTCGGAACAGATATTTTTGACAATTTGCTACAGGTCTCGTTTCTTTGAGCCATTGCGCCCATGCCTGACGTAACCGCCGCAGGCGAATTAGACAGGATGATCGCTGCTAATTGTTCAGATAAATGTTTATTGTGTTCTAAAGTGTTCGCTGATAGAGCTTTTTGGATAAATTGTTCGGAGAAATCGCCGAGTCCGATTGTTTCTATCTTTTTAATGCTTTCGTAGCGAATCTGCTGCTGTTCCTTTGAGTCGCCCACGCATTGTGTATCACACAAGATTAAAGCTTTAAAACGGCTCGGGTAACGCTCAACGGCATCCAACAAAATATAACCACCCATCGACAAGCCGCAAACAACTGCCTGATCGAGGTTAAGATGATCCATCATTTGCACCAGATCATCGGCGTATAAACCAATACTCGATTTTTTATTATCCATCGTTGAACCGCCAAATCCGCGAATATCAAATGTGATAACCCGATTAGTAGTTGTGAGACGCTCAAATTGTGCTTTCCAAACAGAGAGGTTGAACGGAAAAGGGTGAATAAAGATGACGGGCGCGCCGGGGGTTCGTGAATCGATCACGTTCAGAGTGATTCCGTTCACTTCAATTTTTTGCTCATTGCTCATTAGAAGGTAGATTTACCCTCATCAACAAAAGGCCATGCCTGATTAAATAATTGGCAGTGATTAGGCAAAAACCAGTTGTTGTTCTTTGGAGATCGTGCAAAATTTTCCCCTTTGCATCCCTTCATGCTCTTTGCCCGACTGAAAAATTTGTCAGACATAGTGGTACAGCATTTGCAACGCTGTAAGATAAAAAAATCTCAGATGATGAAAAATTTTAAACACACAGCAATAATTTTTATTGCTTTAGGTGCCACCAGCGTCGCTCACGCGCAAGACACGACACGCAATGAATCAAAAACTGAAAGTGTAATGGATTCGCGCGACGCGAAAAGGAAAATAATCTTTGCTGTTAAAGCTGGCGTTAACCGATCGAACGTTTACGACGAGCAAGGCCAAGATTTTGTAGCTGATCCTAAAACAGGCTTTGCCGGGGGGGTCTACATGGCCATTCCGCTGGGTCGTTTCGTTGGTTTTCAACCCGAAGTACTCATTTCGCAAAAAGGTTTCAGTTCTACCGGTAAGCTCCAAAACGACAGTTACACCTTAGAAAGAACAAGCACCTATCTTGATATTCCTCTACAGTTACAATTAAAGCCTTTTCGTTTTCTTTCCATTGTAGCAGGTATACAATACGCTTATTTGTTGAACCAAAACGACAAAATCACATTTGGATCTAACAGCATTGAGCGCAGCGAAGACTTTAATAACGACAATATCCGCAAAAATATTTTTGGCGCAGTTGGCGGTGTTGATTTTAATATCCAGCACTTAGTTCTGTCTGGTCGTGCTGGCTGGGACTTAACGGCTAACCGGGGGGATGGGTCATCGTACACCCCACGCTATAAAAATTTATGGTTACAGGCCACCGTTGGTTTTAGGTTTTATTAAATCTCTTAGTGGCTAAAACAATTAGCATTAACTGCCAAAAGTTTTTCAGACGAAGAATTTTTTGGTAGTCTTTTTACGTTTTACGATCTTCAACGGGTTAAAGAAATAATAGCGGAATTATTAAAAATTAAACTTACATTTAAATATAATTATATATTATTCCCCTTTAAAACATATTATGGAAAAATCAGACGATACCAGTAAACTTATTAGCGCGGTTGTGATGGGAGCAGCTATCGGTCTAGCTTTAGGTATACTCTTCGCTCCCGAAAAGGGAAGCGCGACTAGAAAAAAAATGATGAATGGTCTTAAAGATTTGGCTGAAGAACTTAACGAAACGTTAAATGGCGAAGAAGAAGCAGAGCAAGAAAACGGATCCGAACCTAAAACTAATGCTTAAAGTTTTTTTCTTAAATTTTAAAGATCTATGAGACATAAATTAGAATTTCCCCTTTATGCAAAGTTGGCCTTTGTGCTCACCAGTCTATCGCTCCTTTTGACTTTTATTTACGTCGCACAGGGTATTCTCATCCCAGTTTTGTTGGCCATGTTATTTGCGATTCTATTGAGGCCGGTGGTTAATTTTTTAAACCGCAAACTAAGATTTCCGCATGTGATAGCTGTCATGACCGCCGTTGTGCTCTTTGTTCTCGTTATAGGTGGAATTATATTTTTTGTATCATGGAAAATCAGTGGAATGGCCGACGATCTCGATCAAATCAAAAAAAATCTGAATATCCACTATCACCATATTCAGCAATGGATTAAACAACGATTTAACGTGAGTTATGTGCAGCAGCAAAAATATATACAGCAGGCCAGCAAAGATTCTCTACCCGGAACCGCCATTATAGGCACAACATTTAGTTCGTTTACCGATGCACTTCTAAACTTTGTGTTAGTGCCTATTTATGTTTTTTTGTTTTTATTGTATCGAAATCTTTTTCTCAAATTTCTTTCAAAACTCTTTAAACCCGAACATCAGTATAGGTTACGTGAGGTGCTTAGCCACGTTAAAACAGCCGTACAAAGTTATCTCGTTGGTTTACTCACTGAAGTTGCGATAGTGGCTACTTTAACAAGTTTAGGACTAATGATCGTTGGCGTTCAATACCCCATTCTTTTAGGAGTGATCACTGGGGTATTAAATTTGATTCCATACATCGGTATTTTAGTAGCAGCAGGTTTAAGCATCCTTGCCACGTTAACAACGTCTGCTGAGGTGTCTATTATTTTGGGTGTTGTTATTGTGAACGTTGCTGTGCAATTGATTGATAATAATTTACTGGTGCCTTTGGTAGTAAGTTCTAAAGTAAAGATCAACGCGTTTGTTTCACTTGTGGGGATTATTATTGGCGGCGCCCTTGGCGGAGTTGCAGGAATGTTCCTTGCTATTCCTCTAATCGCCATCATTAAAGTAGTATTCGACCGAATCGAACCATTTGAGCCTTGGGGTTTCTTAATGGGTGACGATCTTCCTAAGACCCACGAATGGGGGGGAATTCGACTGCCCCATTATGACGCTGGCGAAGCCGAAGAATCTGAACTAGAAAAGAAAAAGAAATAACTATAAATAGTGTTTGGCCGAAAACGCCATTTTCGTCGTTGTAACAAAAAAATAATCGCTCTTTTACCCCGGTAAACCTCACAATCATTTTTTTAAAACGCCTCGAACCTTAATTTTTCCATCCAAACAACTAGTTTTCGGACAGACATCAAATAATGAAAATACGCATAGTATCTATTTCATGTTAATTAAGAGGGTAAATAAATCTACAGGTTTTCTGTTTACGGTTTAACTAGAAACAAAACGCGATTTAACCGGCGAAGTATAAAATTTGATTGAAAGATTTAGAATTCGATCAGATGCAAAGTATAAAAATTAAATTAAAAGATCTTTGGGTAGTAACTAAAAAAACATGTGTGGCGTGGTACGTTGCAGATCCTTTCAGGCAAAGCGCGGTAATAGCTTATTACGCGATCTTTTCCATCCCAGCTTTATTAGTCATTATAATTACTAGCGCGGGGTTTGCATTTGGTAAAGAAGCGGTAATGGGGCAAATATCAGGACAAATCAGTTCTGCTATAGGCTTCGAAACGGCAATACAAGTGGAAGAAATGATTAAAAACGCCGGCATGCAAAAGAATTCGATTTGGGCAACAATCATTAGCATTGTAACGCTGATACTGGGAGCAACAGGGGTTTTTGCTCAGATGCAGGTCTCGTTGAACCAGATCTGGGAAGTGAAAGTGGAAGCAAAACAGATGTGGCTTAAAACTTTACGAGACCGATTATTTTCCTTTGGATTAATTTTGTGTATCGGCTTTTTACTATTGGTGTCTTTAGTATTTACCACTTTTCTTGAAGCGTTTGGTGGATGGATCAAATTGAACCTTTTGGATTTTATGTTGTTCGTATTTCAGGCCGTTAACTTATTGGTGTCATTTTCAATCATCACAGTATTATTTGCGCTAATGTTTAAAATCCTTCCGGACGCCAAAATTAAATGGCGCGATGTATGGATTGGTGCTATGGTGACCACTATATTATTTATTGTTGGTAAATTTGGACTCGGCGTATATTTTGCAAAAGTAAATCCGGGCTCCACATACGGTGCGGCAGGCTCCATCGTGTTGCTAATGCTCTGGGTTTCTTATTCGTGTATGATCGTTTTTTTAGGGGCTGAATTTACCAAACAACTCGCTTTGCACAAAGGAAGAAAGATAGAACCTGTTAAAAATGCAGTGCACATTCCCGGAACAGAAGAAATGAAAATGGTGGCTGAGAAAACAGAAGCGGTAAAAGGTGTTAAAGGCTAGGATTTTTCCGAAGGCCGCTTAACCAAATTCAGAAAACACAGTTTCATCTGTTTTTGGGAGTGCAATGATCTTTAAATGATATTTTCCTTTCAACCAAGTCCTAATAAGATCATTGCTGTCTGGATAATAAGTAGGATTATTTACAATGCTTTTAAATTCTGTAGCACTCGAAATGGGCGTAAAACTATCTAGATAACCAAAACCCTTATACTTATTGTTTTCGATTAAAATAACAGAACGTTCGTCCGCGTTCCGTCCCTGATCCATAATTATAAACGAGGGTTTTGTAAAGCTATGGGCTGTAATTAAGTCAACAACTCTTTTATTATAAAATTCCGTTTCTTCGTGTTCACAGCAGATACCCCTGCATTTTTTTATTTGGTGATTAAAACAAGAACTATCTTTTGAACTGAGTCCGCAATGGCTCATGCATAACTCGAAAGAGTCTATCCACGAATCAAGGCGCGCGCGCGCGGTCGAGTAAGAATTAAACTGTAGTAGGGCATTTTCTGATTCTTCAACGGTAATAATTTTAAAATTAAGCACGCCGTTTTCATCTGTAAATGTGTCGATACAATGTGTAAATGCTTCGTTTTTGCGTCGCATGTTGTAGATCGGTTTTTTATTTTTTATTTCTTGCGCTTCCAACAGCAGGGCAATGAGTTCACTTCCTGTTTCCACAAAATCAACATTGCTGAGGTCGAACAACATTTTTTTCGCTTTTTTTGTGTCGCCTCTAAAATGGTTAACAGCGCGGTTATACATGTTAGTACTCTTGCCAATATAGATGACTTCTTTTTCTTTATTCAAAAAATAATAAACGCCACAAGTTTCGGGTAGTTTATTTAAAATATAAGTTTTGATCTTATCAACACGCCTGGTCATCAAGGCATCGACACCCAAATTCCGGTAGCGCGAATCTTGGTTCTTTGCTTGAATGAGTATATCGAAAAGTTTAGCCGTTGCAACGGCATCACCTTCGGCCCTGTGTCTGGCTTCATTTTCTATCCCTAACGATTCGCACAGCCTTCCTAAACTATAGGAGATGCGTTGCCGAAGAAGTTTTCGGCTGAGTCTCACTGTGCAAAGCGTGTCGCGGCGATAAGTATACCCTAAAGCACGGAATTCATCTTTAATAAAATTATAATCAAAGCCAACATTGTGTGCCACAAAAATATGCCCTTCGGTATATTCAATTACTTTTTTCGCAATGTTGTGAAATTTAGGCGCGTCGGCTACCATGTCATTTGTTATGCCTGAAATGCTGGTAAAATAAGGCGATATGTAACATTCCGGATTCACAAGTGTTGAAAATTTATCAACGACACTTAAGCCATCGTGCACCACAATGCAGATATCGATGATTCTTCCCTTGCGGAATTCGAATTTCCCTCCACAGGTTTCTATGTCTACGATTGCGAACATTTATCCCAGCAAAGATAAGACAATGTAGAGTTGGGTGCTGCTATAAAATGTAGTTTAATTGCGGCAAACAAACCCTGAAATTTTGTAAAAACACAAAAAACCACATAACACTTTTAACCCTAAGCAGACAGCCAAAAAATAAAGCCTGTCTCACCCGTTGTGTAAGGCGGGCGCAGTGAGTGCCAGTGCAGAATTCAGAAGATTGTTAGCGTGTAAATACACGGCGAACAACGACTTGATTACTTTTTAAAACCGCCATAGCTTTGCTAAATTAACATAATAGAAAAGCTATGAGAAAAAATCAAGAACTACAGGCAGCAAAATTCGCGATGATACGTCGCTGGGAACACAGCAGGTTAAGTCAGAAACAGTTTTGTGAAAATGAACCTTTATTAAGTAGTGCCTGCCCGAAAACTAGTTGTTTGTATGGAAAAATTCAGTTTCGAGGCATGTTGAAAAAAATGATTGTGAAGTTTACTGGGATAAATGACCGATTATTTTTTTTGGCAGAACGACAAAAATGGAGTTTTCGCCCAAACGCTTTTTAGAGTGCAGTTAAACCGTTATGCGCTGATTTTTTGAAATTTCTGTTACGGGTAACTTCTTGTAAAGTTCAGAAAACAAAAAAACACGTAACTTCTTACGTGTTTCTTTAAAATACCGGGTTGTTGTAGCTTACTTTAGGCTAATCTCCCCCGGAGTTTTTATGATGTTGATGACCTCAAATTGCACTCTTCTGTTAACTTGATGCTCGGCTTCACTGCACTCAACACCATCGTCGCAATTGTTTAGCAGGTTGTTTTCGCCGTAGCCTGTTGTTTTGATAATTCTGCCTTTAGACACACCTTTGCTCATCATGTAGGCTTTAATGGCATTGGCGCGCCGTTGCGAAAGCCCCTCGTTGTAAGCCTCTGATCCTCTTGAGTCAGCGTAACCGTTGATGTTAACAGCTAACGATGTTTTGTTTTTAAGCAGGTCGATATTTTGATTCAAAGCGCTTTTTGCGTCTTCACGCACTTCTGACTTGTTTAGGTCGAATAGCGGTGTATTGTTATTCCAGTTTAAATCTTTTAATTGGGTCTCATTTAAAACTACTTCGGAGGTTGTCGTTTTAACCGTTTTTGTTTTCAAAGGGGCGTCCGTTTTATTTTTGTTTTTAGAATTTTTGTTTGTTGTTGCTAAGTCGTTTGCTCTTTTAATGGAGTCAGTGTTAACAAATACCGGATTTCCGATTTCAATAACCTTTTCAGAACACATGGCCATTAACGAGGGACAAGTGTCACAGTAAGCTACCGCTTTAGCGCCAACCGTGTAGCTTCCCGGCGTGTTAAAGGTGTATTCAAATTGTTTTGTGTTTTGTGAAATGGATCCACCGTTAACCGTCCAATTGTAGGAACGGATGTTTGTTTGAGATTGTGAAGGCGCCTCTAGTGACAAGACATAAGACATTGGGTTGTTAACGCCCGGTGTGGCAGCAACCGCGAATAACGGATCCATACCCGTACATTCCGGCATCTCCATATTTGTGTAATGCACTTTATAGATGTCCATATCTCCTTGGCCACCGCTTCTGACCGAAGTGTAATACCCGTTCGAGCTGCCAGCGTTTAGCGCGAAATAAGTATCATCGCCCGGTGAGTTAATAGGTTGACCGACGTTTTGTGGTGTCGTCCATCTGCCATCCACGAGCATTGTTTTGTAAATGTCGTAGCCGCCGTAGCCGGGCAAGCCGTTAGAAGAGAAGAATAAAGTATTGTTGGCACCTAAATAGGGCGAGTCTTCATTAAATTGTGTGTTAATAGAATTGTCCAATAGTTCAGCGTTTGCCCATTTACCATCGATTTTCACAGTTTTGTAGAGATCCAGTCCGCCCATGCCGCGTTTTGCTTCAGAGGCAAAAATCATCATGTTACCGTCGGACGAAAGGGACGCGTGACTTTGCAAATCGGATATGTTGATATCGTTGTCGAGTTTGCGCGCGGATTTGGTCGAGTCGTTTAAGTCAACGTCATATAGTTGGCCAGCGCGGAAAATGTAAAGCGTTTTCGCATCAGGAGAAACAGACACGACTGATTCGTGCGGCTGGCTGAAATTGTCATTGCCACGAACATCCGGACTTGTAAATCTCCTCGGCGGAGAATAATTACCGTCGTTAACTTTTGAAACGTACATGGCATCGAAGAAACGTCCGTCTAAACCATTCTTTTTTTCTTTGTCGTCGTCTTTGCGTTTTGATGTGAAAATTAACTTGCCACGCGTGTAGACAGCACCGTATTCTGGGGCAGGCGTGTTGATGGTGTTCCCAATATTAGCAATTGATTGTTGTTCCGCCGAAGCTATTTCGGGATGCTCCAAAGCATATTTGCAGTCGGCAACGCGTTTTGTTAAAAACATGTCGTAGTCGGGGTTTCCAACCTTGTTGTATTTTTCGGTCGCGCCATAGAAGTAAAGGGCACGTGGGAAATTACCAACAAAGTGATAACTCTTTCCCAAGTCGTAGTTGATCTTCATGCCAGTTTTTTCAGGATGTTGTGTTAAGGCTTTTTCTAGATACGGAATCGCTTCTGCATGGCGGCCAATATATTCAGATAGTACAACACCTTTGCCTGCGTTTGCAAAGTAAGAATTGCCGTTTTTTGCAAGCACTTGGTCGTAATAGCCAAGAGCTTCTTCGAAGTTTGAACGCTCAACGGAGTTGGATGCTTTACGTATTAGTTTTTTTTCCTGTGAACAAGATGCGATTATCATCGACATCACCAAAAGAAGGAGCGTTAGCTTTTTCATAAACGTTTTTGTTTTATATTTACCCATGTTATGCAATTAAATCGCCATTATGAAATAGATTGAATTGGGGTAATTATTCCCCTTTTTTTCTGAAATTAAAACATATAAAAGTTATAGCTAGTTGAGACTACATGCCTTTTTTTTTCGTTATTCAGAGAAAAAATCGGTTTGCTTGGCAAGTGAAAGCTAGACCTAATTAGTGTTTGGCCGAAAACTAGTTGTTTGGATGGAAAAATTCAGTTTCGAGGCATATTAAAAAAAATTATTGCGGGGTTTACTGGAATAAATGAGTGATTATTTTTTTTGACACAACGACGAAAATGGTGTTTTCGGCCAAACACCAATTATAGCTTTTACAAAAACCGTAACGTTTAAAAAACAAGGTGCTGAAAGTCAAACCTAAAGTGTAGTTAGGCTTTAGAAAACTTTGCAGAGGGCGCACTATCATTCTTAGTGAAAACAATAATTTCATTGCGAGCGGGCTGCTGCTGTTATCAATCGAAAAAGTTCGAAAAGCAAGGCATGTTGTTCGGCTCACCACTAGTAAGGGATTTGTAGCTTTACGTTTTGTTAAAAATTTGGTAGTACCTGGTTAAATGTTGATTTCTTAGTTTTGGGTAATCGTGCGCGAAAACTAAAAACTAACAAACGTTAGTTATTTTAACGCGATAATTGTATTTTTGTTAAAGGAATCAATTTTATTTGAAAATCATAAAAAATAAAATCAGCAAAAGAGATATTATTCTTCGTGAAGCCTCTGCCTTGTTTAAGGAAAAAGGATTTGGCAGCTCTACCATGCGAGATCTGGCCGAACGGGTGGGTTTAGAAGCGGCCAGCATGTACAACCATATTAAGTCGAAAGATGAATTGTTGGAAGAGATTTGTTTTCGCATCGCGGGCCAATATGTTTCGCATATCACGAAAATAGAAAGTGAAAAAAGTACCTATACAGAAAAGATAAAGGCTATTATAAGATTTCACACGCGCTTAATGATAGATGACGCAGCTTCGGTAGCAGTGATAAATAACGAATGGAAATCGTTAAGTGAACCCAAATTGTCTCAATTTACAACCCTAAGAAAAGGTTACGAAACAAGGTTTGCAGCCCTAGTTGATAAGGGAATCGCGGAAAAAGAATTTTCTAGGATCAATGTGTCGGTCGCAGTATTCACGATACTTTCAGCGCTAAGGTGGGTTGAACTTTGGTACAATCCGAAAAGAAAGATTAGTGAAAAAGAACTTGAAAAGGATATTGTAAATTTATTATTAAAAGGTTTAAAACGTTAAAATATTGTGGTGTGATCGTCTACACGATGTATAATGCCAAAAAAAATGTAAAATCACGAAATGAAAACTGAAAAAGAAATATGGGACCTGTTGGAGAACGTTTGTGATCCTGAAATCCCGGTTGTAAGCATTATTGATTTGGGAATTTTGCGCGGCGTAAAAGTACAGGATAACGGGCATGTAGACATCATGATTACCCCGACTTACTCCGGTTGTCCCGCTATGGGAACAATTGCCGTTGAAATCCGTCTCGCTTTGCTGGCCGAGGGTATGAAAGAAGTGACCATTAAAAATCAATTTAGTCCGGCATGGACCACCGATTGGTTTACCGAGAAAGGAAAAGCAAAATTAAAGGCTTATGGCATTGCCCCACCAGTAAACGCCTCACCACATGTGCATCAATTGTTTGGTGAAGAGCTAATTATTGAATGTCCGCAATGTCATTCTAAACATACCAAAGTATTGAGCCAGTTTGGCTCAACGGCTTGCAAAGCGCTGTATCAATGCTTGGATTGTAGAGAACCTTTTGATTATTTTAAATGCCACCGATAGATTTGATTTCAACTCGCTATTGTTTGGCGGCCTAAAGCCTCGAGATGTTTCTTCACCGAAGAGATTACGATACTCGCGGGAGGGATTGAAGAATTCGAAAACTGTGATGAAAAAAAAAATTTATTATACGCAAAAACCCAACAGAAGCAAGACTTTTAGGCTTTTACCAAAAACTTTCCTTCCATCATAGGTAAAACAGGGCATTGATTTGCTGTTAAACAATAACGGATGTCGCGCTCAAGATCAAGCTTTGCCAAACGGTTGCGGTGAGAAGAATGTGCCAAAAAACCGTACAAATCGTGTTTCGCCAGTTTATACAATTCCATGGCAGCAATGGTTGAGTCGCAGGTCGAATCAAAACCGTATTTATAGATGAGTGCATCGGCTGCTGCACCCGCCAATAGAGTATCCTCGAGGTTAAATTTATTTTTCCAGCCGGCGCATAAAAACAGTACATCCTTTTTCTGTGTTTTTAAATAATCAATAACCTTATCTTGATTTAAAAAACTGCCTATAATAATTTTACCCGCGTTTTTTGCTGCTTCAATGGCTTGGGTGCCGTTTGTTGTTGTAATGGCGATGGTTTTGCCTTTAACCTTATCGTTCATGTAACCAAATGGACTATTGCCTAAATCAAAACCTTCGATAATTTCAGCATTGCGTTCGGCCGCCACCAAAAAACCGTTCTCTTTATACTTTTGCGCTTCTTCAATCGTTGCTACAGGAATCATTTTTGCCACACCATTATAAAATGCAGTTGTAATGGCCGAAGTCGCCCTTAAAACATCAATTACTACCACAATAGAATCGGGATTGTGAAACAAAGGATAACTTTGAGGACTAAAACAAACTTCTATATTCATTTACGCGGTTAAGATTTTTCTTAAACAAACATAACATTTTATTTGAACACTAAATAATTACGTGGTAGTAAAGCTTGGAAATTCGTTCAATAGTTAGTGTTTGGCCGAAAACTCCATTTTCGCCGTTGTGTCAAAAAAAATAATCGCTCATTTACGCCAGTAAACTTCACGATCATTTTTTTTACCACGCCTCGAAACTGAATTTTTCCAATCAAACAACTGGTTTTCGGACAGACACTAGTTAGTGTTTGGCCGAAAACTCCATTTTCG
>Ga0105048_10014348_pt1 | contig 12349 bp, 14 predicted proteins | sample MAT05_FD_78382 | JGI IMG/M metagenome (GOLD analysis project Ga0105048, IMG submission 78382) | Freshwater microbial communities from Lake Fryxell liftoff mats and glacier meltwater in Antarctica - MAT-05 | ecosystem: Environmental > Aquatic > Freshwater > Ice > Liftoff microbial mat | place... | reverse complement strand
TTGTGCGAGAGAAACACCGTCCTGGTTGGGACAAAACCTGGAACTTCTACCATAATACTCATCTGCAACTTGACCTGTTCAGGCTCTCTCAAGATCGCTCCTGAGACATCCGAGCTTCCCAGCCAGTTGTCTAGACACTGTTTTCAATGCCTCTCTAGGCTTGACCGAACCACACTCAGGACATTAAATTAAACTACCTGCACCACCCCCAGACCCATGACTCAAGCCTACCAGAAGCCACTCCTGAACCCATTTATCGATAAAGACCGCTATACCTTTAGTGACTACTTCGATAGCATCCTATCCGCACAAGACATTGCTCGGGGATTTGACTACACCTTGGAGGAAGTCGATTTACATCTAGATCATCGGTTGCCGGAATCAACAAATTTATCCTGGCTGCACCGCAGTCTCCAGGTTAACCAAAACCGCTCCCGCTTGGTAAACGAATTTGCCCGACGTGCTGCGATCGTCTCCCCCATCCTGCATGAGGTGTGTGAGATTGCAAACTTAAAACTCAGCAATGAGTATGGAATCTCTATCAGCCCTCACCTCACAGGCATTGTGGACTACTGGATTGAGGCAGACGTAGCCCTACTGATTGTCGAAGCTAAAGAATCCGATCTGGTACGGGGATTTAAGCAACTGATTCCTGAGTTGATTGCCTCCCACTACTGGAGTCAGTCTTCCGCACCCAACTTGTATGGGGGAGTCACCGATGGAGAACGCTGGCAGTTTGCCCTACTCAATAGACTCGAAGCTCAGATTCGACAGGATCGGCGGGTCTACAAACTCAACGATTTAGAGTCCTTGGTCGGGACACTGGTGGCGATCGTCCAGCCTAGACAGGATTAAACCAACATCGCACTTTGCCTGGTTAGGGAACAATCCAAACCTCCTCATTAACGCTATCGCGTTGAACAGGGGACGTTCACTATTACCTACTGTGCAAACCCTAACCCTACCTGAACTTACCCCCGTTGTTGGAGTTACCGACCCGAACTTAGACTCTGACCTAACCCAAGCCTGGGCAGAGTTCCTAATTCGGGAAGACTACTTCCAGAACGGAGGCTCCTACTAATGCCGATTCCACAATCTGTAATGTTGGAGTCTTTGACAAGCACTAGCATCCTTGCAGCACAGGCATTTCAGCGCTTAGGAAACGCTGAGACACCAGAAGACGAAGCTACCCAACTAGAGTGGCTTTGGGAGGTGAAAGCCAATCAAGAAGACTTGATTGATGCCCACGTCGAATTAGCGGATCAACTCGATGCAGAAATAGCCGCTGTCCAAGCCAGGATGGACTTCCTCGTTCAAACCCACAACGTTGCTCTGAACAGACTACGGCGCTGGAGAACGGCTTTAGACCATACAGTCTTGAAGCTCAACCAGTCTGGATTCTTAGGGAATGAAGCGATCGGCAACACACGTCGCATCTGCATCAAACTCAACCCTCCTGCTTGCGAAGTGACCGACATGAGTCAAGTCCCTGAACCCTACGCCAAAACCAAGTTAGTTCCGACCGAGTTCGTGGACAAAGCAGCCGTCAAAGCTGCCTGGAACAAAGGCATACACGTTCCAGGCACAGAGGTAACCCGTGCCCGTAAAGTCGTATACGAGTTGGTTCCGACTAGTGCTAAACGACTCAAGCAATCCTAACCACTTAGGGAATAGATAGGGGGTGGATTGTCCTTATCTGTTCCCTAAGTCCTTACCCAACACCCCACCTCCTATGGCATCTCCTCCCTCCCCTTGGCTCACCCTTGAAGCAGCAGCCACTGCTCAAAAAAACCCTATCGAAACCCTGCAAACCCTCCTAACCCAGTCCAGTCCTGAACACAGCTTCAGGGAGATTGGCTACTTGTTCGATCGAGAAAAGCACGAAGCAGGTGAACCCTGTTTGCAACTTCTGTCTGCAAGGCCCAGCCCTAACCCAGACCCAACTGAGCCTGACACACGGAACTACGACTGGGACGGCTTAGCTCTGGTTATCCAACTACGCTGGCAACCAGGCACACCCCGAAAGGTACTGATTACAACAACCACCTACGACGACTTTCCAATAGCGGTGCTAGTCGATGCTGACCAGCTACCGCTAGACACCTTACCAGCAGCTATTCAAGCTCTGCTGACCACACTTCAGCAGGACTTGCCAACACGGGCATTTCGACATCAACAACACAATCAGGGTGCTAAACGTGCCACTCCCGCTAAACGCAAGACTCCTGTAACTCAGCCTACCACTCCAAAACACGTAGCCCCTGAGCCAGGAACACCACCCCAAACCCAAATCAGCCTCTTCTGAACTACATACTTACCATGACAAACTCATCCGACAAAACCCTTGTTGAACTAGAAGGGCAACAACACTGGATCAGCAACGACATTGCTCAGAATGACAACCTACTGCGGCAACTCTTCAGCGGACTTAGCCCCGAAGTCGCTGGAGCCGATATCGAGCGGAAAGATGGGAGAATCACGCTGGTGCCTCGTAAGGGAACAAAAGGAAATTCTGTCCTAGACATCCTAGATAGGAGTCCTCCCGAACTCAATCCAGCCATTGAATGCTGTGTTGCGCTTCAACACCTAGAACTGCGGGTTGGCATTGACAAAACCAATGCCACTGCAATCAGTGAACGCATCACTATTGCTTTAGAACAAAGCCAATCTTGGAACACCCATATCAAATCTACTCTCCAACAACTAGACCAGGCGTTGCCTCAACCCATTGTTCCGCTCGGATTCTAGCCATGTCCACCCCAACCTTACCCACAACCTATGCCGAGCTGACCCATCGGCTCCAACACTACAAACCCTGGCAAGCTCTCAGTCCCTGCGAAGCTAGGAGCTACCTAGAACAACGGCTAGGCACGTACAGACTGCTGGGACTATACCAAACCTTCTTTCCCACTGAATTTGCCCTCAGCACTGCTTCAGCCTACGAAAGCTTTACCCCAAATGGGCATAGTCACCTGGAATTAGAGTTTCTACGCAATCTAGATATCCTAGTTCCCATCAACAATCTAGATATCCTAGTTCCCATCAACGACTGGACAGTAGACTGGGCAGCCGAGGAAAAACTGAGCTACCTCCCCATATCTGATATGGGCATTGATATCCATGAGGACGGCTCCATAGAAACCCTAAACCTGCACCTACAGTACCTACTCAGCCTGAGCAATGAAGGACGGTACTACCTGGAAAACGTTGATGGAGTGGAGTGGTATGAAGCGATTTCAGGACTTAGCTTAGACCAAATCCAACACCCAGACCAGGTACCCATAACCAAGCTACGGCAACGGTTCAACAAACTTCCCGCCCCCATCCGGTTTCTGCCTCTGATCCTTTCCCTGTTGGACAAATCGACAGGCAATCTCTGGCTAGATGCAACTGAGAACGAAGACTACTACGGCGAATCCACCAGCTTAGATTTAACAGAAGCTAACCTCCACTTGGCAATTCGCCACTGGAAACAAGCCCAAGTCATGATTAAACACTGCGGATGCTTTATCGACTGGCTTAAATCCGACCTCCCCGCCCGATTCACAGAACTGCTAACCCTATGGAATCCCCCCTATCTTCCCTAACTCTGACCGCAGCCGATCGCGCTGCCATTCAAGAAGCTACCCTGCAAGATCTGGCAACCCAGGACTGGAAAGCAATCCAAGCTGCCATCTTCATCACAGATATGCTTTACATTTACAAACGTCGCGTTCCTGACACTGTTCCCCAGACCTACAGCTACAAATGCCTATCCCCCGAAAGCCTGCAACGCGCCTTTCACCTAGACCAGATTGATACAGGCTGGCTCCTGCCTGGGATTGTCCGTTGCGGTTCTAGCACCCAAGGCAACTGGGCAGTGCTGTTCATCGAACCTCAGCATCACATCCTGAAGTTTGCTGGGCAGGATACACCTCTCACGACCAACACTCTGCCAGGACTGGTCATGCTAGGACTTGAGACTACCTACTGGCTTTGGGCAATCTCTACCCCCAGCTTTGATGCAACTGCCCAAGCCTATAACCCACCATTGCCCAACGTAGAATCATCCGACAAAATCTGTTGGGGCACGAACCTACCCCCTGCTGCTTCGGCTCAAACCATCCACAAGGCATGGAACCTGTTCATGACCAGCCCATTCAACAACCATCTCACCACCCACAAATCCCGTAAGTTCCCAGATGTCACGGTGCAGCTACGGAAGCTTAGCACCCAGAAAAAGAAACTCTATCCAATGTCCGATCTTGTACCTGCGAATGACTGCAAGGTCTCGATCGGAACCCTAATCGAGGACAGATTAGCATGGACTCCCTAATCACCCACCACTTTGCCACCCCTACAAACTTGCCTGCACCTAGCCCCACCAGTGCGATCGAGTATTGGGTTGGTGCAACTCATATCTACGCCCGTGCTGCCCGACCTGGACTCAGTGTACTGATGCCCATTTCAAACCATGAACAACCCATCAAAGGACTGGTTGACCTTGACCCCTATGTCCACCTGACCCCGCTCGTTCCTAAATCCCTACTCTGGCAGATGTGGGCCCAAGCCAATGTCCACCTCCCTAATGAGGTGCTGTTTCATCTAGTTCTGGAGGCTGGCACCTGGACACTCGTGACCCCTGACCAGACCCAAAGCCAAGGACACTGCGAACCTACCCAAACTGATGCGGCATCCTCCAGCGCTACTGCCCTGATTGAACTGCACAGCCACGGACATCTCCCAGCCTTCTTCAGCAATACCGATAACCAAGACGAACGAGGAGGCTTTCGCATCTATGGCGTACTGGGACAGGTCAACAACCCTCACTTTGAACTGGTTCTGCGGGTTGGACTGTTTGGACATGGCTGGATTATTCCCGCCCACCATGTCTTTGACATTAATCCCAGCAATGCGAAATTTGCAGACCTAGCTCATACTCTGAAGGTTGCCCACCATGCCATCTAAAACCCTTAACTACGACCTGGTTAATGCCCAACCCGTTGTTCTTCGCCCGTTCTCCACCATCGAGTTCTGGATGGTGGGCTGCGGCGGTACAGGTTCCTTCCTTGTCCGGCTCCTGTGCCGACTCATGCAAAGTCTGATCCAACAGGGCAAAGAATGTAAGTTGGTATTGATTGACCCAGACACCGTTGAAGTCAAAAACCTAACTCGACAATGCTTTTGCACCGCTGAAGTCGGATTGAACAAAGCCCATGCCCTAGCTGCCCGGTACAGCACCGCTTGGAACCTGCCCATTCAAGCCTGTGCTGAAGCCTTTGACCCCACCACCTTATCTCGACACTACAACAAGCTGATCATCCTGTTTGGCTGTGTTGATAACGCCCAAGCCCGAACTTACCTAGCAAAGGCGCTGGAATTCAACCACTCCCAATCCCCCCGCATCTGGTGGATCGATGGAGGCAACGGCGATCGGTTTGGTCAAGTCCTAGTGGGTTCGAGTCTAGACCCCCGACCTGAAACCTACAGTGCCAGTGAACTAGGCTGGATCTGGCTACCCGCTCCCAGCGTCCAAGCCCCTGACCTGCTCATCGCCAAACCTGAAGAAGTGACCACCGTTCCCCTATCCTGCGCTGAACAAACCCTGCTTAACATCCAAGGCTTGATGGTCAACCCGCAGGTTGCCATCCTTATGGCTGACGTGGCCCAAGACTTGCTGAAAGGAACCCTTAAACGTTTTGCTGTCCTGTTTGACCAAACCACAGGCACAATGCAGTCTCGCTACACCACACAAGAGGCAATTCGGGCAGCCCTTAATCGCTGTAATAGAACTGAAACCTGAAAAAAGATTAGCAGGGATGACTCCTAACCCATTCCTACCAATGCTACCCGTCGTCACCAATTCCAACATCATCAGAGCCAACTGACCCATCAGGATTGATGTCGTTTGCCCATGCCCAAGAGTCATCGTCTTCAGGTATGCCCCTCGTGGACACGTAATCTGGGTCGTTCCACCTAGCTTCCCGTGTCTCCTCAGCCAACCGCTTTGCTTCCCGATCAAACTCGTGGAAATTCCTATCAAGTCCCCACCGATATGGAGTGCCATTGTCGTGGGTTTGACGCACATCCATCAACCTGGCCAGCGGACACTGTAACGGGAATGTCATCCAAGTTAGTTCATCTAGGGTGAAGCGTTTGTACTCAATCTCCAACGCTTCAACCGGCACAACAATATCAAAGTCATCACCCGGATGCTCATACATCTCTGAACGGATTGCAGGTAGTCGTGCTTCCACCCGTAACTGTTGAGTCAGCTTGAAAGGAACCTGACCTGGAAATGAGAGCGACAAGCCCCACTTGCCCAACAATACACGCTTGGGAACATGAAACTCATGCCGAATCGCAATCAATCCATCTTCTAGGGATAGGTCGCCAGGCAAAACCCTTATGGAAACTGGCACAGGCTGTCTACCTATCATGACTTTCCCTACCAACTAATGCGAGAAACAAATCACACACTAACCTTCTGGCTCCAAACCTTAACCTATCCAAAGACAGAACTTACCTTACCCGTTCCCCTAACCGGGGAAGGATGATTGGGGCAACTCACCCCACCTTAACTGAAATCATACCGAGGGGACAACAGCTATGGCAATCACAGAATTCGACCTTACAGAGCCTTATACCCAGACCTATTTCGCACCAAACGGGCCCGGCACAAACAGACTGCTGGTTCCTGTTTATGACAAGGCAGCGAACACTATGGAACCTGATAAGGTACGGGTAGACAACTCAGTCCTAGCCGAATGCTTCTCCCCAGACGAGCTTGGGTCCTTAATGATTGTCCGACTTCCAGAAAAGACAACTGAAGCCGACTTTAAACTCCTAGCTGATTTCACCCCTGCTGATGGAGTAGCGCGTACCCTAGCCTTCAGTACCAGTAGCACGTTCTACTTTGCAGACACGGATTTGAAGAGTAAAATTGGTGCCTTCTTCGAGACTGAAACAGACACGGCTTGCCGCTACGGGTCACTCCTGACATCCAACTGCTACGAACACATCGAAAGTGCTGGCAATGTACGGGTCAAAATCGTTGACTACAAAGATGAAGAAACCTATGGGCACCTCAAAACTGGAGATTGCCGAGGCATCATGTCTAGCGAGTTTGCAGCACGGGTCAAAGCTGGACTAACCGAAGAACAACAAGCGAACGGGGAACCTAGCGCACCGATTCAATTCCGCTTTGCCTGGAACAAGGCTGACCAAAACGAAGCCAACCCAGATACGTCCCCCGCAAACAGTTTCATTGCTAAGGGCACTATTGCCATAGACGATGAGGTGATGCAACTCGCTAACGATGATACCAACACAGGCAATTTGGTAGACGAACACCTGCTTAACTCCCCTGATTCTGACAACCAACCCTACGACATCATTCTTGACCGCAGTTCCATCAAAGGCATTAAAAAGTCCTTGCTAGACGAACTCCTGCCCTGCGGTGACTATACCTTTCCCAGGATTGCTTTTGGTAACAGACAAGAAGCCAAAGACAACCAATACAAAAACAGTTGGCAAGCCACCATCTGCTACAGCCCTGAAGCCATTGAAGCAGACTTTGGCGATGCGACCCGCGCCGCTGCCGAACGTCTTGCCTCTATCCAGGACAGTCCGATCGCCCTGCGGCAGTTCATCCTAGAAGAGCATGATGCCCGCCAAGCTGCAAAACTTCAGACGGGCGGAAGCGAAGCGGGGTTTGACCCAGATGACTTTGATGATTTCGGTGGAGAAACCGGTGATGAAACCGGTGACTCTCAGATTGAACCAAACATGATCCGACTACTAAAAGCAGACGTAAATGGAACCCTGCTCGACCATCCCAAAGTAGCGGAGTTTATGCAGAAAACCCTTGCACGCGCTTGGAAAGAACTAGCTATCAACGGAGCAGAACGATGGGACTCAGGCATGGCCCAACCCAGCAGAGACCTAAACCCTGGTGAGGTGTGTATCCCCAACCTCCAAAACGGGGAAGAAGTGATCATTACCCGCTCCCCTATTCCCAGTTCTGACAACATTCGGCGCTATACCAACCGCCATATTCCCGATGGAATGCAGTACAAAAACGTCGTGTTCATGAACCCTGATGATGCAGCTAAACACCACCAAGGCGACTTTGATGGCGACCAAATGGTGTACAAACGCTCTGCGGATTGGCCCAACATTGCCCGCGAAACTAAGCACCACAGTGAACCCAAAGAATACGGAGATGCCGGACAACGCGCCAAAGTCAGCTACGACGATATTCGTGACGAGACTGGCAAAAAGAAATACGGAGACTTAGGCAAAATTGCCCTTGCCGCAAGACAAAACAAGATTGGCATCGTTGCCAGCTACATCGGCAAGGTCAAAGCTTCAGAACCGTCTGATAAGATTGCCAACAACCCAGAAGAGTTAGCTGACTGGAAAAAAGACCAAACCAGACTCCTGACCCGCATGACCAAAGGGCTACAGGTTGAAGTGGACTCTGGAAAGTCCGCAGAACGGATGGAGGACTGTAGCGAGTTTGGCGGGGCATCTCTAATCAAGAGTGCCAAGGACTGGGAACAGCAGTATCCAGTCACCTTCTTCAAAGCCTATAAACTAGATGACCTCTATCTAAAATTTACCCTTCCTGCTAACGGCACGACCTCAATCAATGTCCTACCCAACCTGATTAATGACTCTTGGACTGAAACCAAACTCTTTGTCCGGGAACGTCGAGAGTTTCAGACCCTCATGGCTGGCGACGACACCCGCTGGATAGCCTACAAAGAAGAAGCCAACGAAATCCGCAACGAATTTGACGAAGCCAAAGAACGTCTCAGAGAACGCACAGACGGAGACAACAAAGCCTTTAAAGAGGGAATTGGGGAACTGTACAAATCTATGCAAACCCGCATTGAGAAACAATTCCCCGAAGCCGAAGAGCGCAGCCGTCTTCACCAAGCCCTCTGGCACGTCCAGCACACAGATAATCGTGACCGGACGGAAGACATCAAAGAGTGTGTTAAATGGGCAGAGACTCAAGAACCTATCTTCGAACATCGGCAAAACGTAAGAGTGGAAGATGAAGCCTTAGCCTTCAACGCCCCCGTCCTCAGCACTCCGTTTGGCAAGGACACTGCGTTCTGGAAAAGCAAGCTAGAGGAGAAGGGAATCAAATACCACGCCCAAATCCGCAGTGATGTTCCCTACGTCGATTTCGTTCTTCCCAATCTAACTGAACGGCAACAAACCCAACTTGAGCAAAGGTTTGGACGGGAAATCACAGACCCAGAAAGCGGGTTCATCGCCGATAGTGACAAACCAGGACTTCCTGACCTCAGACAAACCGTGCAGCGACGAGGGCTTGAGATTGCCCCGCCCCGCGACTACTCCACCTGGGCACAACCTGCTAGGGAGGGAGGCAAAGCTGCGCTCAGCTTCAACCTGTGCATCGAAGAAGCATCCAACCGCTTATCTACGCTTCAAGTTGAAAAGCTGACCGTAATTGGCATCAAATACAACGACTTCTCAGACTCTGACTTCCGTGACCCTGAATGGAAACAACCTTTTGATGTCCAGCTAGGCAAACTGCGCTTCAAACCCTCTGACCCCCAGTACGACAAGCAAAACGGCAATCCGTGCATTAAAACAGGTGACAACGTTATTGGCACCTTTGGAGCCGGACAGGTTCACCTAAGTCCAGGTACTACCCTCGTTGCACAACTAGAGGAAGCAGTGCCCAACAAAAAAACAGGTGAGATCAGCCAAGTTAACTTGAAGGTCTATCCCCAGTCACTAGAACTGCCTGTGTTCGAGTTCAAACCCGGCAAACCTGCACAACTTAAATCTGCTGAACCCGTGATTGTTCCCCTTGACCCCACCACAGCCCGCATTGCGACGGAACTGATTGCTGAGAACCAGAAACTCGCTCCATCTGCCATTCCTGATGAGGCTAGCACGGTCGGTGCTTGGACTGTCCAGTTTGATGCCACCCACATTACGATGAAGGACGGGGACAAACCCATCATGAGAATAGATCGAGCCACGAACGAGGTGGTGCAAACCTTGCCTGAAGAGAAACTACGTGAACTGGAAGCTGTTTATGCTCAAGAAGAAACTACTAAGCAGACAACTCAGGCACCACAGGAGACTCAAGAACCTCAAGAGGCGCAAAAACCAACCACGAAGAAGCGCCGCCCTGTTCGAGACTACGATATTGACAACTTAACTGTTCAGTCTATCCTTGCAACCATTGCTGAACCCCCGACCAAACCCTACACACCTTTACCTCGAAACTCCCATACCGGACACGAGTTGTAGAAAAGCAAAAGCTCCAAGTCTACTAATCTAGAGCTTTTGTTTTTACTTGCTCATAAGCTTGTCTAATGCATCCAGTAGTCGTTCCACCTGCTTCACCTTAGTGGGGTTAGTCATGGCCCCGCTTTGCTTTAACCGCTTTGGCAAGCTCTAGTACTGTCTTAGCAGGATAAAAGCCGCGTCCATTAAAGGGGCAGTCAGAGGTTTAATTCGAGTACAGCCCATCTTCACAAATTAAAACCCCGTCAGTAATGGCGGGGTAATCAGTGATCTGCTGAGAGATCACCCTGCGTTTTGAACAGTCTGTTTACGCTTCAAGTATTCAAGTCTAGACTGCAACGCAGCGGGAGACTTAAGTTTAAGAGTTGCGAGTCGCTTCTTAAGATCTAGATCTAGCTTCATGAGTCTTGTTGATTATGGTACAAATCCCGAACTTGTTGTTCAACTTGAGCTTCGTAGTATTCATCCCCCTCCAGCCGCCGATTACACTCATCATGCCAAGCTTGAGGATAGTCCCCATTATAGCAACCTCCTGTAGGGATGCCATCTTCGTCGGGTGAGGAATTTTGCCAAGGTTGAGCCTCTAGCATTGCCAGCCCTTGATCCAAAGCCCTCTGCTTCCAGTCTTCCTCAGTCATATCATCTTCGCCATCAAAGCCCCGCCATGATTTCGCACCCCAAGGAATGCTCATATTCAATTACCTCATTTTGTAGTTGTGTTGGACATGACCGGGGTGAATGGTTAGTCGCCTATACCCCGGTTTTGACCCACCTTTATTGTAACTGTGTTAATTAACACTTGTCAACTACAAGGTTGACAGTTAACATATACTTAGAGCGTTGAGGGTTCAGGTATGGCTGTGAGAGTTCGCCGAATTATTAAGCAGGAAATTGACATTCCTGGTCTGGGAGAGCAAATTAAGCAGGCAAGGGAGACTGACGAACGTTCAGTTACAACCTTGGCTAAGTTAGTTGGTATTTCTCGCAATTATTGGTATCAGCTTGAGGCTGAAGCTGTTTTGGGAGGAGTTGCCGAAGATACGCTCCGCAAAATTGAGGAGGTGCTAGGCGTTGACTTTGGAGTGACGTTTAAGTAATGCGACTTACCTATCTGAAGCGCATCCCGTTGAAACAACACAGTATCCAATCTTCCAGAACACAGGCTTACAGTAAAACGAGGAGGGTAGTTCATTTGGCATAAACTCACTTGGGTTAGAAGAAATGATCATTTCTTCTAACCCAAATCTCACCCCCATAGAACTCCCCCCGCTGCTCCAAGACAAACCCACCTAACAGCAAGGTCAGCCATGTCTGAACCAGGGGATAGCCTACGCCCTGCACCACATCCATCAAACATACTCCACCAGGCTGCCTCTCCACATAGCCAGCAACCGTAGCTACCCACCCTGACACATCCTCATCATGGGCAACAGACATTGCTTGGTCGTGCTGGGCTTGCTCACCCAACTCGTCCAACACTGCCAACAACTGCTCTTTGTCTACCTCACCGACAACAGAACCAAACGGGATTGGAACTGATCTGGGCTTCCGTCCTTTGGGGTAGACCGTAGATTCAGTCAATTCAACCAAATCTTGGACATCCAAATGCTGAGACTGAACAAACAACCCAACACAGCTTTCCGAGTCCAGCACAGGTTCTTTAGGGTCATACCGCTGCTCCCATTCGTCGAACATTTGCTCTGAACGATACACGTAGACCTGGGACAACTGCACCAGCACCTCCCCAGCTACTCGCATTTGCTCTTCTACTGTTTGGAACTGCATTGCCTGCTCCAAATCCTGTAGGAGTTGAGTCATATCTGCTGCTTGAGGGAACTGGGCTGCAACCTCCAAGGACTGCCATAAATCAGCCTCAGCATCCGCATGGACTAATTCACCCATCTGAGCCTCCTATGAACTATTCCCAAAGTGGCAATTGCCACCCTTGAGGAGAACCCACTACCCCAGCTAACGCTATGAAGACATTTCCTGATACCTTCCACCTCGTCGAAGCTGATCTTCCCCCCATGTTGATGGACATGATTGATGTCTACTCTCGCTCCCAATTCAT
>Ga0105048_10014342_pt1 | contig 12350 bp, 12 predicted proteins | sample MAT05_FD_78382 | JGI IMG/M metagenome (GOLD analysis project Ga0105048, IMG submission 78382) | Freshwater microbial communities from Lake Fryxell liftoff mats and glacier meltwater in Antarctica - MAT-05 | ecosystem: Environmental > Aquatic > Freshwater > Ice > Liftoff microbial mat | place... | reverse complement strand
GCGTTCGATCTCCATGGCCTGCATGCATTGCACCGACGCGCCCTGCGCTGCGGTCTGTCCCGTCTCATGCTTCTACACCACGGCGGATGCGGTAGTGCTGCATGACAAGGATCTGTGCATCGGCTGTGGCTATTGTTTCTACGCCTGCCCCTTCGGCGCGCCGCAATACCCGCGCGTCGGCAATTTCGGCGGCCGCGGCAAGATGGACAAATGCACCTATTGTGCGGGTGGGCCGCAACAGGACAACTCGCTGGTCGAGTATACCCAGTACGGGTCCAACCGCCTGGCCGAGGGCAAGCTCCCGCTCTGCGCCGAGATGTGCTCGACCAAGGCGCTGCTGGCCGGCGACGGCGCCATGATCGCCACCATCTATCGAGAGCGTGTGGCCAAGCGTGGCTATGGTTCGGGCGCATGGGGCTGGCGCACTGCGTATCGCGAAGGCGTGGGCGCATGAGCCGCGCGTCTCGTTTCCTGTTGCTGGTGCTGGCGCTCGGCCTCGCCTCCCCCGCAGGCTTTTTTCACGCGTTCCCCGCGGCAGCGCAGCAGGGCACGCCGCGCGGCGTGGTCTCGGCCGAGGAGATGGAGGCGGCAACGCTCCGCCGGGGCGGCGTGATCGATGGGCGGGTGTCAATCCCAGACCCGCAGGCCACCACCCTGATCCAGCCCGAGGGCAAATCCTGGCGCAACTTCCACAACCAGACACTGGCCTGGGTGGGCGGCGTGGCGGTGCTGGGCATGCTGGTCATCCTGGTGGCCTTTTACATGACCCGCGGACGCATCCGGATCGAGGCCGGGCCGTCGAACCGCACCATCTTGCGCTTCAATGCGCTGGAGCGCAGCAATCACTGGATGGTGGCGGGCAGCTTCATCGTGCTCGCACTTTCGGGGCTGAATCTTACCTTCGGCCGCCATATCCTGCTGCCGGTGATTGGCCCCGAGACCTTCACTGCCGTCAGCCTCTGGGGTAAGATTGCGCATAATTACCTGGCATTCCCCTTTACTCTTGGCCTGGTGGTGATGCTGCTGTTGTGGGTAAAAGATAATATACCTACCAAACTCGATCTTGAATGGATCAGGCAGGGAGGCGGGCTGATCGGCCATGGCCACCCCCCATCGCGCCGCTTCAATGCCGGGCAGAAGATGGTGTTCTGGATCACGATCCTGGGCGGCGGCTTGGTCGCGGCCTCGGGCTATGTGCTGATCTTTCCCTTCGTCGGCACCGATATCGCGCAAATGCAGTTGGCCCATATCATACACTCGCTGCTCTCCGTGTTGATGATCGCGGCGATGATGGCGCATATCTATATCGGCTCGATGGGCATGGAGGGGGCGTTCGACGCCATGAGCTCGGGCGAAGTGGACCTGAACTGGGCCAAGGAGCACCACTCGCTCTGGGTCGAGGATGAGCTGGCGAAGGGCCAGGGCAGCATGCCCACCAGCGCCAAGGTGGCCGGAGCCGATTGACACGGACAAGCTGCTGGCCCGATGACACCCCATGCGCATGATCGGCTTCGCAGGCTGGAGCGGGGCGGGCAAGACAACCCTGCTCACCCGCCTCATTCCGTATCTCATCGGCCAGGGGGTGCGGGTCTCCACCATCAAGCACGCCCATCACGGCTTCGATGTGGATGTACCGGGCAAGGATAGCTGGCAGCACCGCCAGGCCGGCGCGGCGCAGGTGCTGGTCAGCTCCGCCAGTCGCTGGGCGCTGATGACCGAAAACCGCGACGCACCGGAGCCTGACCTCGCCTCTCTGTTGCGCCAACTCAGCCCGGTCGACCTCGTGATCGTCGAGGGTTTCAAGCGCGATACCCATCCCAAGATCGAAGTGTACCGGGCAGCCAACGGCAAGCCCTGGTTGCATCCGCAGGACCTGCGCATCCTCGCCATCGCCGCCGATACGCCGCCGACAGCCGCCCTTCCACATGCCGGGCTGGATGATGTGCCGGCCATCGCAGCCCTGGCCCTGCGCTTTGCGGAGCCGGTGGCGTAATGGCCCAGCTCAGCGATGACTGCTTCGCCTTCGGTGGCCAACTCATGGGGGTAGAGGAGGCCGCGGCCCTGATCGTGGCGCGCATCACCCCGGTCACGGCGGATGAAGCTGTGGCCCTGCATGCCGCGCGCGGGCGGGTGCTCGCCGCGCCAGTGCTGGCGCCGGGGCCGCTGCCGCCCTTCTTCAATTCCGCCGTCGACGGCTATGCCTTTGCCCATGCCGGCGGCGCGGCCATGCGAATGCCTCTCTTGGGCCGCGTCGCCGCCGGGCAGGCCGCAACCACCCTGCCCCCTGGCAGCGCGATGCGCATCTTCACCGGCGCACCCATGCCAACCGGCGCGGACACGGTGATGATGCAGGAGGATGCGACGCTGGAGGAGGGCATGCTGCTGCTGCCCGCCGGACTGAAACGCGGTGCCAATTGTCGCCCGGCCGGTGAGGATGTGGCCGCAGGGGCGATGGCGCTGGCCACCGGCACCCGCCTCGGCCCGGCCGAGATCGGCCTGGCCGCGGCATTGGGCCTGCCAGCACTGCGCTGCACCCGGCTGCTGCGTGTGGGCGTCTTTTCCACCGGCGATGAACTGGCCTCGCCCGGCGCTGTGCTGGGCGCGGCACAGACTTTTGACAGCAACCGCTTCACCCTGCTCGCCCTGCTGGCAGGGCTGCCGGTTGAGCCTGTCGATCTGGGTATCCTGCCGGACGAGCCGGCAGCCACCACCGCCGCACTGCGCCACGCCGCAGACGACCATGATCTGCTGCTGACCTCCGGCGGTGTTTCCACCGGCGACGAGGACCATGTCCGTGCCGCCATCGAGGGCGCGGGCAGCCTGGTATTCTGGCGCCTGGCGGTGAAGCCGGGGCGGCCGGCGGCCATGGGCGTGGTGGCCGGCACGCCGGTGCTGGGCCTGCCGGGCAACCCGGTTGCAGCCGTTGTGTGCTTCCTGCACTTGGCCAGGCCGCTGATCCTGCGCCTGGCGGGTGCGGTGCCCAAGGCGCTGCCGCGCTTCCCCGCCATCGCCGAATTCAGCCATCGCAAAAAGCTGGGTCGGAGAGAATATCTGCGGGTGCGGCTGCGGCGGGAGGGCACGGCACTATGGGCCGAGAAATTTGAGCGCGAGGGCGCCGGCCTGTTGACCAGCCTGACCGAAACCGACGCCTTCTGCGAATTGCCCGAGGAGATGGCCGGGATCAGCCCGGGCATGACGGTGCTCGTGCTACCCTTCGCCGGCCTGGTCTGAACCGGCGCGATTGCGCGGGCTGCGGTTTTCGTGCCCCTTTGCCGGCAAAATAGGCAGCGAAGGGAACCGCCATGACCGAACATGTCCATAAGAGCTTCGAGGGCAGCGTGCTCACGCTGCGCCTGACCCGGCCGGAGAAGAAGAACGCCTTGACGCGGGCAATGTATGACGGCCTGGCAGCAGGCCTTCGGGTGGCGGCCACGCATGACGAGACGCGCGTCGTCATCATCGCGGGCGGCGCCGATTTCACCGCCGGCAATGACCTTTCCGATTTCGCGGCAGTGGAGCCGGACAAGCCCCGGCCTGGCGCCGCTTTTGAGTTCCTCGAACAGATCCGCGCCTTCCCCAAGCCGGTGGTGGCCGCCGTGCGCGGTGTGGCGGTGGGCATTGGCACCACCATGCTGCTGCATTGCGATGCGGTGGTGGCAGCGCGGCAAGCCCGGCTGCAGATGCCCTTCTCACGCCTCGCACTCGTGCCCGAGGGCGGCTCCAGCCTGCTGCTGGCGCAGCGCGTGGGCACGGCGCTGGCGACCTGGTGGCTGATGAGCGGCGAAGCTTTTTCCGGTGAGGACGCGGCCCGCGCCGGCCTGGCACTTCGCGCGGTGGAGGATGAGCATGTGGAGGCCCAGGCGATGGCCATCGCCTCCCAATTGGCCGCCCTGCCGCCCGGCGCCCTGGCCGAAACCAAGCGCCTGTTGCGGGCGCCGATGCGCGAACAGCTGGAGGCAGTGATGGCGGAAGAACGTGAGGCCTTCGGCCACCAGTTGCGCTCGCCAGAGGCTCAGGCGGTGTTCGCGGCATTCCTGGCGCGGAAGAAGTAGTCGGCGGGGGGGGCCTGGAGCGGGGCTACCCCCAAACCCCAGGCCCAGGCTTCCTATCCGTGCCGATGCCCATGACCATGCCGGCCGAAGCGGGGCAATTCATCCTGTGTCACGGCGTTGTCGGCGTTCACGTCCATGGCGCGGAAGCGGGCTTCCACCATCGGGCGCAGCTCTTCCAGGCTGATGCGGCCATCGCGATTGGCGTCGAGCGCGCGGAAGCGGGCTTCGGCCATACGCTGGAAGCGCTCGGCGCGTTCGCCGCTGGGCGGCTCGCGGCGGGGGCCGCCGGAGGGGCCGGGGCGGAAGTTGCGGAATTCCTCGGGGGTCAGGCCGCCGTCGCGGTTGACGTCGGCTTCCACGAAACGAGTCTGGGTCCGGGCCCACATCTCGTCGAGGGTGACGCGGCCATCGCTGTTGCCGTCCAGCGTATTGAACATCTGCGCGCGGTCCGGTTGCGGGCCGCGCGGGGCATCGGCCGGCTGGGCCAATGCCGGCACGCTGGCCGCCAGCAGCAGGCCGGCGGTGAGAAGGTTGCGGGTGTTCATCGGGGCGTCGTCCGTGTTGTTGATGCGAGGATAATGCGGCAGGGCTGTAACAGCCGAACGGCCGAACGGTGAAATAATGTGACAGAAAACGTGATTCCCACCACGGAGGATTTTTTGTTGGGCGGCCGGGTGCGGCTGGTCCAGCCGGCAGAAGGGCTGCGCGCGGCGGTTGACGCCGTGCTGCTGGCGGCTGCGGTGCCGGCGCGGGCGGGCGATGCAGTGCTGGAGCTGGGTTGCGGCACGGGCGCTGCGTTTTTGTGCCTGGCGGCGCGGGTGCCGGGGATTTTCGTGACGGCGGTCGAACTCGACCCGGCCCTGGCCGGGCTGGCGCAGGGCAACGCGGCACGCGCGGGGGTGTCGGGCACCATCCTGGCGCAGGATATCCGCGTGGCGGTGCCGCCCTGCCGGCATGCCTTCGCCAACCCGCCCTATTGGCCGGGCGGCACCGCCTCGCCCCATGCCGGCCGCCGCAATGCGGCGCATGAAGCCGACACCGGGTTGCAGGACTGGGCCAAAGCCATGGCGCAGGGGCTGGAATGGCGCGGCACCGCCACGCTGGTGCTGCCGGCGCAGCGTTTCAGCCTGGGGGCGGCGGCTCTCCGGGCGGCGGGGTGTGGCTCGGTATCGCTGCTGCCGCTTTGGCCCCGCGCCGGCCAGCCGGCCAAACGGGTGATCCTTCAGGCTATCAAGGGCGGCCGTGGGCCGGACAGGATGCTGCCCGGCCTGGTGCTGCATCAGGCCGATGGCGGTTTCACGCCCGAGGCGGAGGCGGTGCTGCGCCACGCCCAACCCTTGTCAGGCTGAGCAGACCCAGGCACCCGGTCAGGGCGCACATCAGGAATCCCGGGGTGTAGCTGCCGGTCGTGGCCACCAGCAGGGTGAATAGGCTGGGCATCACGACCATGGTGGCGCCGAAGGCCACACCCAGCGCCGCGGTCGCGCCGCCGACCTGGCCCGCGGGCGCCACGCGCGCCACCTCGGCCAGCAGCACGCCGTTCCAGCCCACAGCGGTGGCGCCCATCATCATGCCCGCGGCGATGATCAACGCCGGCGGCCAGCCCGGGCCCGCCAGCGCCAGCGCGATTGCGGCCAACACCAGGCCGATGCCCAGGGCCGATAGCACCGGCTGCGCGCCCAGCCTGTCCGCCAGCACCGCCCAGGCGATGCGGCCCAGCACGCCCGAGGCCTGTGCGATGGCGAGATACAGCCCGGCTTCGGCCAGGCCCCAACCCAGCACCTCGACCTGCCAGACCACGAAGAAGCTGCCGAAGCAGAACTGCGCCACGCCATAGCCGCAGGCCATCATGGTCAGCGCCCGCAACCGCGGCTGGCTGGCGAGAAGCCCCAGGCTACGGGCTGCATCGGCGAGCGGGGAGGCGGCCGTGCCATGGCCGCGATCGGCATCCAGTTCGGCACGCAAAGGCTGCAGTGCCGCCGCCAGCATCAGCGAAAACACCGCCATGGCCAGCACGCCGCCGCGCCAGCCCAAGGCCAGGGCCGCCAGCGGGGCCAGGCCCGCCACCAGCATCGCACCCGCCGGCACGCCGGTCTGCTTCAGGCCGAAGATCAGGCTGCGCCGATGCGGCGGTGTGCGGGCAAAAAGCATATGGCTGCCCGCCGGCGTGATCGGCGCATGCCCCACCCCGGCCAGCAGGGCCGAGACCAGCAGCGCCAGCGGGTGCCCGATGGTCGCCACCGCCAATGCCAGCGCGATCACGCAGAGCCCGACCTGGCACACCCGAATGCCACCGAATCGCGCCAGGAACCCCTGGGTGAACGGCCCCGACAATAGCGCCCCGGCATAGACCAACGCGGTGTGCACCCCGGCGAGCGAGGCCGCAAGCCCGGTTTCGGCGGCGATCTTGGTGGCCAGCACCGGCACCGTCAGGAAGGCGCCCATACCGGCCATGTGGGTGCCCAGCAGGGCCAGCATCACCAGCCAGATGGAAACGGGTTTCATCCTGACAGTCTCGGCGCCCTGGCGCGGTTGTGAAGCCTGGGCGGGCCGGCGGGACTGCCGCGCGGAGCGCGGGCATGCCTGCTTCTCGATCATGGCTGCTTGACCTGGGGGCTGCGTGCTGGCCACACCCCGCCACATGATGCGCATATTGGCTTTCCTGCTTTTGCTGGCCTCGCCTCTCGGCGCCCAGGCTCCGGTCCTGTTGCCGCAAGCCGCGCCGCCGTCCGCAACACCGCGCCCGGATGTGCAACGCGCCCTGGAGACGCTGCGCGACGACACCCGCCGGGCCGAACTGATCCGGTTGCTGGAGGCCATGGCGGCGGTACAGGCCACCAGCCCGGGCACCACCCCCGCCCCCACCGATACAACGGCGCCGCTGCTGGGCGATGCCTCGGCGCAGATCGGCCAGGTACTGGACGAGGTGGTTCAGGGCATTCAGGCGGCGGCGGACCTCCCGGGTATCTGGGCATGGCTGCGCGACGTGGTCAGCGACCCGCTGGTGCAGTCCCGGGTGCTGGATCTTGGCTGGAAGCTGCTGCTGGTCTTCGGCCTGGGCGTGCTGACCGAACGGCTGGTGCGTTTGCTGCTGCGCCGCTGGGCCGATAGGCTGGACGCCCAGGCACCGCCCGAGCATCTGTTCAACGCATGGCTGCGCCGGCTGCCCTTCATCGCGGCCCGGCTGCTGCTGGATCTGGCGCCGGTGGCGGCCTTCTGGCTGGTGGCGCAGGCCACCATCCCCTCGCTGCCCGGCTGGCCCTCGCAGCGGGTGATCCTGTGGACGGTGGCCAGCGCCTATCTGGCCGCACGCGGGTTCATGGTGGTGGTGCGGCTGCTGTTCAGCCCGGCCAGCAACCATCTGCGCCTGCTGCCCTGCGCCGATGAAACGGCGGCCTATGTGACGGTGTGGATGCGGCGCATCGCGCTGGTCTCGGTCTCGGCCTATGCGGCGTCCGAATTCGCGCTGCTGCTGGCCATGCCGCTTTCGATACAGAACGGCGTGCTGCGGGTCGGACTGCTGGCGGTCTCGGTGTTCATCGCCATCGTGGTGCTGCAGAACAAGGTGGCGGTCGCGCAGTTCCTGGCGGCGCCGGCGCTGCGCGAGGGCGAGGTGCCCGACCGTGGCCGCGCCGTGCTGCGGATGATGCGCGACAGGCTGGCGGATGCCTGGCACATCCTGGCCATCCTGTGGGTGGTGGCGCTCTGGGGCGTGTGGGCGCTGGCGCTGGAGCAGGGCTTCGAGCGGCTGCTGCGGGCCTCGCTCTTTACCGTGCTCGTCGTGGTCGCGGCCAAGCTGGCCGATGAGGCGATGCGCCGGCTGCTCAACCGCGCATTCCAGATCACCCCCGATTTCGCCCAGCGCTTCCCGGGGCTGGAGGCGCGGGCGAACCGGTATGTGCCAGCGCTCAAGGCGATCATCGGCGCGCTGATCGCGCTTGTGGCGGTGGTGGTGCTGCTGGAGATCTGGGGCCTGGGCGCCTTCGCCTGGTTCAGCCACGGCCGGGCGGGATCCCGCCTGCTGGCCTCGGCCTTCTCGATAGGCTTCACGCTGGCCCTGGCGCTGGTGGTGTGGGAGGTGTCGAATACCGCCATCGCCCGGCACCTGACCCGGCTTTCCACCAATGCCGCCACTGCCCGCTCGGCCCGGGTGCGCACTTTGCTGCCGATGCTGCGCACGGTGCTCGGCGGCGTGGTGATGATCTTCGTCGCGCTGAATGTCCTGACCGAGATCGGGGTGAATGTGGCGCCGCTGCTGGCCGGTGCGGGCGTGATCGGCCTGGCGGTGGGCTTCGGTTCGCAGACGCTGATTCGCGATGTGATCACCGGCGTCTTCCTGCTGTTCGAGGATGCGGTGGCGGTGGGCGATGTGGTCACGCTGGGCGGGCTCTCGGGCACGGTCGAGCAACTTTCCATCCGATCGATCAAGCTCCGGGCGATGAATGGCGATATCCACATCGTGCCCTTCAGCGCGGTGACGACCGTGACGAACCAGACCCGCGACTACGGCTATGCCGTGCTGGACCTGGTGGTGGATTACGATGCCGACACCGATGCTGTGGAGGCGGCACTCAAATCGGTGGGCGACGCGCTGCGCGCCGACGAGGTCTGGGGCCGCAGCGTGCTGGCGGCCATCGAGGTGATGGGCGTGGAGCGGATGAACGACGCCGGCGTGATGGTCCGGGCGCGGATCAAGACCGAACCGGCGCGCCGCTGGGCGGTGGGGCGCGAGCTGAACCGGCGGGTGAAGCAGCGCTGCGGGGCGCTGGGGATCATGATCTCGCCGCCGAACAAGGTGGTGCAGGTGACCGGGCCGGCATGATCAAAAGCGGCGCGACGCCATCCTGCGCAGTATGGCCAGCAAAAACACGGCGCCGCTGACCGACACCACGAGGCTGGGTAGGAACCCGTCAAAACCGAAGCCCAGCAGCCGCGCCGCGAAGCCGCCGAGCAAGGCGCCGACCAGGCCAACAACCAGGTTCGTCAGCAGCCCGTGATTGCGGTTCATGATCTTCTCAGCAATGAAGCCCGCCAGCAGCCCGATCACGATTGCGCCGATCAGTCCCACACCGTTCATGTCCTGCCCCCTCTGCGTTTCGCGGCGATGGAATGCGTGCGCGGCCAGGCCAGCAGCACAGCGCCCAGCGCCAGCGAGGTGGTCAGTCCGATCGGCATCCCGGTCGGGGCCGGAACCTGGGCGGCGGCGATCACGGCGGGGCGTTGGCCAGGACCATCGACCGGCCCCGTCGCATCCTCAGGTCTGGCGGCCTCCTTGCCTGACCAGGCGCGGGTGAATTCCGCGCCGAGCAGGAAGATCACCGCCGAATAATAGATCCACAGCAGGACCACCACGAGCGTGCCGGCAGCACCGAAGCCGCGCGCCACGCCCACCTCGCCAATGTAGAACCCGATAAGCGACTTGCCGGCGGTGAAGAGCATGGCCGTGCACAGCGCCCCCACCAGCACATCGCGCCAAGCCAGCCGGCGCTCGGGCAGGATCTTGAAGATGGCGGCGAAGAGCAGCGTGATGATGGTGATCGAGACCGCCTGTTCGATCAGCACGACAAAACCCTCAAGCACCGGCGAATAGCCGGAAATCCAGCCGCCGAAGGCTGTGATGGCCGCACTCGCGGAAAGCGAGACGAGCAACAGGAAAGCGGTCGTCGCGACCAACCCCAGAGCCGCGGCCTTGGCGCGCATGAACTGGTTGATGGTGGCCGCTGTGGTCTCTGCCGCCGGCATTTCCACCTTCCAGATCGCGTTCAGCGCGCCCTGCAGCGCACCGAAGGCGCCCAATGCAGTGACCAGCAGCGTGGCAAGGCCGATAGCCAGCGCCACGCCGCCCCGTGCGTCGCCTAGCGCGCCCTGCGCCATATCAAAGACGGTGCGGGAGGCCTCCTCACCCAGCAGCGCGGCCAGCTGGCGGAGCAGTGCCGCCGCCACAGCGGCCTCGCCAAAAACCAGGCCGGCAATACCGGTCGCAATGAATAACAGCGGACCCAAGGAGAAAAGCGTGAAATAGGCGATGCCGGCCGCACGCGTAAGCGCATCATCAGCGATGAAGCCGGTGATCATGTCTCCCAGGATAGATATGAAACGTTGCACGGCCATTGAACGCGCCTGGCCACGCCGGGTTTCCCGGCAACGCTTCTCAGGCGGGGCCGAGAACCTCGTCCACCGCGCCGTCCTGTACGATCCGACCTGCTTCCAAGCGGATGACACGGGTGCACCAGCGGCGCACCACAGCCAGGCTGTGGGTCGCCAGCACCAGAATCTCGGCGTCTCGCACGAGTGCTGCCAGGCGCTCCTCGGCCTTTTCCATGAAATCGGCGTCGCCGGCCAGGAACCATTCATCCATCAGCAGAATATCTGGTTGCATGGCGGTGGCCATGGCGAAGGCCAGGCGCAGTTGCATTCCGGCGGAATAGGTGCGCACCGGGACGTCGAGAAACTCATCCAGGCCCGAGAAGGTCACGACGTCGCGGGCCAGGGCCTCGGCCTGCGCGTCGGTCATGCCGCGATACCAGGCGCGCAATCGCACATTTTCTAGGCCAGTGGCCCAGGGGTCCATGCCCGCGCCGGGGTCGATCAGGCTGCCGATCTCGCCCTGAACCTCGATGCGGCCGCCCACCGGATCGTAGATGCCGGCGATGGTCCGGAGAAGGGTGGATTTGCCGGCGCCGTTCTGGCCGATCAGCGCGACACGTTCGCCACGGCCGATATGGAAGGTGAGGTCGCGCAGCGCCGCCACCACCACCCGGTCATTGGCATCCTGCTCCATCCGACGCGAGGCCGCGGCCAGGATGCGCTTCTTCAGGCTGCGCGCGCCAACGTGATAGAGCGGGAAATCGATGGCCACGCCGTGTACGTCGATATGCGCCATGTTGTCAGACCCAGAAGGCGATACGGGCGCGGAAACGCACGAACAGATAAAACGCGGCTGCGCAGAGAATGGCGGAATAGAACAGCGCCGCCCCCCAGATGACCGGCGAGACGCCGCCCTCCACCAGCGGCCCGCGCACCGTCTCCATCACCGCGTAGAAGGGGTTGAAGACCAGCCACTTGGCCCGGTCCTCCAGCAAGGATGGCTTCCAGATGATGGGAGATACGAAAAAGCCGATCTGCATTACCGAGGCCACGATCGGCCCGATATCGCGGAACCGGGCCGAGAGCATGCCGAACAGCACCGCCGCCGCCAGGGCGTTGACGACGAAGAGCAGCAGCCCCGGCAGCGCCCAGAAGGCCACCATGCCGGGCCACCAGCCGCATGCCAGGAAGACCAGCAGGATCAGCGGCAGGTTGTGCGCGGCGACAATGCCGTTGCGCATCACGCAGCGCAGCGCATGCACGCTGTAAGGCTGCGGCATCTGCCGGATCACGCCTTCCTGGTCGGTCAGGCTATTCGAGCCCTCAGTCACCATGGAGGAAATGATGCTCCAAAGGATCAGGCTGACGGCGAGAAAGGGCAGGTATTCTCGCAGTTCCAGCCGGAACAGCTGGGAATACAGAAAGCCCAGCGAAATCAGCATCACTGCCGTGGACAGTGTCAGCCAGAACGGCCCCAGCACGGAGCCGCGATAGCGGTTGCGAATATCCATCCTGGCCAACGCGAAAGGCAGGCGCCAGCGGCCCAGACCCTGGCCCAGATCCTCCAGGGCGCGGGCCAGCAGACGCGGGCTTGCGGCATCGCGCACGGTGGGCGCCTGGTGGGTAGTGAGCATGCAGGCCCTTTAGCCGCACGCCCGCCTCGCCGCTACCCCTGGCGCAGTTTCAGCCTGTCGGTCTGGGGCACGGCCTGCCCGGCATCTTCGAAGGCCTTGTGCAGGGCTGCGATGTTGGGGGCGAAGATGCCGCCGCGGTTGTCCACGCACCATTCGCGGCTTTCAGCCGGCATACGCAGGCTGCCCTGGAAGCGCGGCATCACCCAGCGGGCGAAAAGTTCATAGCTTTCCCAGGTGTCGCGGCGGTTGGCCCAGTCATGCGCGCGGAAGAGGACACCACCGGCGCCACCATCGGTGAAATCCAGCAACCGGGTGATGCCATCGGCCACCGTGTCGGGGCTGCCGACCAGGGTCGTGCCGGCGCGCAGCCCGTCGCCCAGCGGGTCCTCGGTGCGGGTGGGCGGGCGGGCCAGGACCTCGCCGAAATAGCCTTCCGTCTCCGCGCGTTCGCCCAGGCGGACCTGGCGGATGGCGGTTTCGTCATCCTCGGCGACGTGCAGGTTCACCACCAGGCGCCAGTTCGCACGGTCCATGCGCTGACCGTGCTTTGCCGCCTCGGCCTCGGCCATGCACCATT
>Ga0105048_10014340_pt1 | contig 12351 bp, 13 predicted proteins | sample MAT05_FD_78382 | JGI IMG/M metagenome (GOLD analysis project Ga0105048, IMG submission 78382) | Freshwater microbial communities from Lake Fryxell liftoff mats and glacier meltwater in Antarctica - MAT-05 | ecosystem: Environmental > Aquatic > Freshwater > Ice > Liftoff microbial mat | place... | reverse complement strand
TCGTCGGCGCCGGCAAAGCCATGCAGCGGGCCGGTCACCAGGTCGTCGAAGGCGTAGATGGTGGTCGCAGCGCGCAGGCGATCGGCGGCAAAAAGTCCGGGGAAGCGTTCGAGCTTGGCGGCCGCCGCCCGTTTAAGGGTAGCCAGGAAGCGCCGGCTATAAACGCGGTTGAAACCGCGCCCGAGATGATAGCCGCAGGCGGCAAGGTCGAGCGGCGCGCTCACCGCTGCTGCCGCGTTCAGCAAGCCGGTGGCCGCTGCGCCTTGCTCGCCGAGCCATTTGAGCAGAACGTTGCCGCCGAGCGAGACGCCGACCGCATAAAGCGCGTGCAGCGGGTACACGGCCTTGAGCCGGCGCACGATCCAGTCGATCTCGGCGCTGTCGCCCGAGTGGTAGGCGCGCGGCAGGCGATTGGCGTGCCCCGAGCAGCCGCGGAAATGAACGACGACGGCAAGCCAGCCGATCGCCGACAGGTGGCGCATCAGCGCACGCGCATAGTGGCTCTGCGAGCTGCCTTCAAGGCCGTGAAAAAGAACCAGCAGCGGCGCCGGAGTCGGCTGGCCGCCCGCCGTGACGGCGGGCGCGCTCCAGTCGAGGTCGATGAAGTCGCCGTCCGGCGTTTCCCAGCGCTCGCGCCGGTAGGCTCTCGCGGCCGGCGTGATGAGCAGCGGGTAGATGGTCTGCGCGTGGCCGCCGGGCAGCCACTTCGGTGCGTGGTAGGCAATCAATGCAGTGTACGCAGGCGGTCGCGCCCGCTGCCGATCGGCGCCTGCTCGCTCTGGGTCGCGTCGCCATCGGCAGCAGCCGATACGTGGTGCGAGAGCAGCCGCCAGCCATGCGCGCCGCGTGAAAAAACGTTGGTCGCGAGCAGCGGTCCGCGCGCCGGCTCGTCGCCGAGGTACAAGGCTTCAATCACGCTATGCACGTCGAGCATGACGCTCTTCCAGCGCACGCTTGACTGGACGCGCACGCTGAGGCGCGGATTGTTGGCGAAAATCGCCCGCCAGCTTTCGCGTATGGCGCCCGGGCCGGCCAGTCGCTGTCCGGTTGGGTGGATGCAGACAATCTCGTCGTCGTCGGCCCAGACGGCCATCAGCGCCTCAAGGTCGCCACGCCCGATGGCGTCGTAGAAGGCCTCTTCGGCGTCTTCGGCGCTGGTGAAAATGGCTCTCATCATGGCCTCCGTTCAGTTGTTCCCGAGCGCGGCGAGGCAGGCGGCGAGCACGCGGGCGGGCTCAAGTTTGTTCAGGCAGTCAAAGTGGCCGAGCGGGCAGTCGCGCGCAAAGCACGGGCTGCACGCGAGATCGAGGGTGATGATCTGCGCGCGCGCCGAGAGCGGCGGCGTAAAGCCCGGCGATGACGAGCCATAGAGTGCGACGAGCGGCCGGTCGAGCGCGGCGGCGACGTGCATCAGTCCGGAATCGTTGCAGACGACGAGCTCGGCCATCGCGATCAGGTCGATGGCTTGCGCCAGCGAGGTGCTGCCGCACAAATTCGCCGGCGCGACGGCGCCCGCAGCGAGCGCGACGATGCCGTCGGCGACCGGCCGGTCCTTCGCCGAGCCGAGCAGCCAGACGGCGTAGCCACGCCCACTGAGTTCATCGGCGAGTGTCGCAAAGTGCCGCTCCGGCCAGCGCTTGGCCGGGCCGTACTCGGCGCCCGGGCAAAAAACGGCGACCTTGTCCGGGCGGGCGAGTCCGAGCCCGATCAGCGTTGCCGTCTGCTGTTCGGCCGTCGCCAGCAGGCGGGGCAGCGGCAGCGGTCGCGGCAGTGGCGCGCCGGGCGCTTCGGCCAGTTGCGCGAAACGCTCGGCCATTTGCGGCAGGGCGCGCTCGTCGAGCGTGTGGCGACGGTTCACCAGTCCGTAGCGCGCTTCGCCGGTAAAGCCGATGCGCTCCGGGATCGCAGCGAACCAGGGGACGAGCGCCGATTTGGCCGAATTGGGCAGCAGGTAGGCGCGCTGATAGCCGGCTTGGGCCAACGACCGGCCCAGCCGGTAGCGCGCGACGAGCGCCAGTTGGCCGTGCGCGAAAGGATTGTCGATGATGCGCGCGATCTGCGGCATGCGCTCGAGAACCGGCGCCACCCAGCGCGGCGCCAGTGCGTCAATCTGCAATCCCGGTGTGTGCGCCTGCAGGCGGACGAACAGCGCCTGTGCCATGACCGCGTCGCCGATCCAGGCCGGTGCGACGATCAGTGTCCGGGCGGGCGTCGGCGTCGGGCGTGCTGCGTCGGCAGGCGAAGCCGTTGCGCCGGCTGTGCTGCCACTGCTGTTCACGCTTGGCTCCTCACCTGACGTCCTCAATGCAACTTGGGCACTTCGCCGGAAAACACGTAGTGCGCGCTGCAGTACGGACAGACGGCCTCGCCGCTATGGACGACGTCGAGGAAGACGCGCGGATGACCCGCCCAGAGTGGCGCGTCAGGCAGCGGGCAATAGAGCGGCAGGTCGTGCGCAGTGACGTCAATCGGCGCGCGGGTGTTCGACGGGGCGTTGATTTCGGCCATGGTGCACAACCTTTATTCGACTGAATTGAACTGCAGAACATCGATTTGACCACGGAGTCACGGCGCGCAGCGGGAAAGACAAGCGGCTGTATTTCACGCGACCGTCTATTTCTATTTGTGCGCTCGCGTCGGCTTTGTCCTTGCTGGCCTTTGCTGCTCAGACGTAACTGAGCCAATCGGCGTGTGCCGCTTGCCGGCCGTTCACGCAAGCGAAAAAAAGGCTTTGCAACTGGGTGGTCAGCGGGCCGCGCCGGCCTTCGCCGATCTGCCGGTTGTCGAGTTCGCGGATCGGCGTGATTTCGGCGGCCGTCCCGGTAAAGAACGCTTCGTCGGCGCAATAGACTTCGTCGCGCGTGATGCGCTTTTCGATCACCGTGAGACCTAAGTCGGCGGCGAGCGTCAGCACCGAGCTGCGCGTGATGCCTTCGAGGCAGGAGGTCAAATCCGGCGTGTACAGCGTGCCTTTTTTGACGATGAACAGGTTTTCACCGGCGCCTTCGGCGACGTAGCCGTCGACGTCGAGCAGCAGGGCTTCGTCGTAGCCGTCGTGGGCGACTTCCTGATGCGCGAGGATCGAGTTGGTGTAGCTGCCGACCGACTTGGCGCGGCACATATTGATGTTGACGTGATGGCGCGTGAACGACGAAGTCTTGACGCGAATACCCTTTTCCATGCCTTCGGCGCCCAGATACGCGCCCCACGGCCAGGCGGCGATAGCGACGTGGGTCGACAGCGCGCTGGCGGCGATTCCCATGGCTTCGGAACCGTAGAAAACGATCGGCCGGATGTAGCACGATTCGAGCTGATTGGCGCGCACGACTTCCTTGTGCGCGGCGATCAGCGTCGCCGGGTCCCACGGCATTTTCATCTGAAAGATGCGCGCCGAATTGAACAGCCGCTCGGTGTGGTCGGCTAGACGGAAAATCGCCGTGCCCTGTTCGGCCTTGTAGGCGCGTATGCCCTCGAAAACGCCCATGCCGTAATGCAGCGTATGGGTGAGCACGTGCGTCGTCGCCTCGCGCCATGGCACGAGCTTGCCGTCGAGCCAGATGAAGCCGTCGCGGTCCGCCATGGACATGGTTTTCTCCCCGTTTGCCGCCATTTTCGAAAGGCAAATTCTAGCCGATTTCGACCGCCGGTTGGCGGTAAAATAGGCGCTTTGCCTGCTGCCGCATGGTCCCATGATCTGGAAACCGCACGTTACTGTTGCCGCTGTCATCGAGTCGGATGGCAAGTTTTTGCTCGTCGAAGAAGAGACCGACGACGGCATTCGCTTCAACCAACCGGCCGGACACCTCGAGTGCGGCGAGGCGTTGACCGACGCGGTGATTCGTGAAGCGCTCGAAGAGACCGGCTACCACTTTGTCCCGACCGCGCTGGTCGGCGTCTACAACTGGCGCAACGAGGCCAAAGACATCACCTATCTGCGCTTCGCCTTCGCCGGCGAGCTGGCCGGTCACGACGCGCAGCGTGCGCTTGACGCGGGCATTATCGCCGCGCGCTGGCTCAGCCTGGGCGAGATTCGCGCGCTCGAGGACCGGCACCGCAGTCCGCTGATTATGCGCTGCATCGAGGACTGGCAGGCCGGAGCCCGCTATCCGCTCGACCTCATCACGCATTTGCAATGAACTGGCGGGTTGCTCTGCTGCTGCTCGTGTCGTTCGCCGCGGCCGCCGATGAACGCGTTTCGGTGTGCTTCAACTACGGCTGTTATAGTGAGGCGCAGGTCGTCTACAACGAGCCCCAGCTCGTCGAGGTGCGTCTGTTGCTCGGCGCGGCGCGCGACGCTGGCGAGGAGCGCCAGGCGATCGCCATGACGATTGGCCGCTTGCTCGGCTGGGCCGGCGAACAGACGCCGATCAACGCCGATCGCGGCGGCAATTATGCCGACGATGCGGTGCACGGAAAAATGGATTGCATCGACCACGCGACGACGACGACACGGTTTTTGCGCCTGATCGAAAGCCGCGGCTGGCTGCGCCATCACCGCGTTCTCGAACCGGCCTTGCGTCGGCGCTTTGCGATCTTCGACCATTACGCAGCGCAGATCGAGGCGACGCAGCCGAGCGAGTCGAACAACGGGGCGCCGGCGCGCTATCTCGTCGATAGCTGGTTTTTTGATAACGGCCAGCCGGCGGCGATCATGCCGCTGGCCAACTGGTTAGCTGGAGAAAGTCCGCATGGCAGTGAGTGAGAACAAAGGCCAGACGGTCGTCGTCGGTTTGTCCGGCGGCGTCGATTCGGCCGTCGCAGCGCTACTTCTGAAGCAGCAAGGCTGGAACGTCGTCGGCCTGTTCATGAAGAACTGGGACGACGATGACGACGACGAGTACTGCTCGTCGCGCGAGGACTTGGTCGATGTGATGAGCGTTGCCGACAAGATCGACATCGACGTCGAAGTGGTGAATTTCGTAAAGGAATACAAGGAGCGCGTTTTCGCCGCTTTCCTCGCCGAGTACCAGGCCGGCCGGACGCCGAATCCCGACGTGCTATGCAATTCGGAAATCAAGTTTCGCGCCTTTCTCGAACACGCCATGCAGATGGGCGCCGACAAGATCGCCACCGGCCATTACGCCGGAGTCCGCGAATCGAACGAGGGCGACGGCAGCTTCCAGTTACTCAAGGCCGAGGACGGGACCAAGGACCAGAGTTATTTCCTGCACCGGCTCAACCAGCAGCAGCTCTCGCGGACGCTCTTCCCGCTCGCCGATCTGTACAAGCGCGACGTCCGCCAGATGGCCGTCGCCGCCGGGCTGCACGTCGCCGCCAAAAAGGATTCGACCGGCATCTGTTTTATAGGCGAGCGGCCGTTCAAGGAATTTCTGCTGCGCTACCTGCCGCCGAAGGCGGGCGAAATCCGTTGCCTCGACGACGACCGCGTGCTCGGCGAGCACGATGGTCAGAGCTTCCACACGATTGGCCAGCGCAAGGGCCTGCACATCGGCGGCAGGCGCGACTACGCCAAGGACGGCGCGCACGACGCGTGGTTCGTCGCGCGCAAGGATCTTGCCGCCAATGTCCTCTACGTGGTGCGCGGCCACGACCATCCGGCGCTCCTCACCGACGTGCTGCGCGGCGAAGATCTGTCGTGGGTTTCCGGAAAAATGCCGCACACGCACTGGGTCTACTGCGCCAAGACACGCTACCGTCAGGCCGACGCGCCCTGCCAAATCGAACGCGTTGACGCCGACTCCTGCGAGATACACTTTGCCGAGCGGCAGTGGGCGGTGACGCCGGGGCAATCGGTAGTGGTCTATGAAAGCCGCGTCTGCCTGGGCGGCGGCGTGATCGTCTGATTGGCGCAGCACACCGCTTGCCGACCGCCTGCCGCCTTGCCGATGGACTTTTGTTATGCCGGCTGCGCACAATCTTGTGCAAGGGAGTTGAATTACATCGCGCTTGCCAGCAGAATGCGCGGTTTGCGTCAAAAGCGTCAAAGTGTCTGCAGCGCCCGTCGTTTGCCCGATCGCCAGCCCTAACCCCAGGAGAATATCAATGCGTAAGAACGTCCTGCTCGCCGCATTCAATCTGAGTCTGCTCGCCGCTGCCGCGACGCCCGTCTTCGCCGATCATCTGGTGGCGATTGCCGGCCCGATGACCGGCCAGTACGCGTCGGCCGGCGACCAGATCCGCAAAGGCGCTGAAATGGCGATTGCCGACATCAACGCCAAGGGCGGCGTCCTCGGCCAGAAGATCAAGCTCGAAGTCGGCGACGACGCCTGCGATCCGAAACAGGCGGTTTCGGTCGCCAACGCGATGGTCAACAAGAAGATCGTTTTCATGCACGGCCACTGGTGCTCGAGCTCGACGATCCCGGCGTCCGACGTCTATAACGAGTCGCAGATCCCGATGGCGACGGTGTCGACCAATCCGCAAGTGACCGAACGCGGCCTCAAGAACCTCTTCCGCATCATGGGCCGCGACGACCAGCAGGGGCTCGTGGCCGGCAACTACCTCGCCGACCACTTTAAGGGCAAGAAAATCGCCGTCGTCGACGACAAGAGCGCCTACGGCAAGGGTCTCGCCGACGAAATGGCCAAGGCCATCGAAGGCAAGAAAGTGAAGCTTGCGCTGCGCGAGTCGGTCACCGCCGGCGAGAAGGACTATTCGGGCCTGGTCAGCAAGCTGAAATCGGCGGGCGTCGAGGTCATGGCCTTCGGCGGTTACCACACTGAAGTCGCGCTGATCCTGCGCCAGGCGCAGCAGGCCGGCCTCAAGCTCACCGTCATGGGCGGCGACACGATGACCAACTCCGAACTCGTCACGGCGGCCGGCGCGGCGTCCGACAACGTTCTCTTCACCTTCTCGCCCGATCCGCGCAAGAACCCGGCAGCTGCCGATATCGTCAAGCGCTTTCGCGACGCCAAGGTCGAGCCCGAGGGTTACGTGATGTACGCCTACGCGGCCATGCAGCTCTTCGCGCAGGCCGCCGAACAGGCCAAGAGCACGAAGTACGCCGACCTCGAAAAAACGCTGCGCGGCGGCAATTTCGACACCGTCATCGGCAAGCTCTCGTTCAACGCCAAGGGCGACAACAAGCTGCCGGGCTTCATGGTTTATCGCTGGCAGGGCGGCAAGTACGACTACGTCGCCAAGTAATTTAGCGTTATCCAGATTAAAAAGAAAATTCACCGCAAAGGTGCCCCGAAGGAAATCCCCTTGCGGGGTGCAAACCTGCAGTGATGCGCCGATCAAGACTGAATCGTCATTCCGGCGAACGCCGGAATCCAGGGAATCAACGAACTGGGCCCCGGCTTTCGCCGGGGCGACGAATAAATCAGCAAAGGTGATGGTTTTGGCTGATTCAACTTTACGCAGCCGTTTGCACGGGCTTACGCCACACAGCATTGGAGCAGGGGCATGGCCCTGGCATTACAGCAACTGATCAACGGGCTCACGCTCGGCGCCGTCTATGGCCTGATCGCGATCGGCTATACGATGGTGTACGGCATCATCGGCATGATCAATTTCGCGCACGGCGACATCTACATGGTCAGCGCCTTCATCGCCGTGACCGGCTTCACGCTGCTCTCCGCTTTCGGCGTCAGTTCGGTGCCGCTGGCGATTATCGTCGTGCTCGTCGTCTCGGTCGCCTTCACTTCGGTCTATGGCTGGGCCGTCGAACGCACCGCCTACCGTCCGCTGCGCGGTTCGACGCGCCTTGCGCCGCTGATCTCGGCGATCGGCATGTCGATCTTTCTGCAGAACATGGTGCAGCTCACGCAAGGCGCGCGCGTCAAGCCGATTCCGCCGGTTCTCGTCGGCGGCTTTGACGTTCTGACCATCGACGGATTCACGGTGCACCTCGCGTATTCGCAGATGCTGATCGTCCTCGTCACCGTCGCGCTGATGCTCGTTTTCACTTTCGTCATCAATCGCACCTCCTTCGGTCGCCAGCAGCGTGCCTGCGAACAGGATCGCACGATGACCGCGCTGCTCGGCATCAACGTCGACCGGACGATCTCCTTCACCTTCATGCTCGGCGCCATGCTCGCCGCGGTCGCCGGCGTGCTGGTGACGGTCTATTACGGCGTCGTCGATTTCTACATCGGTTTTGTCGTCGGCATCAAGGCGTTTACTGCGGCCGTTTTTGGCGGCATCGGCTCGTTGCCCGGGGCGATGCTCGGCGGCGTGCTGATCGGTCTGATCGAGGCTTTCTGGGTCGCTTATCTGGCACCCGAGTACAAGGACGTCGCGACCTTTTCGCTGCTGATCCTGGTGTTGATGTTCCGCCCCTCGGGCCTCTTGGGCCGCCCCGAAGTGGAGAAGGTCTGATGGGCGTCGTGGTCAGCGCGCAGCACGCGCCTTCGCTCGCCGAGCGTTTGAAAGACGCGGCGTCCGTCGCTTTCATCGCGTTCTTGCTCGGCATCCCGATGCTTGGCCTGACCACCGTCGACCAGGGCGGCGCGCTGCGCGTCGCGACGCGCTGGCCAGTACTCGCGGCCTTCGTCGCGCTGTGCTTTGCCGGCCGCCTGATCGCGCGCTATGCCTTCGAGCGCTGGCAGCTCGGCCGGCGCAGCCAAGAGCGCACGAAAAACCGTGCGACGCCGTCGTCGCGCCGCTACGGCGTACTGACCAACTGGCTCGGCTGGGGCTGTTTCGCCAGCGCGCTCTTTTTGCCGATTCTCTTCTCGGACAACCGCTACGTCGTCGATACGGCGACGACGGTGTTGATTTACGTGATGCTCGGCTGGGGACTCAACGTCGTCGTCGGCCTCGCCGGTTTGCTCAACCTCGGTTACGCGGCTTTCTACGCCGTCGGCGCCTACGCCTACGCGCTGCTGGCGACGCAGTTCGGCTGGGGTTTCTGGCAGGCCTTGCCGGTGGCGGGCGCGCTTGCCGCCGGCTTCGGCCTGCTGCTCGGCTGGCCGACGCTGCGCCTGCGCGGCGATTACCTGGCGATCGTTACGCTCGGCTTCGGCGAGATCGTTCGCGTCGTCCTCGTCAACTGGACCGAGCTGTCGAACGGACCGAACGGCATTGCCTCCATCCCGCGCCCGACGTTCTTCGGCCTGCCGTTCAAGCCCGGCGACGAGGCGACTTTCGCTTCGTTCTTCGGCATCGAGTTCTCGCCGCTGCACCGGATCCATTTCCTCTACTACCTGATCCTCGCCCTCGCGATGCTGACCAACGTCTTTGTTTCGCGCCTGCGCAAACTGCCGATCGGCCGCGCCTGGGAGGCGATACGCGAGGACGAGATCGCCTGTAAGGCGCTCGGCATCAACGTCACCCAGGTCAAACTCTCGGCGCTGGCGATCAGCGCGATGCTGGGCGGTGCCGCCGGTGTCTTCTTCGCCGCGCGCCAGGGCTTCATCTCGCCCGAATCGTTTACCTTCAACGAATCGGCGATCGTCCTGGCGATCGTCGTTCTCGGCGGAACCGGCAGCCAGCTCGGCGTCGTCCTGTCGTCGCTGGTGCTCGTCCTGCTGCCTGAACTCGGGCGCGATTTTGCCGATTACCGCATGCTGCTGTTCGGCGCGGCGATGATCCTGATCATGATCTGGCGCCCGGGCGGCATCCTCGCGAAACGCGAGCCGACCCTGCGCTACAGCGCCTTGCCGCGCGACGGAGAGCGCCCATGAGCCGCAGCGAACCGCTCTTGCGCGTCGAAAACCTCAGCATGCGCTTTGGCGGGCTGACGGCGATCGACGACTTGAGCCTCGACGTCATGGCCGCGCGCATCACCGCCGTCATCGGCCCGAACGGCGCCGGCAAGACGACGCTTTTCAACTGCCTGACCGGTTTCTACAAGCCGAGCAGCGGCAGCGTTCGACTTGTCCACCCGCAGCGCGGAACGCTGCGACTCGAACAACTCGACAGCCATCAGGTGGCGAGCCGGGCGCAGGTCGTGCGTACTTTCCAGAACGTTCGCCTGTTCCCGAGAATGACCGTCCTCGAGAACCTGATCGTCGCCCAGCATCAGCGCCTGCAGCGGGCTTCCGGCTTTTCGCTGGCCGGCCTGTTCGGTCTGCAGGCCTACCGCCGCGCCGAGGCTGAAGCGATCGCCATCGCCGTCGATCGACTGAAACGACTGAACCTTCTCGACCGCGCCGACGCGGTCGCCGGCGACCTGCCTTACGGTATGCAGCGGCGCGTCGAAATCGCCCGCGCGCTGTGCGTCGATCCGATCCTGCTCTGTCTCGACGAACCGGCAGCCGGACTCAACCCGCGCGAGTCGGCCGAACTTAACGCGCTGCTGCAGTCGCTGGCCGGCGAAGAGGGTCTCGCCATCCTCTTGATCGAACACGACATGAACGTCGTCATGAACGTCTCGGATCACATCTGCGTTCTTAACTACGGCTGCAAGATCGCCGAGGGAACGCCCGACGAAATCCGCAGCGACGCGAAAGTCATCAAGGCCTACCTCGGCGAGGACGACGGCGAGGGCGACTACGGCAACTACGGCGGCGAAGGCAGGGATGCCAGCGAAGGCAGCGAAGAGAACATGTTGTCGGGAGCGTTGCGCCGATGATGCTCGAACTGCGCGCGGTGCACGCGCACTACGGCCATATCCACGCCTTGCACGGCATCGATCTGTCAGTGCAGGTCGGCGAGGTGGTGACACTGATCGGCGCCAACGGCGCTGGCAAATCGACGCTGATGATGTCGCTCTTCGGCCTGCCGCGCGCCTCCGCCGGGCACATCATTTTTGACGGCGAAGACATCACCGGCCTGCCGGCGCATGCGATCGCGCGGCGCGGTATCGCGCTGGTTCCGGAAGGGCGGCGCATTTTCCCGCGCATGAGCGTTCTCGAGAACCTGCAAATGGGCGCAGCGCTCGCCGATACGCTCAATTTCGACGTCGACCTGCAGCGCATGTGCGCGCTCTTTCCGATACTCGGCGAGCGCCGCCATCAGCGCGCCGGAACGCTCTCGGGCGGCGAGCAGCAGATGCTGGCGATCGCCCGTGCGCTGATGGCGCGGCCCAAGCTCCTGCTGCTCGACGAGCCCTCGCTCGGACTCGCGCCGCTTTACATCAAGAAAATTTTCCAGACGATACGCGAACTCAACCGCGAGCACGGCATGACCATCCTGCTCGTCGAGCAGAACGCCCATCACGCGCTGCGCGTCGCCCATCGTGCCTACGTCATGCAGCACGGCAGCATCGTCCTCTCGGGAAGCGGCCGCGAGCTCCTGGCAAGTTCCGAAGTGCGCGCCGCGTATCTCGAGGGCGGGCAGGTCCGCTAAGCCGTCTCGCTCATGTCCGACTCTCGATCACTGCCGCGCTGGATGCCTTTCGTCGTTCTCGGTATCGGGCTCGTCGGGATATCGTTTGGCGCCATCCTGGCGCGCCTGGCGCAGGGTTTTGGCCTGCCTTCGCTGGCCATCGCCGCGCTGCGTCTGGGCCTCGCCTTCGTGCTCATCACGCCGGTCGTTCTCTGGGGGTCGTTGCCGACGCTGCGCGCGCTGAGCCGGCAGCAGCTGCTCCTCGCGCTCGGCGCCGGCTTCTTCCTGGCGCTGCATTTTGCCACCTGGATCAGTTCGCTCGAATACACCTCGGTGGCCAGCAGCACGGCACTGGTGACGACCAATCTGCTGTGGATCGCCATCGCCTCCTTCGTCCTTTTTGGCAAGAAGCCGAACCGGCTCACCGCTGTCGGCATGGCCGTCTCGCTCGCCGGCAGTGGCCTGATCTTCTGGAGCGACAGCGGCGGGCCGGGTGTCAATCCGTCGCTCGGCAACGCCCTGGCACTCGCCGGCAGCTGGTGCTTCTCGGCCTATTTGTTGATCGGCCGCCGGCTGCGGGCCGATACGCCGCTTCCCGCTTATATCTGGCTGGCCTACGGAACAGCGGCGCTCTTTCTGCTGCTCGCCTGCGGCGCCGCCAACGTCGAGCTATCCGGGTACAGCGCGCCCGCCTACCTCGCGGCGCTCGGCATGGCGCTTGGCCCGCAGCTTCTCGGTCATACAGCCTACAACTGGTCGCTCAAACACGTGTCGGCGATTTTCGTCGCCGTGGTGACACTGGGCGAGCCGGTCGGCAGCGCGGCGCTGGCCTGGGTTTTCTTCGGCGAATCGTTTGCTCCGGCGCAGGCCGCCGGTTTCGTCCTGCTGCTCGGCGGCATTTACCTCGCCGCGCGCGGTGAAGCCCGTTAGTTGCGCGCTTGCTGCACAAGCACTGCGGGGCGCGGTATCATCGCGCCTTGCAGCCGGTTGTGCTGAACGTGGCCAATGGCGAATGCGGAATCTTCGTCGTTCCTGCGCGTCCGAGATGACGCGCCGCAGGCTGCGCGCCCGGTGCCCGATACTTCGGCCCGATCACCGATCACCGATAAATCGCTAATGGGGATCTTCAACGATGACTGTTTACCTCTACTTTTCGCTGATCCCCGAAGCGCTGAT
>Ga0105048_10014339_pt1 | contig 12351 bp, 13 predicted proteins | sample MAT05_FD_78382 | JGI IMG/M metagenome (GOLD analysis project Ga0105048, IMG submission 78382) | Freshwater microbial communities from Lake Fryxell liftoff mats and glacier meltwater in Antarctica - MAT-05 | ecosystem: Environmental > Aquatic > Freshwater > Ice > Liftoff microbial mat | place... | reverse complement strand
GTCAGATTCTTGATCAGGAGGAAATCACTGACCGCGAACTGACTGCGATTGCAGAGTACGTTTGCAATGGAGCTGCGGAAAACGAGGCAGCCTAACCTGAACCTTGGTGCTCCGTGAAAACAACCTCGAAAATTTGCGCATCCAAGTCTGCTGGAAGAACCGCCAAGGTCGGCACCCAGAAGGCCGCCTACAGCTTGCGGCTCTACGTTGCCGGTGCCACTCCACGGTCCCAGCAGGCCATCCTGCGGGCGCGTGAACTCTGCGAAGCTGAGCTGGATGGTGACTACGTGCTCGAGGTGATCGACATTTATCAACAGCCGCTGCTTGCCCGTGAGGGCAGGATTCTAGCCACGCCCACGTTGGTCAAAGCCTACCCCGCCCCAGTGCGTCGGTTGATCGGGAATCTTTCAAACAGCCTTGGCTTTTTTGCCGGGCTGGACCTCACCGCAAAGCCCAGGCCCGCCCCGTGAACGTCCTTCCGCCATCATCGGAGTCAGCGAAACTCGCCCAACTGCGTGCTCGCCTTGCCGAGGCGGACGCGACGCTGCACGCCATCGGAAGCGGCGAGGTGGATGCGGTGATCGGCACTGGTAAAACGGACACCCGGATTTACACCTTGGGAAGTGGCGGTGATGCCTACCGCACTTTGATCGAGTCCATGAACGAAGGTGCTCTCATGCTTACGCGTGACAAAATAATCGTTTATGCCAATGCGTGCTTCGCTCAAATGGTCAAGCGCCCGCTGGAGCAGGTCATCGGCAGCACGTTTCGAGATTTCATTCCCATGGTGGATCAGCGCCCCCTGCGCGGGCTGTTGCAGCGGGCGGCAAAAAGCGGTTTAAAGGTCGGGATGATGCTGGACACGGGCGATGGCGCAGAGCTGCCGGTGATGATCTCCCTTCAGGCGCTTGGCATTGAAGGCGGCGAAATCGCGACTTCCGGCATGGTAGTTACGGACATGTCTGAAACGCGCCGCAACGAAGAATTGCTGCGCGGCTTCTCCCAACGTCTCGTCCAGATGCAGGAGGCGGAACGCGAGCGCGTTGCCTTCGAACTCCACGGCCACATCACCCAGCTCCTGTGTGCCATTCTTGTGCATAGCGGAGTGTTGGAAGAAAAACTTCCCCCACACGACAGAACCGCCAGGCGAGAGGCGAAAAAGCTTCGGAAAATGGTCGGAGAGGCCGCCACCGCCGTGGAACGAATTTCACGTCATCTGCGTCCGAGTGCGCTCGATCATCTTGGCCTTTCGGCAATGATCCGCAGTGAGGGCAGGGATTTCTCCGCCCGTACCGGTGTCCCGGTGGAGTTTGATTGCGATCCATCAACCCCGCGCCTTCCTCCCGATGCCGAGCTGGCATTCTACCGCATTCTGCAGGAAGCGCTTGGGAATGTGGAGCGCCATTCCCATGCCAAACATGCCACCGTGCACCTCACCCAGGAGCATGCATTCGTAGAAATGTCCATCCAGGACGACGGCATCGGTTTTAATCCAGCAATCCCCGGCGCCAAACCTGGCTTCGGCATCCATAGCATGCGCGAGCGCGCCAACGCGGTCGGCGGCTCGGTCAACGTGGAATCTTCCCCCGGCCACGGCACCACCATCCACGCCCAGATGCCCTTTGCCGCAAACAATCTCCTCAAACAGCTCCAACCCCATAATATTAATGAACTCCATCCACGATCCCAAGACTGATACCCACGACCACTGCATCCAGATTTGCAACAGCTTGTTGCGCGGCGAGCTTTCCGCAGTGGAAGCCTACGATCAGGCCATCGAGAATCATTCCGGTTCGCCTGCTGCAACCGAACTCCGGCGGATTCGCTCGGAGCATTCCCTTTCCGTCAGCCTGCTTGCCGCAAACGTGCGGGATATGGGCGGCATGCCTGAGAAAGACTCGGGAGCTTGGGGAAATTTGGTCCATGCCATCCAAAGTAGTGCCAATCTCTTCGGCATAAACTCCGCCATTGAATCTCTGCAGACACATGAGGGATTGGGTCGCGATGATTACAAGGCAGCTCTGCTCGATAATGAGGTGATGGTCGAGTGCAAGGAAATGATCCGCGAAAGACTGCTGCCACCCGTTTTGAATCATATCGCGGTGCTTGAAAGACTGGAGAAAGTCGAGTGAACCGAAGTTCGAAAACATCCATGGCCGCTCCTCCCAAAAAAGTCTCTTCGGCGGAATCACTGGCAACGATTTCAAATGTTTTATTGGCGTCGTTCATCGTCCTTGTTCTTTACTTCGGGCGCGAGCTGCTGGTGCCACTTGCATTGGCCGCGCTGCTCACGTTCATGCTGGCGCCGCTGGCCACGCGTTTCCAGCGCTGGCTCGGACGCATCGGCGCGGTGCTCTTCGTCGTGGCGATGATGGTCGTCGCGACCGGAGCCGCAGGATGGGTCCTGACGCGGCAGGTGATGGACCTCGCAATCCAACTTCCCGACTACAAAGAAAATATCCGGGCAAAAATACGCTCGGTCCAAGTGCCGGATAGCGGGCCGTTCTCAAAAGTTTCCGAGACTTGGGAAGAGTTGAAAAAAGACATCCCGGGTGGAAGTAACCAGGATTCCCAGCAAAAGAATCAGGTGTTGGGAGAATCCGGGCGGCAACCGGTGCCGGTGGAGGTGATCAGCGGCAAGAACCAGGGGCTGGAGTTCTATCAACTGGTCTTGGCGCCGGTGCTCGGACCTTTGGGTAGCATTGCGTTGGTAATGTTGTTGCTCATTTTCATGCTGTTGCAGCGCGAGGATCTGCGAAACCGCATGATCCGGCTCATTGGCCAGGGACGCATCAGCGCCACTTCCCGGGCCATGGACGATGCCGGATCACGAGTGTCGAAGTATCTGCTCATGCAGCTCGTGGTCAATGTGACCTACGGCATTCCCGTGGCCATCGGCTTGTATTTCATCGGCGTGCCGAACGCCATCCTGTGGGGTTCTGTGTCGGCGGTTCTGCGCTTCATCCCTTATGTCGGCCCGTGGATCGGGGCTGGATTCCCCATGATCCTCTCGCTCACGGTTTCACCCGACTGGACGGCACCCGCTCTCACTTTCGGCCTCTTCATCGCGCTGGAGCTTTTCAGCAACAACGTGATGGAACCCTGGCTCTACGGTGCCAGCACGGGAGTGACCCCCGTCGCCCTGATCGTGGCCGCTCTGGTGTGGACGTGGCTGTGGGGTCCCGTAGGCCTGGTGCTCGCCACGCCGCTCACCGTCTGCCTAGTGGTGATGGGCCGCCACATTCCCAAGCTGGCTTTCCTCAGCGTCCTGCTGAGCGACGAAGAACCGCTGACACCTGCCGAAGATTGCTATCACCGGCTCCTCCGCGCAGGCGAACACGACGAGACGGAACTGGTGGACAGCTACCTGAAAACCAATCCTCCCGCGGCGCTGTTTGACTCGGTGCTCATCCCGGTGCTCATCGCTGCCGGAACGGACCAACGGCTCGGCCAATTGGAAAGCGAGCAACTTGAATTCATCGAGCGGGGACTGGCGGATATTCTTGATGATTTGGCGGAACGTCCGGAATTCCTGACCGCCAGCCAAGCATCCGGTTTTGAACTCTGCATTCTACCGGCCAAAGCCCATCGCGACGAGCTTGCGGCCGGGATGTTGGTGCGATTGATGCAAATGGAAGGACACACGGTAAGAAGCGCTTCCTGCAAGATGCTCTCCGGTGAACTGCCCGCATGGGTTGGTGAAAAGGCTACCAGTATGGTTTGCGTATCCGTAGTCGCGCCGACTTCCATCAGCCGAGCCCGCTATCTATGCACGAGGTTGCGCTCCGGTTTTCCAGAAATGCAAATCATGGTCGGCCTTTGGGGCCGGCAGGAAATCCCTCTGGAGTCACTCGTGACATTGCAGGAATCCGGCGCCGACGAAATCGTCACCACCCTTGCGGAAGCATTCGAACGTGTGCAGGCCCGTGCCGCCCATACGAGGAACATGGAAGAAGCCTCCTCAACCGCAAACGCGGCAGTTGCATGACTAAACCGTTGCGAACTGGAGCATTTTCCGGCCAGCTGCGTGCTTTGGCAGGGCGGCTGGAAATATGGCGAACTGGACACAAATTTCCCCTTTGAATCTCCGGGGAATTCGTTGGCACAGCCTTCGGCTCGGGCATGAATAGCGGGGAAAAAGGTGATCACTCCCCGGAAAATCTCCCGCTCCTCATCGCCGGCGGCACAAAATGGGGGCTGAAACACCAGCAGCACCTCGCCCACAAAACCGATAATCACCCGCCCCTGGCAAACGCCCTGCTCACCGTTGCTCAGAAAATGGGCGTGGAAACCGACAAATTCCAAGACGCCACCGGCACCTTGACCGGGCTGGCGTAATGCCAACAATCAAATCCGATCCTAGGCAACTTTCACCCGGCGAATGAAAAAAAACGGGCCGCGTCTTGCGGCGCGGCCCGTGATGTTTCTGCGAGTATCAATGAGCTGCGAGATCGAAGCGATCCAGATTCATCACCTTGGCCCAGGCGGCGATGAAGTCCTGGATGAATTTGGTTTCCGCATCGGCAGAGGCGTAAACTTCTGCGAGGGCGCGGAGTTGTGAATCCGAGCCGAAGATCAGGTCCACGCGGGTGCCGGTCCACTTGATGGTGCCGTTGGTGCGGTCCCGCCCTTGGAAGACATCGGCAGCGGGCGAGGTGGGCAGCCAGACAGTGCCCATGTCCAGCAGGTTGACGAAGAAATCGCGAGTGAGCGCCTCGGGGCGGTGGGTGAACAATCCATGCTGAGTCCCACCCGATGGGGATTGCAACACCCGCAAGCCACCGATGAGAACGGTTAGTTCGGGGGTGGTAAGGGTAAGCAACTGGGCCCTATCAATGAGCAATGCCTCAGAGGTGACAGTGTATTTCGCCCTTAGGTAATTGCGGAAGCCATCCGCCATTGGCTCGAGCACGGCGAAGGAATCGGTATCGGTCTGCTCCTGTGAAGCGTCCATGCGCCCCGGTGTGAATGGGACGGAGACCTTGTGGCCGGCGTTTTTAGCGGCTTGCTCGACGCCCACGCCACCCGCGAGGACGATGAGATCCGCAAGGGAAACGTGTTTTCCGTTGGTCGTGGTGTGATTGAAAGTCGCTTGGATGGATTCCAGAGCCGTCAGCACTTTGGCGAGCTGGGCAGGCTGGTTTACTTCCCAATCCTTCTGCGGTGCCAGACGGATGCGGGCACCGTTCGCGCCGCCGCGTTTGTCCGAGTTCCGATAGGTGGAGGCGGATGCCCATGCGGTGAAGACCAGTTCGGAGATTGTTAGATCCGAGGCCTGGATCGTATTTTTCAGCGAGTCAATGTCCTGCGCATCGATCAAAGCATGGGTCAGGGCGGGGATCGGGTCCTGCCAGATGAGCTCTTCGGCAGGAACATCGGCGCCGAGGTAGCGCACGCGCGGGCCCATGTCCCGGTGGGTGAGCTTGAACCATGCGCGGGCAAACGCATCGGCAAACTCGGCGGGATTTTCCATGTAATGGCGGGAAATTTTCTCGTAGGCAGGATCGACCCGGAGCGCGATATCGGTGGTCAGCATGGAAGGGGAGATGCGTTTCGTGGCATCATGCGCGTGCGGCACCGTGCCCGCTCCGGCAGCGTTTTTGGGAGTCCATTGATGGGCACCGGCGGGGCTTTTGGTCAGTTCCCATTCGTAGTTGAAGAGGTGTTCGAGGTAGTCGTTGCTCCACTCGGTGGGTTTGGTGGTCCAGGTGACTTCGAGGCCGCTGGTGATGGCGTCAGCACCTTTGCCGCTGCCGAAGCTGCTTTTCCAGCCGAGGCCTTGTTCCTCGATTCCGGCACCTTCCGGCTCGGACCCGACATGGGAAGTGGGCCCCGCACCGTGGGTTTTCCCAAAGGTGTGGCCACCGGCGATGAGGGCGACGGTCTCCTCGTCATTCATCGCCATGCGGCCGAAGGTCTCGCGGATATCCCGCGCGGAGGCAAGCGGATCCGGGTTTCCGTCAGGGCCTTCCGGGTTTACGTAAATGAGGCCCATTTGCACGGCGGCGAGGGGATACTCAAGAATGCGTTCGTGCTTTTTCCCATCCGCCGAGTCGTCGGAGGTGAGCACCGCGCCTTCTTTTTCAACACCCTCGGAACCGTTCGTGTAGCGCTTGTCGCCGCCCAGCCAAGTGGTTTCAGCGCCCCAATAAACATCCTGATCCGGCTCCCACACATCCTCGCGCCCACCGCCGAAGCCGAAGGTTTTGAAGCCCATGGTTTCCAGGGCGACGTTCCCGGTGAGAATCATGAGGTCCGCCCAGGAAATTTTCCGACCATATTTCATTTTGATTGGCCACAGCAATCTCTTCGCCTTGTCCAGATTGGCATTGTCCGGCCAGCTGTTGAGCGGAGCGAAACGTTGCTGACCACGGCCTGCGCCGCCGCGGCCGTCGCCTGTGCGGTAGGTGCCTGCGCTATGCCACGACATGCGGATAAAGAACGGGCCGTAATGGCCGAAGTCCGCCGGCCACCAGTCTTGCGAATCCGTCATCAACGCGGCGAGATCTTCTTTGACTGCGGCGAGATCCAGGCTCTTGAATTCCTCAGCATAATTGAAGTCCTCACCCATCGGGTTGGACTTGGGGGAATGCTGGTGGAGCAGCTCCACCTTCAGGCGATCAGGCCACCAATCCTGGTTCGTCGTGCCGCCGCCGGCAGCGTGATTGAAGGGGCATTTGGACTGAGTTGTATTTTCGTTCATTTGATTTCGAGTGGGGTTGGTTGGGAAATTGTTTCATCGATCATCCCGCTTCGGGTGATCTTTCAGGCAGGCGGGACAGGTGCCCCAAAAAATGACTTCCGCTTCATCGATATGGAATCCTGCGGGGTGGCTGCCATTCAGGCGAGGCGCAGCGCCAATGGCACAATCCACATCGGTGGTTTTTCCGCAGCTGCGGCAGATGGCGTGGTGATGGTTATCGCCCACGCGGTCTTCGTAGAGGGCAGGGGAGCCGGCGGGCTGGATGCGCCGGATGAGGTTGTTTTTCACCAACATTCCGAGCGCATTGTAAACGGCTTGGCGCGAAATGGTGCCGATTTGGGAACGGACCTCTTCGGCGATGGTATCGGCGGTGCCGTGCGGGCGGCGGGCGACCGCGCGCATCACGGCCAAGCGTTGGGCCGTAACGGGAATCTCATGTTGGCGAAGAATTTCTGCCGGATCAGTCACGGCTGTGAAGCTGCGCGAGTTCTGGACTCTGTCAAGAATTTGGCTAGGTCTATTTTTTTGAATCCCGATCAAACAAGCGACGCTCGATGTCCGTCAGGACGGGTTTCGAAGCCAGCATCAGAGGATGGAGAATGACGGGGTATTCGAGATTTTCCGCGCGTTCCCAAATGGAGCTGGTGGGTGGGAGGATGATGAGGTCCATGGGCGTGCGGTAGGAGGTGATGGGAATCTTGCCGAGTTTTGCCTCGGTCGCGGTGAGATTTGCAAGGAACTGGCTGCCGGGCCGCATTTGTTGGGCACCTTTGCTGGGGTATAGCCAGGCGGCGTTCGTGCCGCAATGGGGTGAGGAAACGGTGATGAAGTTTTCACAACGGTTGGCTCCGTCCAAGCATTGAAGGTAATGACGGCTCACTAGGCCGCCCATGCTGAAGGCGACGATGCTCACAGGTTGCGTATCGCCGAATTTGGCATGGATGTCTTGTTGGAGTTGGCGGGCGAGTTTTTCCAATCCGCCGCGGCCGTCACTGGGTGTCAGGCGGATGATGAGGCAGTTCGCCCCGCGCTTTTCGAGGCGTTTTTTAAGGATCTTGAAAGTGGAGCCTGTTTCAAGAAAACCATGCACAAGCACGATGTTTTTGCCGCCAGCCATCACGGGTGTTTTCGCAGGTTGGCCTGTGGCGCAACCGAAGGCAAAAACGCTGGCGAAAAATGTGAGGAGTTTGCGGTTCATGCTGGTGAGTTAGCCCGGCGGGCATTTCATCTGGCGTCCGCCTAACAAGTGGATGTGGAGATGAGGCACCACTTCGCCGCCGTTGGATCCATTGTTGATGACGAGGCGGAAGCCATCCGCAGCGATTCCCTCGGCAGTGGCCACCCTACCGGCAACGAGCAATAAATGGCCCAACAAATTTTGATCGGCCTCCGTGGCGAGCGCGATGCGCGGGATCGGTTTTCGGGGAATAATGAGAACGTGGGTGGGCGCTTGTGGCGAAATATCGCGGAACGCCACGCACAGGTCATCCTCATGGAGAATGGTGGCCGGGATTTCCCTGGCGCAGATTTTTTCAAAGATTGTCCTATCGCTCATCGGGCAGGAGCTTGCCACATTGTCGGCGGCTTGCAAGGCGCGGAAATGGTGTTTGAAAAAATAAACGAGGGGTGCGAATCTTGAAAATGCATTATGCGCACATCACCTGCCCAACTTGTTTTGAAGTCTTCGAAGTGGTGGTGCCGCCGCCCGATGAGATGCCCACAGAAGTAGATTACGATTGCGAGGTATGCTGTCGGCCGATGTTGATCGTGTTTACGGAAGAGGATGTCTATGCCAAGGGGCTGGCGGATTGAACACTGGACGCGGGCGCTTGCCCGGCCTACATCAAGGCGATGAACGTTCGCACCCGCTTCGCCCCTTCGCCCACCGGCTATCTTCACGTCGGCGGAGCACGCACGGCGCTTTTCAACTGGCTGTTCGCCCGCAGACACGGCGGGGTGTTTGTCCTACGGGTGGAAGATACGGATGAGGCGCGCAATACCGAGGAGGCGCGGCAGGCGATCTTCGATGGGATGAACTGGCTGGGTCTTGATTGGGATGAGGGCCCGGAAAAGGGCGGTTCCTTTGGCCCTTATTATCAAAGCGAGCGTCGGGAAATCTACGATGCCTGGTTCGCAAAACTGCTGGCCGCCGGGCGCGTTTATGAAGACGACGGTGCCTGGCGTTTCCGTTTTGAGCGTAAACCCATCACCATGCACGATCTTGTCTGTGGTGAGGTGACGATTGATTACCGGGATGAATCCAACACCCCGGACATGGTGGTGAAGCGCTCGGACGGCTCCTATGTCTTTCACTTTGTAAACGTCGTGGATGATCTTGAAATGCAGATCACCCACGTGATCCGGGGGGAGGATCATTTGATGAATACGCCCAAGCATTTGCAGCTCATCGAGGCCTTCGGCGGCGTGCCTCCGCAATACGCGCACATTCCGCTGATTCTCAATCCCGATGGCTCTAAGATGTCCAAGCGGGACGAAGGTGCGGCGGTGGGGGATTACCCAAGGCAGGGGTTTCTCCCGGCGGCGGTGGTGAATTTCATCGCGCTGTTAGGTTGGAATCCGAAGACGGATGAGGAAATTTTCACCTTGGCCCAATTGAGCGGGCGCTTTGCGCTGGAAGGGGTGAATCGGGCACCTGCGAGGTTTGATTTGGAAAAATGCAAGTGGATGAACCAACAGCATCTGCTCACGGAATCACTGGAAGATTTCGCGAGCGCCGCCCGACCTTTCGTGGTGGCGGCGGGCTTGCCGATAAGCGATGATTTCGTCGCGATCATGGCGGCTGTGAAGGATAAGGTCCGGTTGCTAGGCGATGTGCCGGCGGCCGTGGATTTTCTATTGAAAGACGAGTTTGAATACGATGAAGAGGCCGTCACCAAAGTGCGCGGCAATGCGGCGGTGGGCGGACTTCTGGTGGCCCTCGCCACGGCTTTCGAGAATATCGGCGAGTGGTCAGCGGATCAGGCAAAAGCCGCGCTCAATGACACAGCGACGGCGGCGGGCGCGAAACCCGGGCAGCTGATGTTTCCTCTGAGAGTCGCGCTATCAGGCTGCGGTCACGGGCCGGATCTTGGAGTGATGTTGGATTTGTTAGGCAAAGAACGTTGCGTGAAGCGGGTAAGTGATTTTGCTGCGATGCTCTAACCGAAAGATAGATCGATCCCACCCGAAATTACCCTGATGAAAGAAGTTTACACCTTCGAAGATCTTTCCTCCCGCGCCGTTTTGGACGCGGGGGCGGATAAGCCTGCCCGGTTGGCGGTGATCGGCCATCCGATCGCCCACTCGGCATCACCCCGGATGCATCAAGCCGCGCTCGATGCCTGCGGAGTGGCGGCACGCTACATCCGCATCGATGTCGAGCCGGGTCATGTGGCGGAGGCCTTCGAGCGGATGCGGGACCTTGGCTTCATCGGCTGCAATGTGACGGTGCCTCACAAGCTGGAAGCGATGGCGAATTGCGAGGTTTCTCCGGGGGCGAATGCGTTGGGTGCTGTCAACACGGTTTGTTTTGGAGGCGGCGTGACGCGTGGCTTCAATACGGACGGCCCGGGATTCAGAAACGCGGTTGAGGATGATTTCGGCATCGACCTTGCCTCATTGAAAGTGGTGATACTCGGCGCGGGAGGTGGCGCAGGCCAAGCGATCGCCACGCAATGTGTGATGCTCGGTGTGCCAAAGCTGGTGGTGGTGAACCGTAGTTTGGAAAAACTTGGGCCACTGGTGGAACGGATGCGAAATCACGGTTCACGCTCCGAGGTGATTGCGCTTTCCTTCGAAGATCTTGCCTTGCATGAACATTGCCTGGGCGCGGATCTCATCGTGAATACTTCCTCGGTAGGTCTTAAAGCGGGGGATCCTTCGATTTTGCCTGATGCCTGCCTCAGGGCGGAGCACTTGGTCTATGATACGATCTATCAACCTGCCGTAACACCGTTGTTGGCTGTGGCGATGTCGGTGGGTTGCCGGACATCCAATGGATTGAGCATGCTGATCAACCAAGGCGCGCTTGCTTTCCAATATTGGTTTCCCGAGGCACAGCCGCTTGCGGTCATGCGCAAGGCATTGGGTCATTTATCCGCAGGCTGAACAGCAGTTGAAACTCCGGGCGAGTCATCTGAATACCAATGGCAAGCGATGACTTTTTCGAGTTCATACTTGCGGCCATCCTCGCTCTCGGACCTTCTCACTCGAACGCGCACGCGAATGAAGTCGGCAGGATCTTCATTCTCAAGCTTGACTCCAAAGGGTCTTTTTCCCGCTTTTTCCAAGGCGAAAGCCGCATCTAACAACCTCCCGTCCTCACTGTCTCGCTTGACGAGAAACTCGGGTGATTGGGGACCGGTTTCGCCGGGATTGCCAAAACGGGGCGCGTAGAAAACAAGGCTGATGTCTTCGGCCGCTTTCCGTTCTTCCGCCAGCCGTTCACGCGCGAGTAAACGAAATTCTCCGACGACGGGGCCGCTTCCCGCAAGAAACAATGGCCATGGGTAGTCGCTGAAGCGGACGAAGTGATCCCAGTCCAGCCGCCATTCATTGGAGTCTTCCGTGAAAACAGCATCGACTTCATAGCCGTCCGTGGAAGTCCAGGTGGTTTCCAGGGCCTTGCCTTTCGGGAGATCAAGCACGGCGCTGCCGGAGTTTTTCAGGGTGGCGGGATCGATGCGTGGCACGGGATTGAGACTGTAGAACGCCGCCATCTTCTTCGCGGTGGCGATGGGATCGCGGACGAATTGGTTGCGTTGCTCGGGGGCCGTCGCGGCGATGAATCCTGATAGATTCACATTCGCCAGTGGCATCACCTTGTTGACGAAATCGATCTCGGTTTCGTCCAGACGATAAGCCGTTTCGGGATTGGAAGACCGACTCACATTTGTTACCACCTCTCGGTTTTTGGATCTTCCCGCAAGCACGATCAGGCCGATCAATCCAAACCAAGCGACGAGAAGCTTGACGATCAGGTGGCTCTTTTTGCGCTTCCGGGCCGCACGTTTGGTGCCTTCAACGGATTCCATTTGGGCCACAGGAGGAGCCTCTGCCGAAGCTTGAGGCTCGGCAGTAAATTCGTCGCTCAGGACTGGAATACTGCCACACTCGGTGCAGGTGCGGTTTTCCACCTCGCCCATCGGAGCTTGAAACAAGGCATTGCAGCGTCCGCAATGGAACCATGATTGGGGAGTATCGTTCACAAATCTAGTTTAGGGTTGGTTCCAATCGATCTGAAGCAGCTCGGCGATGAGCCATTGATTGGTCAGGACATCGTTAGGTCCGGCTTCGAGACGCAGGGTAATTCTGATTTCTTTTGGTGCTCCTTGAGATTCAGAATCAATGGTGAACTGCTTGCGGATTTCCTGCGCGATCTCACTATCGTTTTTGGCATAGCACCAAATCGCTTCTTCTCCCATCGGCGAAACCAGCCGATAGCTTTGATATTCTTTTTCTGTCCAAAATTGGGTGAAAAAGTTCGTCGGCGCGAGGATGCCACGAATTTCCAAACCATTGCCTTTGCCTTTCACAAGTTCTTTAAAAGTCGCAGTGCTGAAGGCCGTCGTCGCCTTCCAATCGAGCTTGAGCTGCTGGTTTTCGACGGTGAAATAGGCGGTGAAGACCGAAAAGTCCGGGAGTGATCC
>Ga0105048_10014337_pt1 | contig 12352 bp, 8 predicted proteins | sample MAT05_FD_78382 | JGI IMG/M metagenome (GOLD analysis project Ga0105048, IMG submission 78382) | Freshwater microbial communities from Lake Fryxell liftoff mats and glacier meltwater in Antarctica - MAT-05 | ecosystem: Environmental > Aquatic > Freshwater > Ice > Liftoff microbial mat | place... | reverse complement strand
CCGTGCCGTCCGGGGCCGTGACCTCGACCCCCGCGAACTGAACACTCCCGCCCACCTTCGCCCGCACGTCCACCGAGCCGGTCACCCGGGTGCCGTTGGAGAAGAACACCGACCCGCCCACGTCCGCGCCGCCCATGTCCACCGCCGTCTGGCCCGGGGCGGTGACCTCGGCACCGATAAAGTTGACGTTTCCGCCCACCTTCGCTCGCAGGTCGATCCGGCCACTCACCCGAGTACCCCCGAGGAAGAAAACCGACCCGCCGACATCGGCCGCATCCATGCGCACGGCCGCGAGGTCGTCGCGGGTCGTCAGTTCCGCGGCCGAGAATCCGACCTTCCCCCCCACCTTCGTCCGCAGGTCGATCATCCCCCGGCTCACGACCCGGCGCCCGCCCTCGTCCTCAAAGAACACGTGGCCGGTGACGTTACCCCCGCTGAGGTGGATAGCCCGGTCCTGGAGGTACGCGGTGTTCGCCCGCTCCTCGGCCTCCGCCCACTCGCCCTGCGCCTCGCCCAGCCAGGCGTCGGGTTGCGATTTCCCCTCGGCGTCGAGGCTCGTCCGCAGGGCGGCGTTGAGGTGGACGCTGAGGAACCACGCGTCGCCGCCGGCCCGGAGGCCGGCGAGGTCGAGGCAGGCGGTCGCGGTGAGGTGGGTGCAGTCGAACAGGCCGCCGACCGACAGGCGGCGGAAGTCGAGCCAGCGGCGGAACGGGGCGTGGAACTCCGACCGCGCCAGCGAACACAGACCCTCCACCCGCGTGTCGGCCAGGCGGACCCCGTTCGGGAACTCGCAGTACTCCAGCCGCAGGCTCGACCCGCACCGCCACTCGGAGAAGTGCACGTACTTCTGGAACGTGACGTACCGGAGGTTCACGGGGTGCGGCAGCGTCAGCCCGCGCAGCTCCAGCTCGCACGTCACCACGACGCGGTCGGCGGCCGTGCCGACGACCTCGTGCCGGGGGTAGAGCGACCCCGCGTCGCGGAACAGGAGTGTGAGGAAGTCGTCCTGGCTTTCGCAGAGCGGCATGAGCGATGTCCCGCGGGGCTGACGCTCGTATTATCGAGCGGCGCGCCGCGGGCAACGGCTGCCCGGGGATGGACCCCGGCCGCGTCCGGCGGCACACGGGGCTCACGCCCCCGGCCCGCCCGCCCCTTCGCGCTTCAACAACTCCGCCTTCCGCTCGACGCCCCAGCGGTAGCCGGTCAGCGCCCCCGTGGCGCCGACCACGCGGTGACACGGCACCGCCACCGACACGTGGTTCGTCGCGCACGCCCGCGCCACCGCCCGCGCCGCCGTGGGCTGCCCGAGCTGCTCGGCGAGCTTCGAGTACGTGACCGTCGTGCCCGCGGGGATGCGGCGCAGCGCCTCCCACACGCGCACCTGGAACGCCGTGCCGCGCAGGTCCAGCGGCAGGTCGAACGCCGCCGCCGGCGCCTCCACCAGCGCCACCACCTTCGCCACCGTCGCGCCGAATGCCGCGTCCGCGGGCCGCACGTCGGCCTGCGGGAAGCGCCGCCGCAGTTCCGCGGCCAGCGCCGCCGGGTCGTCGCCGAGGAAGACGGCGCACACGCCCACGTCCGTCGCCGCGACCAGCACCGAGCCGAGCGACGAGGCGCCGACCGCGAAACGGATCGCCTCGCCGCGGCCGCCGGCGCGGTAGGCCGCCGGCGCCATGCCGAGCTGCCCCGGGGCCGCGGCGTAGAACCGGCTGGCGGAGCCGAACCCGGCCGCGGCGGCGGTGACGGTGGCGCCGGCGGCGAGCTGCTCGCGCGCCCGCCGGCCGCGCTCGGCGGCGGCGTACGCCTTCGGGGCGACGCCGACGAGCTGCTTGAACACGCGGTGGAAGTGGAACCGGCTGAGGCCGGCGGCGTCGGCCAGCGCGGCGAGGTCGGGCGGATCGTCGGTGGCGAGGAAGCGGCACGCCTCGACGACGGCGGCGCGGTGGCCGGCGGCGGGGCCGCAGCGGCGGCAGGCGCGGAAGCCGGCGCGCTCGGCGTCGGCGGCGGCGGCGTGGAAGCGGACGTTGGCGCGGTTCGGCCGGCGGGCCGGGCAGCTCGGGCGGCAGTAGACGCCGGTCGTGCGGACGGAGTAGACGAACGCCGCGTCGGGGTCGCGGCGGAGGAGGGCGGCCCAGCGGTCGTCGTCGGTCACGGGCGGGCTCCGGGGGTGTCGGAAAGTGTACCGGGGTGCGGGGCGCGCCGCGTCCCGGTTCTTGCGGGGGAATCGGGTTTGCGTCGGCGAGCCGACCGCCGTGAGGCGGCGGGTGAGTCATGCGTCACCCGCCGCCTCACGGCGGTCGGCTCGCCTCGCTACAATCCCCGCACCCTCCCCCCGCACACCCCGGAGCCGCCGTGCCCCGCGCCGCCCTCGCGCTGCTGCTGCTCGCCGCCCCCGCCGCGGCCCAGGAGCCGCGCACCCCCGCCGAGCGCGCCGGCTTCGCCGCCGCCACCCGCCACGCCGACGTACTCGCGTTCGGCGAGGAGCTGGCGAAGCGCTCGCCGCGCCTCAAGGCGAGCACGTTCGGGACCAGCCACGAAGGGCGGCCGCTGCCGCTGTGGGTGCTCGCCGACCCGCCCGTCACTTCGCCCGCGGAAGCCGCCAAGGGCGGCAAGCTGATGGTGCTCGCGTTCGCCAACATCCACGCCGGCGAGATCGACGGCAAGGACGCCCTCTGCGCCCTGGCCCGCGACCTCGCCACCGCCAAGGACGCGCCGCTGCTCAAGGAGCTGGTGGTGCTGCTGGTGCCGGTGCTGAACGCCGACGGCAACGAGAAGCTCGACCCGAAGAACCGGCCGAACGAGCCGAACCCGCCGGGCGGCGTCGGCAGCCGCGAGAACGCCCAGGGGTTCGACCTGAACCGCGACTTCGTCAAACTCGAAACGCCCGAGGTGCGGGCGCTCGTGAAGCTGATGACCGACTGGGACCCGCTCGTCGTCGTGGACTGCCACACCACCAACGGCAGCCGGCACCGCTGGACCCTCACCCACGACGGCCCGCGCTACCCGAGCAGTGACAACGAGCTGTCACGCTGGGCGCACGCCGTCCTACTACCGGAAGCCGGCAAGCGCGTGAAGGCGGCCACCGGCTTCGACACCGGCCCCTACGGCAACTTCAACGCCGACCGCACCCGCTGGGAAACGTACCCGGCGCTGCCGCGCTACGGCGTGCAGTCCGTCGCGCTCCGCAACCGGATTGGGATTCTCAGCGAGTCGTACAGCTACGCCCCGTACCGCGACCGCGTCACCGCCAGCGGCGCGTTCGTGAAGGGCGTGTTCGAGACGGTCGCGGAGAAGAAGGACGACGTGCGGCGGGTGACGGCCCGCGCCGCGGGGTCGGTCCCGCTGCGGACGAAGACGCTCGCGTTCGCCGACAAGCTCACCGTCCCCGGCTTCGAGAAGGAGCAACCGAAAGACTTCGCCCTCTCCCACGTCGCGCGCACGGAGGCGGCGCACGCGGTGGCGCGGCCGGCGGCCTACGTCGTCTCGCCGAAGTGCCCGGACGCGGTCGCCACGCTGCGGCGGCACGGCGTCGCCGTCGAGGAGTTGCGCGAGGACGTGCTGCTGGACGTGGCGGCGTTCCGGTTCGACCGCGACGAGGCCGACGGCAAGGAATTCCAGGGGCACAAGCTGCGGAAGCTGAGCGTCACCCCGTGGACGGAGGCGCGGACCGTTCCCGCCGGCGCGTTCGTGGTGCGGACGAACCAGCCGCTCGGGGCGCTCGCCGCGTATTTGCTCGAACCCGAGGCCGAGGACGGACTCGCCGCGTGGAACCTGTTCGACGCCGAACTGCGCCCCGGCGCCGACGTGCCCGTGCTGCGCGTGATTGCGTTGCCGCCGGTGCTCACCGGCCCGCCGCGACCGCTGCCCGAAGAGCGCAAGGCGCTCAAGACGATCACCGAGGAGCTGCTGATCGGCGGGAAGGGGTTCACGTTCGGCCTCGCCGGCAGCCCCGCGACCGGCTTGCAGTGGCTCCCCGACGGCGAGCACTTCCTGCAAACGAAGGGCGGCACGCCGCTGAAGGTTCATGCCCGCACCGGCCGCTCCGAACCCGCGGCGCCGAAGAAGGCCGCGCCGACCGCGAAGGTGGACGGCAAGGGCGACTTCGCCACGCCCTCGCCGGACGGGAAGCGCGTGGCCTACGTCCGCAAGGGGAACCTGTACGTGTCCGACGGCAAGGCCGAGAAGCTGCTGACCGACGACGGCGGCGGCCACGTCCTGAACGGCCGGGCCGATTGGGTGTACGAGGAGGAGCTGTTTAACCGCAACGGCCGCGCCTTCTGGTGGAGCCCCGACGGCGAGAAGCTGCTGTTCCTCCGCTTCGACGACGCCCCGGTGAAGCGCTACCACCTGGTCGATCTGCAAACCCCGAACGGGGCGCTGGAGTCGGTCCCGTACCCGAAGCCGGGCGACCCGAACCCGCTGGTGACGATCGGCGTGGCGAACCCCGCGGGCGGCCGCCCGACGTTTCTCGACCTGACCGGCTACGCGCCGGCCGACACGCTGGTGGCGCGCGTCGGCTGGCTGCCGGAGGGGAAGGGCGTGTACGCCTACCTCCAGAACCGCACGCAGACGTGGCTCGACTTCGTGGTGTGGAAGGACGCGACCGGCCCGCCGGTGAAGCTGTTCCGCGACACGACCGGCGCGTGGGTGGACGAGCCCGGCGCGCCGCGCTTCCTGCCGGACGGCTCGTTCCTGTTCGCCAGCGACCGCACCGGCTTCCGCCACCTCTACCACTACGCCGCGGCCGGGAAGCTCATCACCGCCGTGACCGCCGGCGAGTGGGAGGTGCGCGCGGTGGAGCGCATCGACGCCGACGCCGTGTACGTGACCGGCACGAAGGACGGCCCCACGCGCCTCCACCTGTACCGCGCCGCCCTCGACGGCTCGAAGCTCGACCGCCTCACCGACGCGACGGGCAGCCACGCCGTGACGCTGGCGCCGAAGGGGAACCTGTTCCTCGACCGCTTCACGGACGACGCCACGCCGACGCAGGTGTACGTGTCGGAGGCCGGCAAGGGCCGCGTGCGCACGGTGGACACGAACCCCGTCCACGAGCGCGAGCAGTACCGGTTCGGCAAGTTCGAGGCGGTGTCGGTGCCGATGCCGGACGGGTTCACGCTGAACGGCACGCTGGTGTACCCGCCCGACTTCGACGCCGCGAAAAAGTATCCCGTGTGGCTGTTCACCTACGCCGGCCCGCACGCCCCGACGGTGAAGGAGGGCTGGGGCGGCGGCCGCATCATGGACCAGTCACTCGCCGCGACCGGCGTGGTGGTGTTCCGCGTGGACCCGCGCACGGCCAGCGGTCAGGGGATGAAGGCGGCGTGGCCGGCGTACAAGCAGCTCGGCGTACAGGAGCTCAAGGATTTGGAAGCGGCCGTGGACTGGCTCGGCAAGCGCGGCGGCTGGGTGGACCGCAGCCGCGTCGGCATCAGCGGCCACAGTTACGGCGGGTTCATGGCGGCGTTCGCGCTGACGCACTCGAAGGCGTTCTCGGCCGGCATCGCGTCGGGGCCGGTGACCGACTGGGGGCTGTACGACACGATCTACACCGAGCGCTACATGCTGACGCCGGCGGAGAACCCGAAGGGGTACGCGGCGAGCTCGGTGGTGGGCGCCGCGAAGAACCTGCACGGCCGGCTGCTGCTCGTGCACGGGCTGATGGACGACAACGTCCACGCGCAGAACACGCTTCGGCTGGTCGATGCGTTGCAGCAGGCGGGGAAGGACTTCGAGTTGATGGTGTACCCGCGGGCGCGGCACGGCATCGGCGGCCCGCACTTCTTGAGACTGCAACTGAGCTTCATCCGGCGGACGATGGGGGTGGCGCGGTAACCGCCCGGCGAGCCGACCGCCGTCAGGCGGCGGGTGACGCGCTTCAGGTACGTCACCCGCCGCCTGACGGCGGTCGGCTCGCCGGGTGGATTCGCGCCCCGCCCGTACCCTAATCCCCATGCACCCCCCCGAGCAGCCGCGGCCCGGCGACGTGGAGCGCGAGTTCGGCGTCGCCTTCCCCGGCCGCGTCGCCGAGCCGACGAAGTGGACGCAGACCGCCCTCAAGGCCATGCCCGCGGAGGGTCGGCTGAACTGGGTCGAACTCTTCGGCCGCGACGCCCCCGTGGTGCTCGACGTGGGCTGCGGCAACGGCCGCTTCCTCATCGACTCCGCCATCACCCGCCCGGACCACGACCACCTCGGCACCGACATCCTCCCCGTGGTGGTGCGCTACGCCCGCAAGCGCGGCAACCAGCGGGCGCTGGCGAACGTGCGCTTCGCGGTGCTCGGCGGCCTGGAACTGGTGGAGCGCTACGTGCCGCCGCACTCGGTGGCGGAGGTGCACTGCTACCACCCGCAGCCGTTCTACGACCCGGCGCAGGTTCATCGCCGCCTCGTCACGCCGACGTTCCTCGCGGCGGTTCATCGGGCGCTGACCCCCGGCGGGCTGCTCGTGGTGCAGACGGACAACCCCGGCTACTGGACGTACATCCGCGAGGTGGTGCCGGTGTTCTTCGACTTCCACGAGCGGATCGGCCGCTGGCCGGACAGCCCGAAGGGGCGCACCCGCCGCGAGATCGTGGCGCTGAAGAGGGGGCTACCCGTGTTCCGCGGCCACGGCACCGCGAAGACCGAGCTGAGCGAGGACGAAGCGGTGCGGCTGGCGGACGCGCTGCCGGCGCCGAGGTTCGACGCCGACCGCCGCCTCCGCGACCTCGACCGCCTCGGGTGAGCGGGGGTATAATCGAACCGCCCGGGAGGAAGTTGCCATGAACTTGAACGTGATCGTGACCCCGCACGCCGACGGCTACCGGGCCTGGACCGGCGGCCTCCTCGACCTGACGGCCGACGGCCCGACCCCCGACGCGGCCGTGGCCGCCCTCCGCGCCGTCCTGCTCGCCCGGTCCCCGCGGTTCGAGGTCCGCACGATCCACCTGCCGGACCCGCTACCGCTCGTCGAGCCTGCGCCGGACCCGCAGCGGGACGCTGACTTCGAGGCGCTCCGTGAGTCGATCGCGGAGATCCGGCGCGTGACCAACACCGTCCCGGACGACGGCGAATGACGGTCTACCTACTGGACACGACCACGCTGACACACCTCCAGCAGGCCCACCCGCGGGTCGTGGGGCGTTGCGACACCGCGCGCCACGCCGGGGCTTCGGTCGGCACGACGGCGATCAACGTGGAGGAGGTACTCGCCGGCTGGATCAACCGCATCCGTCAGGCTCGCACGCCGGCGGACGAGGCCCGGTACTCCGGTCGGCTGGCAGACGCGACACGATTCCTCGGCACCTTCAGCATTCACCCCGTCACCGTGCCGGCCCTCGCCCGGTTCGACCGACTCGTCAAATCGAAGTTGAACGTCGGCCGCGCCGACCTGAAGATCGCCGCCGTCGCGCTGGAGGTCGGGGCCACCGTCGTCACCGACAACCTCCGCGACTTCGGCCGCGTGCCGGGGCTCGCCGTCGAGGACTGGCTGGCCTGACGCCGCAGGGGGACGGCCATCCCCGGGCTTGCGGTGTGCCTTCAGCCTTCGACGCCGACCGCCGCCTCCACGACCTCGACCGGCTCGGCTGACCGGAGTATAATCGGACCGGCCCTGGAGGAGCTCCCATGGTGGTTCCAATCGTCGTCGGCCCGCACGAAGAGGGCTACCGGGCACGCACCGGTAGCCCGCTCGACCTGACGGCCGACGGCCCGACAGCTGACGCCGCCGTGACCGCCCTCCAGGATTTGGTTTCGATGCGATTGCGCACGGTGCAGCTGCGCGCGATCGACGTGCCCGACCCACAACCGCTCGCGGAGCCCGCACCGAACCCCGTCCGCGAGGCGGTGTTTCAGGGCTACCTGGAGGAGGTCGCGAGAATCCGGAGCGTCACCAACACCATCCCGGGCGAGGACGAATGACCCGGTACGTGTTGGACACGACGACGCTGAGCCACATCCAGCACTCGCACTACCGGGTGATGACCCGGTACGACGACGCCCTCTCTCGGGGGGACGAGCTCGGGACAACGACCGTGAACGTCGAGGAGGTTATTGGCGGGTGGTTCGGCCAGTTGCGCCGATGCCGGACCCCGGACGAGGAGGCCGAGACCGCGGCGTTCCTGGGCGAAGCGGTCCTGACACTCGGCCGTCTGTTCATTTTCCCGGTCACCGTGACCGCGCTCGCCCGGTGCGACCGGCTCGTCAAGTCGAAGCTGAACGTCGGCCGGGCCGACCTGAAGATCGCCGCCGTCGCGCTCGAGCTCGGGGCGACGGTCGTCACCGACAACCTCCGCGACTTCGGCCGGGTGCCGGGGCTCGCCGTCGAGGACTGGCTGGCGTAGCCGGCCGATCCCAAATTGACAGCCCCCGCCGGCGCGGGCTATACTCTGTCCAACCGATTCCCGCGCCGCCCGGCGCGCTCCCACCCGCGGGCCGGACGCCCGCCGCCGATCCCGGACACGACGCCCGTCGCGGCCGCCACCCCTTCGGCGGCACCTGGAATGCACCCCACAGGCCCACCGGGTCCGGCCCGGCCCCTGCCCCCGTGGAACACCGGATGCCGACGCCCCCCGAGCCCGCCGACCCGCACCCCCCGCCCCCCGCGGACGGGTCGGCTACCCGTCGGCCGGAGCCGTCGCTGTCCGACCTCCTCCGCGGGTCGTCGTCCGGGCGCCGCGCCTCCCCCGCCCGCGACGTGGCCGCCCACCTCACCGCCGCCCCGCTCCCCGAACCCGACGGCGACGACGCCCCCACCGTCATCACGAATCATCACGGCCACCCGCCGCCGCCGCCCCCGCCCTACGTCGTCGGCGACACCCCCAACCTCGCCGGCCGCCGCCTCGGCCACTTCGAGCTCATCGAGGCCGTCGGCGCCGGGGGCATGGCGGCCGTGCTCAAGGCTCGCGACCTGGACCTCGGCCGCGTCGTCGCCCTGAAGATTCTCCCGCCCGAGTCGGCGAAGGACGCCGAAACGGTGACGCGGTTCAAGCAGGAGGCCCGCGCCGCGGCCCGGCTCGACCACGACAACGTCGCCCGCGTCTACTTCTGCGGCGAGGACCAGGGGCTCCACTTCATCGCCTTCGAGTTCGTGGAAGGGATCACGCTGCGGCAGATGATCGACCGCCGCGGCCAGCTGCCGGCCGGCGAGTGCGTCCGCTACATGATCCAGGTCGCCGCCGGCCTCCACCACGCCGCCGAGCGCGGCGTCGTCCACCGCGACATCAAGCCGTCGAACCTCCTCATCACGCCGGACGGCCGCGCCAAGATCGTGGACATGGGGCTGGCGCGCAGCCGCGAGGGGCAGTCGATCAACGGCGGCGTCACGCAGTCGGGCGTCACCCTCGGCACGTTCGACTACATCTCGCCGGAACAGGCGCTCGACCCGCGCCGGGCCGACGTCCGCAGCGACATCTATTCGCTCGGCTGCGCCTTCTACCACGCCCTGACCGGCCGGCCGCCGGTGCCCGAAGGCACGGCCGCGAAGAAGCTGCACGCCCACCAGTACGTGGACCCGCTCGACCCGCGCGAGCTGAACCCGGCGGTGCCGGACGACCTGGCCGCGGTCCTGGCCGGGATGATGGCGAAGGACGTCGAGCGTCGCTACCAGACGCCGGTGGAGCTGATCGCGCACCTCAAGACGATCGCGGAGCGGCTGAACGTCGGCCTGGAGTCGGCGGTGCGGGACTCGACGATCCGCGCGGTCGCGGCCGAGCGGCTGCCGATGGGGCCGCGGGTGCGCACGAGCTGGGTCGCGGCCGCGGCCGCGGTCGTCGCCGCCGGGGTGCTGCTGGCGACCACGGGCAACGGGAACCGCCCCGGGCCGGTCGCGCCGCCGTGGGCGACGGGTACGCCGGCGCCGCCGGTCGATCCGCCGGTGGCGGGCGGCCCCGCGGTACCGCTGCCGCCCGCCGCCGACGGCTGGGTGCGGGTGAAGACCGCGGCCGAGTTGGTCGAGGCGCTGACGAAGCCGGGCGGCGACGACCTCAAGGTGAAGCTCGCCCCCGGCGACTACGACCTGACGGCGGTCGGCCGGGCGGTCGAGTTCCGCGGCACGAGTCTGGCGTTAGTCGGCACCGGGGCACCCGGCAGCGCCCGCATCAAACTTCCCGTCGGCGGCCTGAAGGCCCGCGCGAGTAAGATTCTGGTTCAGCGGCTCCGCTTCGATTTCACCGCCGGCGGCGAAAACGACTCCGCGTGTCTCTGGCTCTGGGACGCCGAGGACGTGAAGGTCGAGGACAGCGCGTTCTTCCCCGACGCGGGAGCCCGGACGGCCTACCGCACCGCCGTCTCGGTCGTGGGTCTGGCCAGCGACACCCCCACAAAGGTCCGGGTCGAGCGCTGCCTCGTCGGCCCCGGGGGGCGTGGGCTTGTGGTGTTGTCGGGAGCGGCCGTCGAGGTGATCGACTCCGCCTTCGGTCCCCTCAACTCCGCCGTGCTCGTCCGCGAGGGCGAGCGCGGGACGCCGTCCTCGGTCGAACTCCTGCGCTCGTCGTTCATGCCGGACGGCGGCGGGGCGGTGGTGACGACCGAAAACGTCCACGACCTGCGCGTCACGGACCTGCGCGTGACTGCCGGCTACTGCGTGTTCGCGCCGCAGGCCGGGCCGGGGGTCGAGGGGCGCCGTGGGGCAGTCGTGCGCACCCCCGGTAACATGCCGACCAACGTCCGCTTCTCCGGCATCGCGGGGAAGGCCAACGCCTACTACCAGACCGACCCGCTGGCCGTCGGGGAGAAGACGTACACGTTCGACGACGCGAAGAAGGCCGGCCTCCCCGCCGAGGACGCCGGCAAGGTGCTGCTGAAGCAGCGCCCGTGGGCCGCGGCCGCGGGCGGCGTCCTCGCCCCGCTCACCGGCCCCGACCCATACCGCGCGTTCCGCCTCCGCGTCGCCGCCCCGGACGCCGACCCCAACCTGTTCACCGCCCGCGGCAACCCGGACGTGAAGGTGCTCGGGGCGCAGTTCGCCCGCGAGCCGCTCACCACCGGCGGGCTCGTCTACCTCGGCGACCCCGGCGTGGCGTGGCCGCCGCCGAACCCGGCCGCCAGCCCCGCCGGCCCGCGCGAACTCGTGTGGTGGCCCGACGCCCCCGCCGACCCGCCGCCGCCGCCCGGCACGTCCGCCGACCTCGTGACGCTGCTCCAAACCGCCCGCTCCGGCGACACCATCCGCGTCCGCCACACCGGGCTGCTCCGCGTCCGGCAGCTGACCGTCGAGCCGCCGCGCCCCGCCGGCGCCGCCGAGCGCGCCGACTTCCACCTGACGTTCGCCCCGTTCGAGGGGTGTGCCCCCGTGCTCGCCCCGGCCGAGGACAACAAGCTCAGCTTCTCGCTGTTCAAGCTGTGGGAGGGCCGGCTGACGCTGAAGGGGCTGGAGTTCCAGCTGAAGCCCGGCGCCGAGAACGACGCCGTGTACGCGGTGACGGTCGTGGCCGGCCGCAGCGTCGAGTTCAAGGACTGCGTGTTCACGCTGGACGAGCCCGACGGCAAGACCGCCGCGGTGGTGGCGGTGGCCGACCCGAGCCGCGAGATGATGATGGCCGCGGCCAACCGGCCGACGCCGAAGATCGAGTTCGACGGGTGCTTGATCCGCGGCCGCGGGCGGCTGTTGTCGGTGCCGACGAGCCGGCCGTTCGACCTCGACCTGGACCAGTGCGTGACGGCCGTGGCCGGGCCGCTGGTGTGGGCGAAGGCCGGCGGCCGCGCCGCCGACGCCGGCCCGGTGTCGCGCGTCCGGCTGAGCCGCGTGACGGCGTTCCTCGGCGGCCCGGTGGTGGAGCTGCACGGCGGCCGGCTCGGCGAGATGCGCGCCAGCGGCCTCGTCCCCACGGAGGTGACGGCCGAGGCGTCGTTGTTCGTGGGGGTGCCGGGGGCGGGCCGGGCGATCGCCGAGGTGGACGGCACCGACCTGGACCGCGACGACCCGAACCGGGTGCTGAAGTGGGAGCCGGGCCGCGGCGGGGCCAACCGGTACGCCAACTTCGACGCCGGGGCGGCGACGGTGGTGGTGCGGCCGGGCGGCGACGCGGCGGCGCGGGAGTGGGACTGGGACCGGTGGCTGGCGTTCGCCCGGGAGCTGGGCCGGCCGGTCGGCACCGCGACGTTCGCCGACGCCCCCGGCGGCCTCGGCGAGCTGTCCGGCATGACGCCGGCCGACGCGGTGGTGCAGTCGGTGACCTTCCCCGACCTGGCCGACCCGCGCCCGACCGACGCCGGCGCGGACGTGGAGAAGGTGGCCCGCCCCGCGGGGCGTTGATGTGTCGCCGCGAGCGGCGGAGTCAGGTCGCGGAGTGCCGCCGATGCCGTCGCCGTTCCCGGGGATGAACCCGTACCTGGAACGGGCCGACTTCTGGCACGACTTCCAGAAAACGAT
>Ga0105048_10014335_pt1 | contig 12353 bp, 11 predicted proteins | sample MAT05_FD_78382 | JGI IMG/M metagenome (GOLD analysis project Ga0105048, IMG submission 78382) | Freshwater microbial communities from Lake Fryxell liftoff mats and glacier meltwater in Antarctica - MAT-05 | ecosystem: Environmental > Aquatic > Freshwater > Ice > Liftoff microbial mat | place... | reverse complement strand
GGGCGTGATGACTGGAAACCGAAACGTCGTCGATCTCAAGCTGGTTGTCGTGGAGGCGGCCTACCGTCACCACGTCCTCAGTCATTTCGTGCGTGTGTTCGGTTCCGTCCGGGAGGGATACGATCAGCTTGGGCATGGCACAGTTCGTAGTCCTCCCGCGCCTGTTCGGAAAGCTCAAAGATGGCTATTATCGCGGCTTGCTTACTTTTTCCCGAGGCCCAGACGCCGGGCCACTTCAGCCGTCGAATGCGCCTTGTTGAGGGTATAAAAATGCAACCCGCTCACGCCAAAACGCAACAAGGCCTCGCATTGTTCGACGGTGTAATCGATTCCGAACTGCGTGGCTGCCGCGTCGTCGTCGCCCGTAGCTTCGAGTCGCGTGAAAAACTTCGCCGGGAGCGATGCCCCGCACATTTCGCAAAATTTCCGGGTCTGAGACCGCGACAACACGGGCAGCATCCCGGGAATGATGGGCACGGTGACGCCGCATTCACCGGTCAGAAAATCGTGGAACCGGAAAAAGTCGTCGTTGTCGAAAAAGAGCTGGGTGATGACAAAATCCGCGCCGGCATTGATCTTGTCTGCCACTCGCCGCCAATCGACTTCGCGTCCTTCCTTGCAGGCGACATGCCCCTCTGGAAACCCTGCGGTGCCGATGCAATACCCGCCGCGCTGTTTAAGAAACGCGACCAGTTCCGAGGAATATTCGAAACCGCCCTCGACTTTGGTCCATTCGCCGCCACCGGGCGGATCGCCACGCAGGGCGAGCAGATTCCGGATCCCGCGAGCATACGCCGCATCGACCGCCTCGCCGAGTTGCGCGGCGGTGGAGTTCACGCAGGTCAGGTGCATCATCGCGGTAAGCCCGTGCTCGCGCTGAATACGATCCACAATGCCGAGCGTCTTTTCGCGGGTGGAGCCGCCGGCACCGTACGTCACCGAACAGTAATCGGGTTTAAGTTTGAGTAATTCCGGTAGCGTGCGTTCGAAAAGCGCGGCTTCACCCTCCGGCGTTTTCGGGGGAAAAAACTCGAAAGAAAATGCAGGCCGCCCTTCGGCGTGGCAGGCGTTGTGAATGTCGCGGATGAATTGCATGGGACGCGCAGGTTAGACGCATTGCCGGTGCGCCGCAAAAATAAAGTGCGTCGCGTGGAAGTGGTTGAAGCAGGATCAGCGCGGACTCATAAAACGCATCGCCGCCCGGCGCGCGGCGTCGATGGGCACGACGAGCCAGATGGTCATCATGGCCCAGGCGGCACCGAAATAGCGGGCGTTGTCGCCCCCCACCAAAAACACGCCCACAAGATAACCCCCGACGCACACGGTCCAAACCCCGAGTGTGCGCCAGTAGACCGGGAGCAGCGTCAGCAGGGCACCCAGCATCATCCACCAGCCAAGTTTCGTGAGGCCAAACTGGGTCAGATGGCGCTCTTCCTTTGTCACCCGTTCCGGCACTTCGACGATCGCCGTGAGCGCGTGAAAACGGAGAACGTACCTGTGCAGCCAATCTCCGGCGGCCCTTCCAGATTCAGGTGCGAGAAGTTTTGAAACCTCTTCGTAGGACGTGCGTGGCGCATCTTTGGGAAGGCCGAACAGGAAGTTGATGTACTCCGGTTTGCGCTCGGTTTCCTTCCAAACGGTCTCAAATTTTTCCGGGTAATAATCCGGTAACCAACGTTTTTCCTTAAACTCCGAGGGGTTTGCCGACATCGCGAGCCGCTGCAACGAGATGTAGAGAAAAAGGAACGGATGTGCCTTGATACCTTCCTTGGCGAGGTCGTTGTAGATTTTTGTTCGCAGCTCGTCGTCCTTCGCGAGTTCACCAAATTTCGGGTACTCCGGGTATTCATCCGGACTGTCGAGGAACTCAAAAATATAATCTCCGCGCACCCCGTAGGAGCTGATGTTCGTGCGCATTTTCGTCACAAGCTCCCGCACCTCGGCTTTGTACTCCGCGTGCAACGGCGTCTCGAGTTGCGTGAGCGGGAACGACGAAAAATAGAGCAACCACGCGCCCTGGCTTTCCTGCCCGACCGTCGCGGAGAGTCCGAACAACGCCACAGCGGCAAGGGCGTGTTTGCGATTCAGATATTTCCACGCCGCCACGCCGACAAGCCCGATCAGCAGTCCCGGAATGAAAAACCGCGCGCTCGGCTTGGTGAGCATCAACACGGCGAAGGAGGCGAAGAAAATCCAGAACAGTTTTGGGCCGCGCAGTGTGGTGCGGTTTCCCATCCATGCCATCCATCCGGCCATCGCGAAAATCAGCGCATTGAAAAACACCGTCTCGCCGATCACCTCGTGCTCGTACCAGAAAATCATCGGCATGCACCCGTAGAAGGCCGTCACGGGGACCACGAGGCCGCGCCACTGGACCATCGTCGCGCGCACGATGTAGGCCAGCGGAATCAACGTGAGAAGCCCGAGCACATGCTGCGTCCAGGCGATCCATTTCAGCGGGGACCCCGGCAGCGCGGAGAGCGGCAGCAGAAAAATCGGGTAAATGTAACGGCGCTTTTCGTTCAGGCTGATGTCAAAGCTGTCGAGGAAAGTATAGGCGAAACCGTAGAACGATTTTGAATCCGACCCGAAATAGGCGTACGGCGAGAACTTCAGCATCATGAGGCGCAGGATCGCCCCGAGAAAAATCGCGGGCAGCGCCCAGAGGATGGCATCGCGAGCCACGGGATGACGCACCAGCCATTTCTTGAAAAACGTGAACATCGGGTGTTTCTAGCCAAAGCATGAGACACGGTCCACGGAATTGCTGCGCGCCGCAGGGGCCTCGCTGAACAACCCAAACGTTTTGCTTACCACCGCGACACGGAGACCGCGGAGAAGTGTAAGTAACTCCCTCCGTGTTCTCCGAGTCTCCGTGGTGAAACCAAACCGCATTCCCGCGATACAACGCATTGAAAATCCGTCCAAACGTGCGCATGGTGCCGCACCAATTTTTTCGACGTGCCCTGGTTCACCTTTCATTTTCAAGATTTTGCGTTTTCGTTCCTGAGCGTTTTGCTCGAGGCAGTGCCGTTTTTGCTGCTCGGTTCCCTGCTCTCCGGACTGGTCGAGGTGTTCGTTCCGGCCAAGTGGTTTCAAAAAATCATGCCCCATGGCGGACTACCCGCCGTGCTCGTCAGCGGTTTGCTCGGTGCGTTGCTGCCGATTTGCGAATGCGGCAGCGTCGTGGTCGTACGTCGGTTGATCCGCAAAGGGCTTCCCATTTCCTGCGCCGTGACCTACATGCTCGCCGCGCCCATCGTCAGTCCTGTGGTGGCGCTGAGCACGTGGATGGCGTTCAAGGGACAGGACCCCGGGCTCATGACGTTTCTCCGCCTCGGCCTCGGTTACGGGCTCGCGGTGATGGTGGGATTGATCATGCTCCGCATCCGCACCGAACGCTGGGTGCAGCCTGCGCTGCTGGCTTCCGCGGCACAGGCCAGTCGCAGCGCGATGAAGGTCGCTGCCGCACCAAGCGATCTCGACACACTCGCGAGTGCTTCGGTCTGGGGACGGCTGAATCTCGCCGGGCGCGCGGCGGTGTCGGATTTTCTCGATGTTGCGCTTTTTCTCGTCATCGGCGTGGCCATCACCAGCGTGTTCGGCACAGCGGTGAATCAGCAAATCCTCACGCCGCTTGCGACGAATTCCTTTCTCGCCACCCCGGTGCTCATGTTGTTTGCCGTGGTGCTCGCGTTGTGCAGCACCTCGGATGCGTTCATCGCCGCAAGCCTCGTGCAATGGCCCTTCGTCTCCAAGCTCGCGTTCCTCGTGTACGGCCCGATGTTCGACCTCAAACTGTTTTTCCTCTACGGCGTAATTTTCAAACGGCGCGGCGTCATCGTGCTGGCCCTTGGACTTTTCATCGCCGTAGCCTTAATTTGCACCCGTCTCGAAGTGCTCAGACCATGAAATCGCTCATCCACCGCTGGCTTCCCGCCGCCACACTTGGCATCTGGGCGGGCGTGTTGCTGGGCGCTTTTTTCACCGGGCGCGTCAAGGATCTGTTGCACCCGATGTTTCACATTCCGGTTCTTGTCTCCGGCGTGGCGCTGCTTTTTCTCGCCATGCTCGCCGGTGGACGTTCGCTTGAGGAATGTTGCGACGACGACGCCTGCAGCCACTCAACGACCAAATCCACCGCCGGAAGGTTGCTGACGTTTCTCATTCTCATCGTGCCGGTCGCGGCGAGCGCACTTTTTTCACCCGAAGGCTACAGCCGCACGACGATCGAAAATCGCGGGATCATCACGGACGCCGCCGCGCTTGGAAAAACGAACCGCCCCGCCCCGCCCAGACCGCCGGAAACCCGGGTGTATGAACCGCCGCTGCCGAACGCGTCCGGGATTCCCTCCCCGGAACAGGTCAATCCCGCCGACTACATCCCGCGCACCGAAAGCGGCCATTACAAAGTCGAAGTCGTCGATCTGCTTTACGCGGCGCAGGACCCCACGCTGCGCGCTGATTTTGAAAACAAAGTCGTCGAGGTGACCGGCCAGATCATGCCCGCCACCTCGTCGAACCCGAAAGGCGACCGTTTTAAAGTGGTGCGCATGCTCATGGTCTGCTGCGCCGCCGATGCCCGCCCCGTCGCCGCGCTGGTCGAGTCTCCGACGAAACCTGAAATCGCCGAGATGAGCTGGGTAAAAATCGTGGGCACCGCGACGTTCACCATCGAAAGCGGACGCACCCTCACCGTCATCAAAGCCACCAGCGTCAGCACCACCGAACCGCCCGACGCCTCGATGCTGTATTGAGCCGGATCGACCGGAAAAACTCCAGTGGACGGGAGAAATGGTCGATAGGGCTGGAAACACGCTGGATTAACTTTATAGCATCCGGGATGAGCGATGGGCCGCCACTTTGTGGAATAAGCGAACGGATATGGTGGCGGGCGTTCTGGGCGCTGGCAATGGCAGGTGTTCTATGGCGCTTGATACGTTTTGCTGTGGGAATGCCAGTGTGGGGAGACGAAGCGATGCTAGGGTTAAACATCGTGAATCGGGATTTTTCAGGGCTCCTCCTGCCGCTCGAGCTCCATCAAGTGGCACCCGTGGTGTACGTATGGCTGCAAAAAGCGGTGCAAATCATCCTTGGTGCCAACGAATACTCCATGCGACTCGTCGCCCTGGTGGAGGGGCTTGCCGCTCTCGCCGTCCTCGGTGTCGTGTTGCGCCGGATGCTTTTCCTGCCGGAGGCGGTTTTTGCATTTGGAGTCATCGCTGTAGGGACGTATTCCGTGCGCCATTCCGTGGAACTCAAGCCTTACGCCCAAGATCTTCTTTCAAGCTGTTTGGTGTGGTGGGGATTGGTCCATTACTTAAGCCGCCCCGTTCCGCAGCGATGTCTTCTGCTGGCCGGGGTCCTTGCCGCAGCGGTGATTTTGTCTTTCCCCGGCGTCTTTGTTGCGGGCGGCGCCATCATTGCCGTCGCAGTTCTGCACAAAAATTGCCTGCGTATCGCCATCCCCCGGCTTGCAGTGCTTTCCGGATTCACCATGGCCACGTTTGCCGTGGTGTATTTCCATTCCCTCCGCGGACAAATTGTCCGCCACGAGACGGGAATGACCACCTATTGGGCGGAGGCTTTTCCGCCCGGAAACCTCGCGGCATTTCCACTTTGGTTTCTCAAAGTGCATACGGGAAACCTGATGGCGTATCCTTTCGGTGGAAAAAATTTTGCAAGTTCGCTCACCGCGCTGGCTGCATTGGCCGGGATGGTTGCCTTGGTCAAACGAAGGAGCTGGGTTTTGCTCACAGCTGTCGTGGCACCGTTTGCATTGACCCTGATGGCGGCTGCGTTGCATCGCTACCCCTACGGAGGCAGCGCACGTGTGAGCCAGCATCTTGCGCCCGCCATCGCCCTGCTCACCGGCGTCGGCATCTGTGCTGCCCTGCGTTCCATTCCAACTGGAATCCATCAACGTCGAGCCGCAGTGATTCTGATCTCCGTGTTCCTGATGCTCGCCGTGGGCGGTGCCACCCGGGACATCGTGCGCCCATACAAAATCCGGGGCGTGTATGAGGCAAGACAGGCGATAAACACGTGGATCTCGTCCTTGGAACCGTCCGAACGTATCGAATGCCTGACACCACCCGAAAGCTGGGACGTTTGTATGCAATGGCTGTTCCTTCCCGTCAGCAGCCGTTTTCATGGCGCAGGATGGCCGGGCAATCTGACAAAACCATCCGACAGAGCATGGGTTATCAGCGCCACCGCGCACGGTGATTTTCTGGAAGCCGTCCAAAGCCGATGGCCCCAGGCTAAAATCCTCGACCATCGCGTGGATGATTTCGCGTTAATGCCGCCCAACCCTCATCGCCAACATTTCGAGCGGGCCCTTCTTCAAATCGCGGAACAAAAAGGAGGCACGAACTAAAAGGGGGTCCGCAAAAAAGTACCAGTCCGAGCATATGTGCAGAAAGGGCTTGATGGAGGCCAACAGCGTGGGAAGGAGAGTTTATGGGTCGTCGAGTAGGGGTGCAATTTGCCGGGGCGCTTTATGGCAAAGAACGACGAACGAAAGCGAATGATTGCCTAGCTGATCAAGAACCGAACTACGGGGCGCGATGAATGGATTCGCAAACGCATGGGAATGGGCCACCGTAGCAACGTGAGTCGATCCATGTCTCGAATCACAGAATCGAAGGTAAAAGACTCAAAACGGAATCGACTTCTGCACATATGTTCGGACCCCTCTAACGTGACCCCTCTAACGCTCGAGCGAATGCGACTGGCCCTGTGAAAAAAAGAAGCGGACGCAGAGGGAAAAGTCGCCATTCACGCCGGATTGCGCCGCAAACTGATCGCCGAGACATCATCAAAGAATGGCTTCCCATTGGACTGCGCGACAATCGCCCCCGGGAGAGAAGGAAAAATCCCGTCCTTGAAGGAAATCGTTGCGAAAGCTTTTCGCACAGCAGCATCCTCCATCCGGTCACCGTCAGGCTCCGTGAGCGCGTAGAGGCCATCGGTGTAGAGCAACACGGTCTCACCGGGAGCCAAGAGTGCCTCGGTATCCGCCAGTTCCATAGTCGGATGAATCCCCACCATCGTCGCCCCAACTGGCAGTGCTTCCACACGGCCGTCCGCACGGTGAATGAGCAGCGGGGGATGCCCCGCACTGGCGAATTGCAGTTTTCCATCCGGAGTCACCAGCAGCGCACAGGCTGTCATCATTGAGCGACCATCAAAAACGGCGTAAAATTTTTCGTTCACGCGCTTGAGCACCGCTGCTGGAGAAAAAAGCGAGCTGCTGGTGTGATCGAAAAGCAGGGCGGCCAAGGTGGTGAAAAGTGCAGCCGCTGCACCGTGGCCCGTGGCATCAGCAAGCCAAAAAAACCATGCCCCATCCGCGGCCTGACGCCATCCATAGATGTCGCCACCTACCTGAATTAGAGGCTGATAAAGCGTCTCGATACTCCAGCCGGGCATCTCTGGAAGTTGCAAAGGCAGAATCGCGCTTTGCGTGGCTTTGGCCGCATTCAGATCGGCCTCCTGGGCGGCTCGCCAGCGGGCCATTTCCTCATTTTGCAGGCGGAGTTTCTCGCTGAGTAATCGCAGGCGGAGCTGCGTGCGGATCCGCGCGACGAGGATACTCCGGCTCACGGGTTTATTGACGAAATCGCTCGCACCGGATTCCAGACAGCGCAGCTCATCGCTTTCAGCGCAATGAGCCGTGAGCATAAGCACCGGGAGCCCACTCACCTCGGGCCGCGGATCGGCGCGCAACCGGGCGCAAACCTCCGCACCGTCGAGACCGGGCATTTCAAAATCCAGTACGAGCAGATCAGGCACGGTGGTTACGATCATGCGCAGCGCCTCCCCTCCATCTTTCGCAATGCTCACCTCAAAGCCGGCCGACGATAACGTATGCCGCAAAAGTCGTCTCGCTAGAGGATCGTCCTCCACCACGAGGACATGAGGTTGGTCCCATTCCGAGGTGGCGGGCGCAGGCTGGGAACGGGCATCGATCTTCATTCGTCTCCTACCATACGCGAGTGCACCGGGCAACGGCTGTAAATGACGACGCAAAAATTGATACACGCACTTTCCGCCCTGCCACGATTCAGGGAGCATGAAAACGATCCAAAGGCTCCAAGCTCAATCCGCCAAAATCGGCTACATCCTCCTGTGGTTGCTCGGAATACCGCTTCCCATTCTGATTTTGATTTATCTCTTTCGCGGTTAACAAAAATACGACCGCTTAAAACAAGAGAGCCGCTTCCAAGACGGGAGCGGCTCTTTTTTTTGCAGGTGCAGGTGATGCAGGGTGAACAGACGTTGTTTTCTCTCCGATCCGATCCGAGTGGTTTGGCGAGTCCATTATAGCCTGCCCGCTAAAAAGAACGGGCGGAGCCTTTAGTGACTCCGCCCGCTTTGGTTTGTTCAGTGTGTGTCGGTTAATCCTCCGCGAGCTCGAGTTCAGCGGCTTCAACGTTGATGGTGCCCTCGGCCAGCGCGCTGAGCTTTTCATCCGTGGCTTCCTCTTCGTCCAGAGTCTGCGCCAGAATATCGCAGGCATCTTCATGGCCGAGCGTTTCGGCAAAGGAAATGACTGTGCCATAGGCGGCGATTTCGTAATGCTCAACACGCTGCGCCGCAGAGATGAGGCCCGCATCGCGGACGGCGTCTTCGGCGTCTTCCTCGATCATTTTTGCTCCCTCTTTGATGAGACCTTTCATGCCTTCGCAGGTGTCTCCGTTTGGCGATTTGTTGAGACCTTTGAAGATTTTTTCCAGCCGCGAGAGGTGGGTCTCGGTTTGTTTGAGATGAGCTTCAAATCCTGCTTTCAGCTCGGCGTTGGTGGCGGCCTCGGCCATTTTCGGCAAGGCTTTGATGAGCTGGGTTTCCGCGCTGTAAATGTCGCGTAGCTCATGAATAAACAGATTTTCGAGTGATTTAAGTTTCATAATTTTGTTTTAGTTCTTGTGGGTAATTCCACTGCGCCCTTTACAACGCATTGCCATAACGGGTTGGTCGTATAAAACACGAAAATTTTCGCGCATAATCTGCGGCTGAAAAAATGCGAATTTCATACACACACGATGCCGACGGGCGGCGATTCCTTGGATGTCAGTCAACAACAGGAAAGGAATTCATTACCATGCTCAGTTGGGCCATTACGTTCTTAATCATCGCTCTCATCGCTGCCGTCCTCGGTTTCGGTGGCATCGCAGGAACAGCCATTGGAATTGCGAAGATTATATTCTTCGTCTTTCTGGTGCTCTTCGTGATCGCGTTCCTCATGGGGCGCAGAACTCCGCCTTCTATTTAGGGTTAGCTTCGTGGAGGTGAGAACCTCCCGTTGCTCAAAAGGGCGTCGGTTTGCAAAAACTGACGCCCTTTTTTTATCACGATCGAAATTCATCCAACCATACTTGAGCGGTCCACGATGGGACTGGTATGAGTGTTCTTAAAGCCTGCTGTCAGATCGAAATTACAGGTCAAACTCCTGTGCCCGTTGTGTTGATGCTACGTCCGCGCAGCGGTCTGGCGCAGTGGGTCTTCCGCGAAGCATATTCCATCACCCCCCGTGTGCAGATCGTGGAATACACGGATGGTTTTGGAAATATCTGCCAGCGCGCGATCCTTGCCGCGGCAGATATTCACGCGTGGTTCGAAGCGTATGTGGGCGGACGTTGGTTCACCTTCGACGGCACGCATGAGCAGACTGCGGGCAACCGCATCGTCATAGCATACGACCGGGATGCGACGGATTTGGCCTTCGTCACACAATTCGGCTCTCTGGCGATCCACAGCCTGCGAGTGGTTGTCACGCAGGAATCCTGATTTCACCCCACAGGAAAACCGGGTTGTTCGGCACGTCGGGTAACGACGGAAACTTCCATCCCTTGATAGAGGCTGGCTTCGCCGTAGAAAACTCCGGTGATGGGCATCACGCCGCGCGGGTGATTGCTCACGCCGGTCACGACGTGGCGGCTGGAGGTCTGCGTGCCCATCGTGGGATCAAAGCCGATCCAGCCCACTTCGGGCAGATAAACCTCGGCCCATGCGTGGGTGGACGCGTGTCCCGCCTCGGATGTTGTGCAATCGAGATAGCCACTGGCAAAGCGCGCGGGGAAACCGAGTGCGCGGCAACATTCCAGCAGCAGGGTCGCCAGATCGCGGCATGAGCCACTGCCCATGGCGAGCGTTTCGGCTGGCGACTGCACGCCTTTCTCCTCGCGCCGCCGGTAGCCGATTGCTTTTTTCACTTTTTGATTTACCAGCGCGGCCAGCATTTCAGCCTCTGGAAAATCCGCGACATTGATCTCCTCACGCAACCAGGCCGCCACGCCTTCGCTATCCTCATGGAAAATCGGGTTTCGATATGCGTTGGCGACGTCCTCCTCAAGCGGCGAAAACCGCAGCGGATACTGAGGCCGCTGCTCCGGACGTTCGGTGCGGCGGGGAAAAGCACTGCGCTGGTCCAGAATCAGCGTATTTTTGATATGCAGAACATCCGATTCGCCCTGAAAAAACGCAGTGGCGATGGAGTTTCCAAAAACATCGCGACTCCACTCCAGATCGTGGTCTTGTGAGATTTTGAGGTTCATCTCCTCCACGCGGAGGTCGTGGCCCTCGCGCGGTCGGAGCACCAGGCGGTGCGGACCAAAGCGAACCGGATTTTCATAACGATAGATCGTATCGTGGACGATGTGGAGGTAGCTCATAATTACCAAGAGTACCGCCCCGGCGCTTTAACTAGAAAGGAAGGTGATGGTTGAGAGATCATTGTTGATTGTTGGAACACAGGGACTTACGTCGGATGTATCCATCATGCGCAGGGTTAATCCTTGGCTCAACGAAGTTGCTGATTTTCAATCTATCAACCATCAACTTTCATCTCGGAATCTAGGTCTAAGCACGGGGCGGAAGTTTCTTGGATCGGTCTCGCTGAAAACTGCGGGCTGTTTTGTCCGCTACTACATCGCCCATTCTGCCGCGCCGCCTTTGGCGAGGACGGCAGAGCGGATCTTGCGGAGCGCGAGTTCGAGTCGCGTTTTCACGGTGCCGAGCGGCGTTTTGGTGTTGGCAGCGATTTCGCGTTGGCTCAGGCCGCGGTAGTAGGCGAGTTGCACGACTTCCCTCTGGGCTTGGGGTAGATTGGCGAGGACTTGGTTGAAAATTTCTGTCATGTCGTGGACCGCGCATTCCTCCTCCGCTGCGTAATGGTGGGAGTTATCCGTGACGTTTTCCATCTCCATGCGAAGGCGATCTTCGGCACGGCCATAGGCGAGTTTTTTCCGGAGTCGATCAATGGCGCGGCGGCGCACCAGGGTTACAATCCAGCCGATGGCTTTGCCTTTTTCCAAGGCGTACTGTCCAGCCCTCTGCCAGATTTGGATGAAGGCTTCCTGGAGGAGATCGTCCACGTCGTGGTCGTTATTGACCACGCGACCGATGATGCTTCGCAGGAGCGCGATGTGCCGTCGGTAGAGGAGGGCTAAAGCGCTATCGTCGTGGTTTTGGATGCGCACCATGAGTTCTTCGTCCGTGAGTTCGCCTTCGGGGGTGGCGAGTTCGTGTAGTGATTGATTTTCGAGTGAGTAAAGCATGATATTTATTGGATTGAATGTTTCGACTGACGAAATCCTACCTTTGCTTTACTCGTGCCATGGTGTGGGTCTCTCTGTAGAGCGCACGGCGGTTGCGGTTTTTGTGTATCGATACGATACGGTAGTGTCGTGTCACGCTACACCTGGGTGACACGCACGGCATTTTTGTTGAAGACAACCGGGTGCGATGCTGGTTCCGTATTGGCTTTTACAAATGGAACCCACACCCGATCTACGCTGGCTCGCTGGCTTTATGCGGCAGCATACGCATGATATTCGGAACGATCTCACTGGCCTCGACCTGGAAGCCGCAGTCCTCGCCGAGATGGTAAAAGACCCGGACTCGCTAGATGCCCTGAGCCGCATCCGCAGCCAGATCCGGGAGATCAGCCATCATCTACGCTCGCTTTCCGCGCGCTTTGAAGTGTCTCAACCACTGCGAATTGCAATTTCTGCGCAAGAGCTTTTTTGGATCTTTCAAGACCAGGCTGCATCGCAGAAGGGTGCTGGCCGCATTGAATGGAAAGATGATCTCGGCGGTGCGGCGCTCTCCGTGAAGGTGGATCCCAACGCCATCGCTGATGTGGCAAAAGAACTTTTCGCCAATGCTTATCACTATGGCGCCGGAGAGCCGCTACGCATCACTGCGCAGCCTGCGGGCGGCACCGCCGTTTTTCGCTTCTCCCAGACGCAGGCATCGCGCATCGAGGGCGTGGAAAAATGGGGGGCACTTCCTCTGCCTTCCACGCGTCGCGGCGGCTATGGTCTTGGCCTATGGGCCATTCATCGGGC
>Ga0105048_10014334_pt1 | contig 12353 bp, 10 predicted proteins | sample MAT05_FD_78382 | JGI IMG/M metagenome (GOLD analysis project Ga0105048, IMG submission 78382) | Freshwater microbial communities from Lake Fryxell liftoff mats and glacier meltwater in Antarctica - MAT-05 | ecosystem: Environmental > Aquatic > Freshwater > Ice > Liftoff microbial mat | place... | reverse complement strand
GCTGGGAGGATCTTACTTGGCCGGAAATCCCGGACGTCCTCGGCGCGTGCGGCCAAGCCGTGCTACTGCCGCTCGGTGCGACCGAGCAGCACGGCCCCCACCTTGGCACGGGCGTCGACTCGTGCATTGCCACGCATGTTTGCGCAGCGGTTTCCGCACGCCTCCGAGTCCCGCTGCTTCCCACCGTCTCCTACGGTTGCTCGCACGGACACTCCAAGCACTGGCCCGGAACGCTCTCGCTCTCGCCCCGCACGCTCATCGCCGTCCTCTCCGAGATCGGCGAATGGCTGCACGCGTCGGGGGTTCGTCGGCTGTTTTTCGTCAGCGCACACGTCACCAATGCCGCGCCGATGCGCTGTGCCCTCGAGGAGCTGCGCAGCCGTTTCGACGACTTGATGGTAGCCGCCATCTCAACGCCGGACATCAGCCTGAGGGTCCGCGCGGTGTTTGATGCTGACGCGTTGGATTGGCATGCAAACGCGGCCGAGACATCGCTTCTCATGGTTCTTTCACCCCTTGCCGTTCGGCCACATTTACTCGCTACAGGCGACGATCCGGATCGCACGACGGGGCTCCAGTTCGCGCACCCCGTCCACCATACCAGCCGAAACGGAACGACTGGATTTCCCTCTCAGGCCTCGGAAAACGCCGGGCAGGAATTGTTTGGCTGGATGGTCGATGACCTGTGCACACGCGTGCAGGCCGGACTCTCCGAAAATCCGCCGCTCACGGTCCCGTCCAAACCGATTTTATGACAAACGACACCATCGAAAACCTTCAGCGCGACCTCGAAACCCGGGGCGTCAAATATTGCATCGGCGCCTACCCCGACATCCACGGCATCCCGAAGGGAAAAGTCGTGCCCATCTCGCATTTTGCGCACTTCGCCGCAGGGTCGGAGCTCTACACCGGCTACGCCCTTGACGGTCTCGGGCAAAGCCCGAACGACGACGAGATCGCATCCGTCCCCGATCTCGAACGCATGATCCAGCTCCCATGGAACAGAGACATCGCATGGTTCCCGGCCGACAACACGTTCCATGGAGAACCCTACGCAATCAGCACCCGCGTCGCCCTGAAGAACCAGCTCGCGGAGGCGGCAAAAATGGGTTTCGGATTTCAACTCGGCATCGAGTGCGAAGTTTTCCTCGTCCGGCAGACAGCAGATGGACGACTCGAGATCCCGAACGCCGACGACAACCTCAAAAAAGCGTGCTACGACGTGAAGCGTTTTCTCGACAGCTATCCATGGCTTAACAAGGTGGCCACGGCAATCGACGACCTCGGCTGGGACCTCTACTCGCTCGACCACGAGGACGCCAACTCGCAGTTCGAGTTCGATTTCAAATACGCCGATGCGCTCACCATGTGCGATCGCTATGTTTTTTTCCGAATGATGGCTAAGCACTATGCGGAGGAGGAAGGGTTGCTCGCTACGTTCATGCCGAAGCCTTTTTCCGATAAGACCGGCAACGGCGCACATTTTAACATGTCGCTCTCGGACGCCTCGGGAATAAATCTTTTCGCGAGCGACAACGACCCACGCGGCCTCGGCATCTCGCCGCTCTGCTATCAATTCATCGCCGGCATCCTCCGCCATGGCCCCGCGCTCTGCGCCGCTTTTGCGCCGACCGTCAATAGCTACAAGCGCCTCGTCCGCCGCGGTCTCATGGCTTATTACTCATGGGCTCCGGTTTTCAATTCCTACGGACGCAACAACCGCACGAACTCCGTCCGCGTTCCCATGGGAGGCGGACGTTGCGAGTCCCGCAACGCCGACAGCGCGTGCAATCCCTACCTCGCCGCCGCCCTCGTCCTCGCTGCCGGGCTGGAAGGCATTCGGGAAAACCTCGATCCCGGCCCCGCTCAGGAGGACAACCTTTACGAACTCAACCCGACCGAACTCGCGGCGCGCGGGATTTGTGAACTCCCACGCAACCTTGACGAGGCCGTCAAAGCATTCGCAGCCGATCCGTTCGTCGAAACCGTGCTCGGCAAGCCCCTCCGCGACGAGTTCATTCACTACAAGTTCGAAGAGTGGCGCGAGTATCACCAGTCAGTGAGCCAGTGGGAAATCGATCGCTATGCGCGCCTCTTCTGATCACGCCCTGCCCTGCCTGCGCCGCGGGGGCACTTGCCCAGCCGAGCATCTGGCCTCGGCGTTTGCTGCACTTTTGGCGCTTGGGGTTCGCGACCGAGCCGCGTTCTCGGCGATTCTCCGATCTGCGCTCGACGCACAGCCGGAGATCCTTGCCGCGTGGTCGGTTTGGGAGCCCGGGGCCTTGGATGGCCGGGACGAGGCTTTTCGGCACGCCGCTGGCCACGACAACACGGGACGCTTCGTTCCCTGCTGGCACCGTGCACAGGGAGAGTCGCAGCTGGATCCGGTGGTCGGCTACGAACGTCCGGGACTCGGAGATTGGTATTGGATCCCAAAACGCCACGGGGCCGCGTGCGCCGTCGAGCCAATGACTTATCCGTATGCAGGCCATTGGCGGTGGATTACAAGTCAGGTCGTGCCGCTCTCGCAGGACGGGCGATTCGTCGGGGCGGTCGGGATCGATTGCCCGGCCGATCACCCGCCGCGAGATGCGTCGGCAGAAAATGTCCGCACGGCCCCGCTCCATCGCTCTTCGTTGGAATCGCTCACGCCGCGCGAGCGCGAGGTGCTCCATTGGTTGCGCCTTGGAAAATCCAACGATGAAATCGCGATCATCCTCGGAATCAGCCCGCATACCGTAAAAAATCACCTCGAGCACGTTTTTCAAAAGTTAGAGGTCAACAACCGCTACGAGGCGATCCTCGCCGACGGATAGGACGGTCTTCCTATTGCGACTCGGCGGTGGACGTGAGAATCTTTTCCCCATGCAACGAGGCAATGGGAAAAAGGGAACCACACGCGGCTTCTTCAGCGGATGGTGGGACTTCGCCGGGAGCGTCAGTCTCGCGGCGAAAATCACACTCGGCGTGCTTGCATGGGTGAGCGTGCTCGCCGCGTGGGAGTTCTTGCCACGACCCGAGGGAGCTCGGGAACTCGTTCCCACCGCCTCCCAAGTTGCAACGGCGCTGAGTGAAATGTTTGCTGAAAAAGGATTCGCGAACGACGTCGGCGCGAGTCTCAAGCGCATCGCGATCAGCTTCGTCATCGCCATCGCTGTTGCGTGGCCGTTGGGAATCGCGATGGGAGCGTTTCCCGCAGTCGAGGCCCTCCTCAACCCCATCGTATCCCCACTTCGCTATCTGCCGGCTCCGTCCTTCGTTCCGCTCCTGCTGGCACTGCTCGGGACGGGCGATGAACAAAAAATCGCACTGCTCGTGATCGGTGTGATCTGGTTTCTGGTGAGTCTCCTCATGGACGATACCAAACGGGTGCCGCGCGAACTCCTGGAGGCATCGCGCACGCTCGGGGCCACCCGCTTCGGCGCGATCCAGCATGTGATTGTTCCCTCCGCCATGCCGTTCTTCCTCGACACGATGCGACAGATGCTGGCCGTCAGCTGGACCTATCGCGTGATTGCCGAAATCGTCGCAGCCACCGACGGGATTGGCGCTGTGATGATGCGCGCCCGGAGGCTTGTTCGCATGGACGTCATCCTCGGCTGCATTCTCACGATCGGCGCGCTCGGCCTCCTGTCCGACGTCGCCCTGCGCGGCCTTCGCCGGATGGCATTTCCTTATCTCAGTCCTACAAAAACATAAACCAAACCAACCATGAAACACATCGCCACCACACTCGTTGCAGTGCTCGCCCTCGCGGCAGGCTCAGCTCACGGCGCAGACAAGCCCACCGTCCGCGTCTCACTCTTCTCTTGGCCCGGATACGGATTCTGGTTCATCGCCAAAGAAAAAGGCCTCGCCCCCGACATCAACCTCGACATCAAGATCATTGAGGACCCCTACGAAAGCTACGCGCAGATGACGGCCGGCAACCTCGACGTCACATCAAGCACGTCGGAATACGGCCCCATCGCTGCCGACGCAGGCGCAGGCGTCAAGTTGGTCACTTACACAAACCCATCTACGGGAACTGACAAAATTATCGTCTCTCCCACCGTCGCCGAACCGGCTTCACTCAAAGGCAAGTCCGTCGCCGTGCTGGAAGGCGGCCTCACCCAGATTTTCATGGCCATGTGGCTTGAGAGCGAGGGATTGAGGTTCGATGACGTGAAGTATGTGAACGTCGTCATGGACGATGCCGTTGCCGCCATGGTCAGCGGCAAGGTGGCTGCCGGGGAGTTTTGGGAACCCTTCGGGGGACAGGTTTTGAAGTCTCTCAAAGGCTCACGCGCGCTTGCGACATCGAGTGACGAACGCTGGCTCAAGACGGCACTCGTCGGCGACGGAATGTATATGAGCACAAAGTTCCTCAACGAAAAGCCCGAGCTCGCCGCCAAGGCGATGAAGGCCTACTTCGACGCTGTCGATTTTTGGATCAAGAATCCCGAGGAGGCGAACGCCATTATCGCCAAGGGCATCAAGTTTGAAGTGAAAGATGTGGTCGATGTCATCGGCACTAAACACGAGCCATTCAATGCCGGCATCTACGTTTTCGATCTTCAAGAGGCCGGAAGCTTCATGGGCGTCGTTCCCGGTAACCTCCCGTTTGGTCTCACAAACGGGCAGATTCGCGAGCATTGGAAACTGACGAGCGACTGGTGGTTAAAGTTTAAGCTCATTAAAAAGCTCCACCCCATCGAGGCCGGCGTAAGCTTTGAGCCAATCAAGACCCTCGCGGAGGCCGCCAAATGAGTGCGCTCGAATCCTTCGTCTCACCACTCGCGGACGCCACCGTTAAAGACGGCGCGGCTCCGCTCACCGGTCGCCACGGGCTCGGCACCATGCCCCCCGAGTATCGCCGCAGCGGCGACGGCCGCGCGCTGGACGAGATTCTGCGAGATGTCGAGTTGACGGCCGACCTCCCGCTGGAGCGGGCACGAACGCTTCCAGCCGAGGCTTACACCAGCAAAGCCCTTCTTGAATGGGAAGTGGACAACGTGCTCGGCGCAGGCTGGGTCTGCCTCGCTCACGTCTCGCAGATTCCGAAACCGGGCGACTTCATCAACGTCGACGTGCTCGGCGAGCCACTGATTGTCGTTCACGGGAAAGACAGCGTCGTTCGAGTGCTGTCGCGCGTGTGCCCGCACCGCGCGATGGACATCATGCCGCCTGGCTTCGGCTACGACGGACACGGTCCCGCCGAGGTCCGCGATGGCTCGCCCGGCTGCGGGCATACGCGGCTTTTCCTGTGCCCGTATCACCACTGGAGCTTTGAACTCGACGGCTCACTCAAAGGCTGTCCCGAAATGCAGAAGGCCGAAGGCTTCGTGCGCGAGGAAATTGGTCTCAAGACGTTTCGCTCCGAAGTCTGGAACGGGTTTGTTTTTCTCAACCTTTCAGGCGATGCCGAACCCGTCGCTAAACAATACGCGCCCCTCGCTGCCGACATTAGCGCGTGGGACACCCCGAACATGAAGGTCGTCATCGCCAAAGAATGGGACTGCCATTTCAATTGGAAGGTGCTCGTGGAAAATTTCATGGAGGGCTACCACCACCTCGGTGCCCATTGCAAAACGCTCCAGCCGATCATGCCCGCGAAACACACTTGGACGGAGGGCGAGCGCGCCCATTCGATCCGCGTTATTCTTCCCTACAAGGACGAAATCGACGTGGTTCAGAGTGCGAATTTCCTCGATGTGCCCGATCTCCCGGAGGACCAGCGCCGCGAGATGGACGTTTATCTCGGCCAGCCAAGCTTCCTTCTCTTCACCGGCCCGGATCGTGTGTTTTGGTATCGCATCGATCCGGTCGCACCAGATCGGAGCCGCCTGCTCACGACGATGCTTGTCAATGAGGACGCGCTGGCGGACGCGGACTACGAAGCGAAGATGGAAGTCGCGAACAAAATGCTCGTGGATTTCCACCTCGAAGACATGGAGGTCTGCGCCGCCGTGCAGCGTGGGTTTTATGCGAAGGGATATCAACGCGGACGCCTGAGCCATCTTGAGATGCCGATCTGGCTCATTCAGCGCTACATTGCCGCGCGGAGCCGGGGCACTTACCCGACAAGCGACCGCCCGGCAGCTCCCAGCCAGCGATGACGGAGTTCGTTGAGATTCCGTCCGGGACGTTTCTGATGGGGGAAAACCCCAATGACAAATTCACGAACGACACGGAGCGGCCACGGCACGAGGTCCGGGTGAAGGCTTTCCTTTTAGCGGTCACGCCCGTGACGGTGCGGGAATTTCGTAAGTTTTCACCAGGACACGAGCCGTCTTGTGCAGAGGATTGGCCGGTAGCAAGCGTGACGTGGGAAGAGGCCGCCGCCTACGCTCATTTCTGCGTCTGCCGGCTGCCGAGCGAGGCGGAGTGGGAGTATGCCGCTCGGGCCGGGGCGGCGACTCCGTTTCCGTGGGGCGACACGATCACTCCGGCTCAAGCGAACTTTTACTACGAAGAAAATGGAAACCGAATCGGGCTCGGTCACCGCACGCCGGTGGGAGCCTACCCCGCCAACGGATTCGGCGTGTGCGATGTTGTCGGCAACGTTTGCGAGTGGACCGCCGACGTGTGGCACTCGGGCTACGACGGCGCCCCGGCCGACGGCAGCGCGTCGAGCGACGGGGGGCGCGCGGGTTGGCGTGTGCTTCGCGGAGGCGCGTGGGATTATCTTCCCCGGCTTCTCCGCGTCTCATGGCGCGATGCGCTCCCGCAGACCTCTCGTCGCGACAATGTCGGGTTCCGCCTCGCCCGCGATCTCTCGAATACCAATCAATGAAACCTGTTTTTTTTCGAACCCTCTGGGGAAACACCGCGCCGTTCGCGCAAGTTGCACGAGAAGCCGCCGATGCCGGTTTTTCGGGACTCGAGGGGCCGATCCCGACGGACCCGTTCAAGCGCAGCGAATTTCTCGATACGCTCCTTGCAAACCAGATGGAGTGGATCGCCGAGATTTCCACCACGGGCTTCGCTGTGCCCGACCCGGGCTCAACGCCGCAGCAACATCTGGACGCCTTCGAGCGCATCCTTGCGGACTCGTTCGGTGCCAATCCCCGCTTTTTCACCAGCATGGCAGGGAGCGATCTATGGGAGTTCGCCGAGAGCGTGTGGTTTCTCGAAAAAGCCCATGCTATCGCGATGCGATACGGAGTCCGCGTCGGCTTTGAGACACACCGCAGCCGAAGCCTGTTTCACCCCATCGTCACAAAAAATCTTCTTTCTGAGTTACCGCAATTGGAGATCACCGTGGATTTTAGCCATTGGTGCAATGTGTGCGAACGTCTCGTGCTCGACGAACTCCCCGAGGTTCTTGCGCTCTGCGCGCGGCATGTCCTGCACATCCAGCCTCGCATCGGCTACGATCAGGGCGCACAGGTGCCGGATCCCCGTTCGGCCCGCTACCGAACACCCGTCGAGGCCCACCTTCGTTGGTGGGAAGCGCTCTGGGCGGGCCAGGCGGAACGGGGATTTGCGGAGTCGACGATGACGCCCGAATTCGGCCCAGACGGCTACCAGCAAATCTTTGCTGCCACCGATTTTCCTCACGGTGATCTTTGGGATTTCAATCGCCACGTCGCCGAGCTCTTGCGGGCGCGTTTCGTCGGACGCTAACGCCTCCTGCCGCCGGGCTCAACAAACGCGCTGGTCTTAACGCTCCGAGATGGGTATTATTAAAATCATCATTGGTAATACTGAATGAAAAAAAGCCCTACGAAACGAACCACTCGGACGGACAACATCCAGCGAATTAGCATTTCGCTGCCGGGCGATGTTTTTCGTCAGCTCGACGAGATGGTCGAGGAGCGCGGTTTGGATAATCGATCCAAGGCAATTGCCGAGATGATCTCGCATTTCGCGCTCGAGCGGCGCGAGTCGGCGGGTGGGGATCCCGTGATGGCCGGGATGATCGCGCTGGTTTACGACGAGGCGAAGGGAACTTTGGTTCAACGGCTCTTCGAATTAGAACGGCACTATCTCGACGAAGTGATCAGCTCGATGCATGTGCAATTAGAAAATAACCATCGTATGGAGGTGCTCGTCGTCCAAGGGCCCGTGCACGTGCTTAAGGAAATCACCGACAAGATCCTCGCGTGCGCTGGAGTTTTGTCCTGCAAGTTGACGTTGACGAATTCGATCATTCCCCAGGTCCACGGGAAAACGGCAAGCCGTCGCAAAAAACCATGACTCTATTTACAGAGACGTTGCCTCCGGGTGCGATGTGGTCGATACGGATTCCGCGCCACCGCACCGTCCGTTTTACCGCGCTCGCGGCCGGGGCGAATCTTTCGGCGCTTTTGTTCAACGCCGTGCAGCCGTTGGATCGATTGAATGTGCCAGATACGCTCAAGGCCTTGCACACGGCGAAACTGACGCGCGGGCACGTTTTGATGAGCGATATGGGGCGTGCGTTGGCATCGATCACCGAAGACACCCTTGGCTGGCACGATCCGCTGGGAGGCCATATCAACGCGGCTCAGGTGGCAGCGAAATTCGGCGAGCAGACGTATCAGGACGCTCATAACGATTGGCATCGGAATGCGCGCGACAACTTCCTTATCGAGCTTGCCAAGCATGGGCTCGGCCTTCGAGACATCGTTGCTAACATTAACTTCTTCAGCAAAGTTGTGGTCGCTGAGGATGGGCGAATGGCCTATGTCGCCGAGCATTGCCCAGCTGCAGCAGTGATCGAACTACAGACGGAGATTGACGTTCTGTTTGTGTTAGCAAATTGTCCACACCCACTCGCTCCATCTGGCAAATACCCGAAGGTACCCGTCCGCATCGACATTCTGTCGAGTGAGCCTGGGGGATCGGACGATTTTTGCCGCAATTTCCGCCCCGAATGTGGTCGTGCTCTCGCGCTAGCCGAGCGCCTTTATCTATGAGCACACTTGTTTACAACGAGAGCCCATTGAACCCAGCGGACGCGATCCGATCGGAGATTATCCCTGCGGGCGACGGGTGGTTCCAGCCAGTCAAAAAAGACCAGACACTTCGAATCGTCGATCTCGAGGGAAATCAAGCTGCCGACACGTTTTTCTTTAACGCGGACGACGTCACCGAGCGCTACAGCGCGCAGGACACGATTCGCGAACAGGGCGCCATCTATCTCACCACGGGCACTAAGCTTATGTCAAATCACTGTCGTCCGATGCTCACGATCACAGCTGATACGTGCGGTCGCCACGACACGCTTGGTGGAGCCTGCGCGTCGGAGAGCAACATGGTGCGCTACGCGTTGGACAAGCGGTTTATGCACGCGTGCCGGGATACGTTTCTTCTGCAAATGGTGCTGTCTGGCTATCCCGTCACGAAGCGAGATCTGGCTCACAATATCAATTTTTTCATGAACGTGCCAGTCACGCCCGAAGGCGGGCTTAAGTTTGAAGACGGGGTTTCCGAACCCGGAAAATATGTGGAAATGAAGGCCGAGGTGGATGTGCTTTGTCTCATTTCAAACTGTCCGCAGCTCAACAATCCGTGCAACGCCTATAATCCGACACCAATCCAGGTTCTGGTTTGGAACTAAGATGTTTTCCAAAGTTCTCATAGCAAATCGAGGGGAGATCGCGTGCCGTATTATCCGCACCCTTGATCGGCTGGGTATTGCGTCTGTTGCGGTTTACTCCGAGGCTGACACGCACGCGGCTCATGTCCGCATGGCTGGGGAGGCAGTTTGCGTGGGACCGGCGCAAGCGGCGTTGAGTTACCTTCATGCAGACAAGATCCTGCAGGCGGCCAAAGAAACTGGCGCAGAAGCGATTCATCCGGGTTACGGGTTTCTGAGCGAGAATGCCGACTTTGCGGAAGAGTGCGAAGCGGCGGGAATCTCTTTCATTGGTCCGACATCGCAGAACATGCGGGACTTCGGACTCAAGCATACGGCGCGTGTGCTTGCGGTAGCGGCCGGGGTTTCGGTTTCCCCTGGTTCCGGACTCGTGGAGACGGTCGAAGAGGCCGTGGAGGAGGCTGAGAAGATCGGGTATCCGGTGATGATTAAGAGCACGGCGGGTGGAGGTGGCATCGGGATGCAGATGGCGGGCAGTGCGTTTGATCTTGCTGAGAAATTCGAGAGCGTGCAGAGGCTCGCCAAGAGCAACTTCAAGGCGGCAGGGATCTTTCTAGAAAAGTTCATTGCGTCTGCCCGGCACGTGGAAGTGCAAATTTTCGGAGACGGGGAGGGAACGGTTGCGGTGATTGGCGAGAGGGATTGCTCGGCGCAGCGACGGAACCAGAAAGTGATCGAGGAAACACCGGCTCCAAGTTTACCTGAAGTTGTCCGCGAGCGCTTGCACGAAGCGGCGCGGCGTTTGGGGCAGCAAGCGAAGTATCGATCTGCGGGTACATGCGAATTCATGTATGACGCCGACTCCGGCGAGTTCTATTTTCTTGAGGTCAATACCCGCTTGCAAGTGGAGCATTGCGTCACAGAGGAGGTATCAGGGCTTGATCTTGTCGAGTGGATGGTGCGGTTGGCCGGCGGTGAAAAGTTGCCGCTTTCTGATTACACACATCGTCCGAATGGCCATGCGATCGAAGCACGGGTTTATGCCGAAGATCCTGCAAAAAACTTTCAGCCGAGCTGTGGTTTGCTGACGGCGGTTGCTTTTCCTGATGGTGTCCGCGTGGATGGATGGGTGGAGCGTGGAAGCGAAGTTACTCCCTTTTACGATCCGATGATCGCCAAAGTCATCGCGCATGCGCCCACCCGGTGTAAGGCCATTGCGAAGCTAATGACTGCTCTCGGGATGACGCGGATTGAGGGCATTGAAACGAATCTTGATTATCTCGGGGCCATTCTTGCGAGTGATGATTTCCAGAGGGGCGGAATCACGACGAAGTTTCTTTCGACGTTTGCATTTCACCCCCGAACGCTGGTTGTCTTGGAACCCGGCACCCACACGACGGTACAGGATTACCCTGGACGGGTGGGATACTGGGAAATCGGGGTGCCGCCTTCGGGCCCTATGGATCACTATGCGTTGCGAATGGCCAACCGACTCGTCGGAAACCCCGAAAGTGCTGCAGCTCTCGAATGCACGGTCACTGGCCCAAAGTTTTTGTTTCAACGCGAAGCAACCGTGAGTGTGACAGGTGCCGATATGAGGCCCTTGCTGGATGGACGTCCTGTCTCAACATGGACAGCATTCGACGTTTTGGTGGGACAAACGTTGAAGCTTCACGCCATCAAGGGTGGCGGATGCCGGGCGTATGTCGCGATCAGCGGCGGCATCGACGTGCCGGAATATCTCGGCAGCCAATCAACATTCACACTCGGGCAGTTCGGTGGACACGGAGGCCGCATCTTGCGTGCGGGAGATGTGCTGAAAATCGGACGCGATGAATCGACGGAGAGTGCAATTTCTGTCGTGGAATGCCCCCCGGTCTATACGAACCATTGGACGATTGGCGTCTTCTATGGCCCTCATGGCGCACCCGACTTTTTCACAGACGAGGACATTGAGACGTTTTTCGCTACGGACTGGAAAGTGCACTACAACTCGTCCCGCACTGGCATCCGCCTGATCGGCCCCAAGCCGGCGTGGGCACGACAGGACGGCGGCGAGGCCGGTTTGCATCCCTCGAATATTCACGACAATGCCTATGCCATCGGGGCGGTGGATTTCACTGGCGACATGCCGGTGATCCTCGCCGTGGACGGCCCGAGCCTCGGAGGATTTGTGTGTCCGGCGGTGATCGTGCAGGCCGAGCTTTGGAAGTTGGGGCAACTGCACCCTGGGGATTCCGTGCGTTTTGTCAGATGGTCGGCGCGGGAAGCGGCAGAGGCCGAGCAGGCGCAGGACAAATCTCTCGAGTCATGCCGGTTTGTTGAAACGGCACAACCTCAAAAAGTGAATTCTGACCCTGCGATTCTGCATTTACTCCCGGCGAATGGGGACAATCCGCAGGTTGTTTATCGACAAGCGGGAGACCGGTATCTGCTGGTGGAATACGGCCTGCTCGAACTCGACGTGAACCTGAGGTTCTGCGCCCACGCGTTGATGGACTGTCTTCAGAGAAATCCTCAACAGGGGATCCTCGATCTCACACCGGGCATTCGGTCGCTGCAGATCCATTTTGATAGCCGTATCTTGCCGCGTGAGAAGCTGCTGGAGACACTGATCTCGGCCGAGAAGAGCCTGCCGCCACTGGATGATATTTGTGTGCCAAGCCGAGTTGTTCACCTTCCGCTTTCCTGGGATGATCCTGCAACTAAACTCGCCATCGAAAAATACGCGCAGTCGGTGCGAGCCGATGCGCCGTGGTATCCGAGTAATATCGAATTTATTCGGCGAATCAATGGCCTCGATTCGATTGAGCAAGTGAAAGAAATCGTCTTTTCTGCAAGCTATCTC
>Ga0105048_10014333_pt1 | contig 12353 bp, 9 predicted proteins | sample MAT05_FD_78382 | JGI IMG/M metagenome (GOLD analysis project Ga0105048, IMG submission 78382) | Freshwater microbial communities from Lake Fryxell liftoff mats and glacier meltwater in Antarctica - MAT-05 | ecosystem: Environmental > Aquatic > Freshwater > Ice > Liftoff microbial mat | place... | reverse complement strand
TGGGCGAGGTCAATAACCGGGGCCGGTTTAATATGGTAAATGAGCGGACTACTATTTTGGAAGCAATCAGCATAGCAGGAGATATAACCGATCTCGGTAAGCGGGAAAATGTATTGGTGGTTCGGGAGGTGAATGGCGTTCGAAATTTTGCGAGGGTAAATCTATTATCCAAAGAGCTTTTCAATTCGCCTTTTTACTATTTAAAAACAAATGATGTGGTTTATGTGGAGCCGGTAAAGGCAAAATTCATCAGCAGAAAGGGAGTGCCACAATATCTTGGGATTGTCGCCGTTGGTTTATCCTTGCTGATAACAATTATAAACCTGAGTAAATAATATCTGCGCCAACATGTACGCAGCGTTCTAATTTCAAATCATAATAATTTTGAATAATTGATGGTTTCCCCTACAAGCGATTTTGGCAATAATGCCATCCAGGAGGATGAAAGCAGTGTTGACTTAAAGAGAATTTTTTTTCGAGTCCTGCCTTTTTGGCCTTTATTTCCAATTGTCATCATTCTCTTTCTGGTCGGTGCACGTTTTTATTTGAAGTATCAGGTTCCGGTATATCAAGTTACCGCAAGGATTGTAGTGAATGATGGAGAACAAGAGAAGGGAACAAATTTATTTCAGGCTTTTTCATACAAAAATGCAGATAAGGAAACTGAAAGAGAAAAAGAAATATTGCAGTCTGCGTTGCTTATTGCACAAGTAGTAAAAGATAAGCAACTGAATGTAAGGTGGACGAAAAAGGGGCGGGTGGCAACCGTTCCGCAGTTTGATAACCTGCCGCTGGAACTACAACTCGAAAGCCCGGATTCAGTAAAAAAAATGGAGACTGGCCCGGTAAAGCTTATCAACGTGAGCCGTATAGAGTATAATGGTGTAGTCTATCCCCTGGATTCACTGGTGGTTAGCCCGTTTGGAAAGATCCGTTGGCACCTCAATGATTCCAGCCAGTTTACCAATGAGTGGGAATTAATGATTATGCCGTTGAAATCAGCTACCCGTGTATTCAGAGGGCAGCTTACAGCAGCTCCTATTACAAAACAATCTTCCTTGATTGATTTGTCAGTGTTAGAAACTGTGCCTGCCAGGGGAGAGTATTTTTTAAATGCGTTGCTGGACCAATATGGCAAAAACAGTGTGGCTTTTAAAAACAGGGTATATCAAAACACGGTGAAGTTTGTTGAGGAAAGGTTGAGTATTGTTTCCGATGAACTCAGCGGAGTAGAATCAAGGTTGCAGAATTTGAAATCGAAAGAAGGTATTTTTAACCTTGGTGCCCAGGGAGAAATGTATTTAACCCGGTTGAAAGAAACGGATCAAAAATCGGGGGAGGTAGAGGTTCAGTTGACGGTACTTCAAAAAATTGAACAGTCTGTAAATAACAGGAACCGAAGTATTGAAAATGTACCCGCAACGCTTGGTCTGAGTGATCCTATTTTGATGGGTTTGTTAAACCAGTTATATCAGGCTGAATTTGAAGCCGATAAAATGAGGAAATTATCGGGAGAAAAGAACCCACAATTGGAAGTGCTGGATGAAAGTCTCCAGAAATTGAGGCCCAGCATACTCGCAAGTATTAGAAATCTGCGAATTAATTTGCAGAGTACGAAGGATAAACTCAGCCTTGAAGAGGGTTTGTTAAAAGGACAGTTAAAAAATATACCAGAAAAAGAGCGCTCCCTGCTGGAGATCAGCCGCCAACAACAAATAAAGAATTCCATTTATACCTATCTTTTACAAAAAAGGGAAGAATCGATTTTGTCGGCTGCAGCGCAGGTACCCAATTACCGGATAATCAATGAGCCTGAGCTTTTCGGACAGGTTGCTCCCAAGCCTATCCTAACTTACTCTATCGCTCTGACATTCGCCTTATCTTTATTGATCATTTTTATTTACATTAGAGAGTTTACCGGTAATAAGGTTCTGTTCAGCGATGAACTGGAGAAGGCTACCGGGGTTCCGATATTAGGTGAACTGGTCTATTCCAAAAGAAGCGAAGATGAGCCGGTTATCATGGCGTCTGAGCGACTGATGATTTCGGAACAACTGCGGGATTTAAGAACCAATCTTTCTTATATAAATATCGGAAAGGATGGTGGGCAGGTATTGCTTATTACCTCATCAATAAGCGGTGAGGGCAAAAGCTTTTTATCCATTAACCTTGCCGCAGCCCTGGCCAGAGTAGAAAAAAAAGTATTGATTATGGAATGTGATCTCAGAAAACCGATGGTTACAAAAAAGTTTGGGCTGGCGAAAGCAAAGGGACTTACAGATTACTTGATTGGTGCCGCTACTGAAGAAGAAATTATCAGGCCACTGGAAGCGTTCGATAACCTGTCGTTGATCTCATCCGGACCGGTGCCACCCAATCCGGTGGAATTACTAATGAATGGGAAATTTGAAGCACTTATGATCAGATTGAGAACACAGTTTGATTATATCCTCATTGATTCACCGCCTGCGGCTATCTTAACGGATGCTAAAGTATTGGGCATGGTTGCAGACAGCACGCTGTATGTTGTTCGGTTCAATTATACCCCGCATCATTTTGTAGATTTTATCCGGCAACAGGCCCTACGCAAAACATTGCCGAGGATCAACCTGGTATTCAATGGCGTGGTACGCAAAAAGGTACCCGGATATGGATACAATCAGGATTACGGATACGGCTACGGGTATGGATATGGCAGCGATAACAAGAAGGCCAAATAAATAGTTCTTTATTAAATTTTTAGCCTGAATGCTTTTCAATAGTATTAATTTTTTGCTGTTTTTTATAATAGTTACAGTAGCTTACTTTTTAATTCCACATCGGTTTAGGTGGTTATTATTGTTGCTGGCGAGCTGCTATTTCTACATGTCTTTCATTCCCGTGTATATTTTAATTCTGGGTTTTACCATAGTTATTGATTATGTCGCTGGTATTTATTTGGAGAAATTTTCTGGTAAAAAAAGGAAATATTTTCTAATTGCAAGCCTTATCGCCAATATTGGAGTGTTGGCAGTTTTTAAGTATTACAATTTTTTCATTGATAATTTCAATTCATTGGGTAGTTGGTGGGGTATGCAAGGCAACCTGCCCTACCTTGGTATCATTCTACCTATCGGATTATCCTTTCATACTTTTCAAGCCATGAGTTATACAATAGAGGTATATCGGGGTAACCAAAAGGCAGAAAAACATTTCGGTATTTATTCTTTGTATGTGATGTTTTATCCACAACTGGTTGCAGGACCAATTGAAAGACCTCAGAACCTGTTGCACCAGTTTAGGGAGAAGCATTTATTTAATTATGATCGGGTGCTGGCAGGATTGAAATTGATGACCTGGGGCTTATTTAAAAAAGTTGTTATTGCAGATAGATTATCGCTTTATACAGATGCCGTTTATAACAACCCTTCACAACATGGTGGACTAACGATAATATTGGCCACTATTTTCTTTGCCTTTCAAATTTATTGCGATTTTTCTGGTTATAGCGATATGGCCATAGGTAGTGCCCGAGTAATGGGTTTTGATTTGATGACCAATTTCAAAATGCCTTATTTCTCCCGATCCATTGGTGAGTTTTGGAAGAGATGGCATATCTCACTTTCAACCTGGTTTAAAGATTACTTATATATTCCTTTGGGTGGAAACCGGGTTGCAGTCTCCCGTATTTATTTCAACCTTTTATTGGTGTTTATGATAAGCGGTATCTGGCATGGAGCCAACTGGACCTTCGTGGTATGGGGGGCTTTGAATGGTGTTTATCTGGTAGTGGAAATGTTGTTTCAAAAAGTTAAACCGCCGTTTTTAAATCAACCAAAGATTAAAGAGACTGGTTGGTATATTGTCACATCCACCTTGCTTACTTTTACGCTTACCTGTATTGCCTGGGTATTTTTTCGAGCTACTTCTGTGGCAGATGCCGGGTTATTGTTGAAAAATGCGCTTCAATTCAACCATGCTTTTTTTAGTGATAAAACAACCTTAAGTTATGGATTTGCTGGTCTGCTCTTTCTTGTATTAATAGAGCGTAATATGGAAAAGCGCAAGTCCAGTTTGCCGTTTGAATGCAAGCATTGGTGGCTCAACCAGTGGTTGTATATTTCCCTCATCATATTGATACTCATGATAGGTGTTTTTGATGGTGGTCAGTTTATTTATTTTCAATTTTAAGCGGTTTTGTTTTCCAATAAAATCATTTTAACGGCTATTTTTTTGCTCACATTGCTTACGGCGGATCGCCTGGTGGGATGGGGGTTACAAAAAATGTATTTCTCCCAAAAATCGGGTGAACGTTATTCTATTACTTATGCTTTGGATTCTACCCATGCTGATCTGTTGATTTTTGGAAGTTCCAGAGCAAGTCATCATTATATACCCACTGTATTTAAAGATAGTTTACAATTAACTTGTTTTAACACCGGTAAAGATGGTGAAGGTATTTCTTATAATTATGCCTTGTTATTGGGGATAGTAAGCAGGTACAAACCATCCTATATTTTGCTTGATATAAGTGAAGGTAGTTTCTATAAAAAAAGAGCCAGTCCAGATAACTTGGTAGCGTTTATGCCTTATTTCAATACTGGGCATTCCGCTCTAAGAGAGATAGTTGTAAAAAGAAATCAATTTGAAAAACTTAAACTTTTTTCAGCTATTTATCCTTACAATTCTACGCTGATATCCTCTTTAAAAGGAATTAATAATAATCAGCCTGATAATCTTTCAGGTTATTTGCCGCTTTATGGTCATTTAAATATTGGAACTTTACCTGTGTTAAGTAATCAATCTAAAAATGAAATAGATAGCGACAAAATTGAAGATTTGACGAATTTTATTCATGTATGTAAAAGCTATCATATACGCTTGTATATTTTACAATCACCTGTTTTTATGATTGAATCGAATGGCCCTGCTTTTGCAGTTTTAAATAATTTATTAGTTAATGAGGGCGTGCCGTTTTTCAATTTTTCAGGGTATTTAAACACATCTGATTATTTTAAAGATGCAGCACATTTGAACAATGAAGGAGCACAGCTTTATTCAAAAATGCTGGCTGGGTTAATTAAAAATAGGCACTAAAGCTGATGATAGAAGTATTAAAAACGCCATTAGATGAAAAATAAAGCATTTCAAATATTTTCATTTATTTTTTTGCTTTATGTTGTAGACCATTTAGTGGGGGCAGCATTAAAAGAACTTTATTTTTCACAAAAAGTAGGTACAGCAGGGCAATTAAATTACACAATGTTGGAGGCGAAGGAGGATATCATTATATTAGGAAATAGCAGGGCACAACATCATTACAATAATAAAATAATATCTGATTCAACTGGAATGAGTTGTTACAATGGAGGAATGGATGGAGGGTATGGTATTTGGTTGCCCTATGCCATCACAGACGCTATTTTAAAAAGATATAAACCTAAGTTGATAGTAGTAGAATTCAATCCTGCTTCATTAGGTTATTGGAAAAGTAGTTATGAAAAAATGGCCATACTACTGCCGTACAAAAATGAATTTGACGTTTGCCGCAGTTTGGCGGCATCGAGATCAAATCTTGAGAAAATAAAATGGATATCGAATATATATCCATATAATTCAATGGTTTATGGGTTAACTACAAATAAAATATTTGAAAAGCGATTAAAGCACGTAGTTGGTTTTATGCCGATACTAAACAAAACATTATCACCTGCAAATGATACTGCTGCACTTTTTGATAATTATACAAATTATAGTGATTCGCTTAATGCAAATTCGCTGGCATCGTTGATTACGTTGTGTAAAAGCAATAGCGTAAAATTGCTTTTTGTAAACTCATCTATTTTCGCAGGGAAGTCATTACGGCTAATTAATCAAACTATTGCTGCTCAGAAGGCGTTGCAAATGATTAAAGATGCAGGATTTCAGTATTGGGACTTTACCAGCGATTCCTGTATAGTTACCAATGCCAGTTACTTTGCTGATCAATTGCATTTAAACAATACTGGCGCAGATTATTATTCCACTATATTTAGTAACATGTTGAAAATTTTTATCCGAGAGATTTTGTAAATATTTGTAATACATAGAATTACTTGTAGTTTGTTTGTGTTGTCACAGAATTTATCAAAAGTGGTCTTAAATAGTTAACGTCTTATTAAATGAATTCCCTTAAACAATTCTGGAAAAAAAATAAAATTTAATAATATCTTGTTTTCAGTTAATATAAGGAAACAAAATTTTATATATTTTTTTAATTCATTAAAACAAAAGTATGTTCAAAAATAAAGTTTTATTAATTACCGGTGGTACTGGCTCATTTGGAAATGCAGTTTTGAATAATTTTTTGAATACTGACATTGGTGAGATTCGTATTTTTAGCCGAGATGAAAAGAAGCAGGAGGATATGCGAATTCAATATAAGAATGACAAACTTAATTTTATTATTGGCGATGTACGTGATTTTGAAAGCATTAATTCAGCAATGGTAGGAGTAGATTTCGTTTTTCAGGCAGCGGCGTTAAAACAGGTTCCCTCATGCGAATTTTATCCGTTGCAAGCTGTTAAAACCAATATCCTGGGTTCAGAAAATGTGCTGGAAGCTGCGGCAAGGAATAATGTAAAAAAAGTAGTCGTACTAAGTACTGATAAAGCGGTTTACCCTATAAATACTATGGGAATGACTAAAGCCCTAATGGAGAAACTCGCTGTTTCGAAGGCGAGGGATCCACGGGTAAGCAAAAATGGAGGTGTTATTTGTGCCACACGTTATGGTAATGTTATGGCTTCAAGGGGGTCAATTATTCCGCTGTTTGTCAATCAGATAAAATCGGGAAAACCGCTCACTGTGACTGAGCCAGAAATGACTCGTTTTATGATGTCATTAGAGCAATCTGTTCAGTTGGTCCTTTTTGCCTTTGAGCATGCAGCACCCGGAGATCTTTTTGTGCAAAAGGCCCCTGCTTCTACCATACTTACACTGGCCGATGCATTAAAAGATATTTTTAAGGCCGATAATGAGATTCAAATTATTGGACCAAGACACGGTGAAAAAATGTACGAGACCCTTTGTGGCAAGGAGGAAATGTCCAAGGCGGAAGATCTGGGCAATTTTTATCGTATTCCGGCAGATATGCGTGATTTGAATTATACCAAATATATACAAACGGATGGTGCCAGGCTGATAGACAAGGAATACAATTCAAACAATACTAAGATACTTGATAAGGATGAGCTTAAAGAGCTGCTTTTAACGCTTGATTATGTAAAGAAAGAACTTAAATCTACTATTAAATAACCTTTTCCTACAGCTTTAACTAAACTATATTTTGAGAGTGTTACTATTTAACAATGAGTGAGAACAAGACAATAGCTAAGAATAGCATTATCTTATATTTTAGATTACTCGCAACCACCATTATTGGGCTATATGCATCAAGAATTGTGTTGCTTGAGCTAGGAGCAGAGAATTTTGGATTATACGCCGTTGTAGGGGGCCTTGTTGCGATGATGAGCTTTCTGAATACGAGTATGATCTCAACTTCAAATCGTTTTATTGCTGTTGAAATAGGTAAAAAGGAAGGCAGTGATTTAAAAAAAGTATTTAATACCTTACTCATTATACATATTCTATTTAGTGTACTGCTCGTTTTAACTGCAGAATTTGCCGGTGTTTGGTATGTCAGAAACTATCTTAATGTAGATGCTTCCAAAATATCTGATGCGTTATTTGTCTTGCATCTTTCAACCATAAGTGCTGTTATTGCAACAATCATAATACCTTACCAAGGCTTAATCACCGCCAATGAAAAATTCAAACTAAGAGCTGTTGTTGAAATAATAAATTCTCTTCTAAACCTGGGAGTTGTATTATTATTGGTATATCATAGTGGTAACAAGCTACGGGCTTACGCCGTGTATATTTTGATGGTACAATTATTAGTTGCATTAATATATTACATATACAGCCGGTATAAATACTTTGATATAATAAAATGGAAAATAAACAGGCAAGCGTCAGACTATGTGGAAGTCTCCAGGTTTTTTGGTTGGCAACTGGTATATGTTTTTGGCTCCGTTGGGTCTAAGCAGGGCGCAGCGATTATTATCAACCTTTTTTTTGGAACGTTGTTAAATGCGGCGTTTGGTATTGCTTCAAGGGTTTTTGAATTTGTTTTTTCTTTCGTTAAAAACTTAAACCAGGCGGCTTTACCCCAAATAATGAAAAATTTTAGCGGGGGCAACCAGGACAGGTCATTGAAATTAATTTATAAACTTTCAAAATTGACTTATTTCATTATGTTGATTCCTGCTGTTCCAATTATTCTTTCTATTGATAATCTACTGGTGATTTGGCTAAAGAATGTGCCGCAATACACATCCGTTTTTGTAGTACTACTCATAATTAATGGATTGGTAAGCTGCCTCGAAAGTGGATTTGACGCTACTATTGACGCAACCGGAAGGATAAAGCAAACAAAAATAATATTCAGCATATTATTTTTACTTACTTTACCGTTGATCTATCTTCTCTACTCATTAAAATTTCCACCTTATACAATTACAATTTTATATGTAATTGTAGAAATAGTTTTCCTTTTATTTCAAACGAGGATTTTGTCGAAACTTACTGAATTCAAATTTTCAGCATATTTTTCATTAACAATCAGGCCGGTTTTTTTTGTTACACTGCTAATAGTACCGCAATATTTTCTGAGTAATATTTTTGGTAGCGGATTAATGAATTTCTTTCTCTTGTCGATTATATCTGTATTATTAACAATCATAACGATTTACTTTTTTGGCCTAAGTAGAGAAGAAAGAAATATTATTATCCTGAATGCATGTAAAATCCCCTTGATAAACAGGCTAGTACTATTAGCAAATTAATTACTAACTGCTCGTTGCAGTTTTTATACAATTACCAAGAATAATCATACAATGATACCATTAGTTAAACCCTTTCTTCCCCACCGCGACTTGCTAATCCCCAGGCTGGAGCAAATTATTTACAGCGGATATATTGCAGAAGGGCAGGCAGTTGCAGAGTTTGAACAAAAGCTTTCTGAGCTGATTGGCAATCCATATTGCCTTACTATGAACTCCGGCACAGCAGCCTTACATATAGCTTTATTGCTTATCGGCGTTAAATCGGGGGATGAAGTTATAAGTACTGCGCTAACAGCAGAGCCTACAAATACCACCATCGTATTAACTGGCGCAAATGTAGTTTTTGCCGATGTTGATTTGGCAACCGGTTTGATAGCGCCGGAATCTATTGAAAATTGTATAACAGGCAAAACAAAGGCTATAATGGTTGTTCATTATGGCGGAATGGTGTGCAATATGCATAGAATAAATGCCATTTCTAAAAAATACAATATACCTGTTATTGAAGACGCTGCGCATGCTTTCATGAGCAGCTTCAACGGCCAATACATAGGAAATAACTCGCCTTATACTTGTTTTTCTTTCCAGGCAATCAAGCATCTTACTACGGTGGATGGGGGGTTATTGTGCTTAAAAAATGAAGATGATTACACAAGAGCAAAGAAACTTCGCTGGTTTGGTTTAGATAAAAATGTTGCAAGACTGAAAAGTGATATAACTGAAGCAGGATATAAGTATCACATGAATAATGTAAATGCCACAGTAGGATTGGTTCAACTTGAATGTATAAAGGAAAACGTTCTCAGGTACATTCAAAATGGCTTGTTTTACGACAAACAATTAAAAAATGTGCATGGGGTAATTTTATTACCTTATTATGAAGGCACCGAACCAAGTTATTGGTTGTACACAATGAAGGTGGAAAGGAGAGAGGATTTTATAAAAAAATTGGAAGATAATGGCGTGGCTGCATCACCTCTTCATTTAAGAAATGACCGGCACAGTGTATTTAAGGCTCCACAAGGAATGACGCCTAACCTGGATCAATTCTATGAGGAATTTGTTCATATTCCTTGTGGATGGTGGGTAACTGAGTATGAGCGGCAACAAATTGTTGATCTAATTAAAAGCGGTTGGTAATTGTATGATTCCTTTGTATAAACCCTTTATGCCGCCCACACCTTTGGTCGATGAAATATTACACAGCGGTCAACTGTCGTATGGTAAATACGGAAAGGAGTTTGAAAGATCACTCAGTCAATTTACTGAAGCATCCAATGTATTGGTTACAAATACATTTAATATGGCTATCCTTGTAACCTTATCCACATTGGGTGTTAAAATCGGGGATGTTGTTATTGCATCTCCTATGGCGTGTCTCGCTTCAACCCAACCACTAGTTGCTATGGGTCTAACGGTTAAGTGGGCAGATGTAAACCCAAAAACCGGAACATTATGTCCTGATAGCGTTAAAAAAATATTACAAAAAGAGGCAAAGGTTATAAAGGCTATTATTCATAATCATTTCTGTGGATATGTTGGATTTATTGATGAAATTAACAGTCTTGGCCATGCATTTGGCATACCGGTTATAGATGATTGTATTGAAGCTTTCGGGAGTGAATATAAAGGCAAAAAATTAGGTAATGTTGGAACGGATGTAACCGTGTTTTCCTTTGGAGCTGTAAGAATACCAAATACTTTGGATGGCGGTGCAATTATATTTAAAAATACAAATTTATACGAGAAGAGCTTACTTGTACGAGATCTTGGAATTGATCGTTCCAATTTCAGGGATGAGCTTGGCGAAATTAATGCTGCATGCGATATAAAGTTAATTGGCCATAGCGCAACGCCCAATGAATTAAGCAGCTATATTGGAATTTGCCAAATGGGAAATGCAAAGGAATTGATTGCTTGTCATCAAAAAAATGCTGTAGACTGGAAAGTTAAATTGGAAAATAACACTGAGGTAGACTCGATAATTCAAGATGACAATTGCAAACCAAATTATTGGGTATATGGGGTTTTAGCAAAAAAAAAGCGGGATATTATAACAAAGTTTAGGAAATCGGGTTTTTACGCTTCTGGAGTTCATTTAAACAATAATCTGTATAGTGTTTTTGACGACCATAGTGTATTAAAGGGTGTAAATGAATTTTATGAACATTTTGTTGCACTACCATGTGGATGGTGGATAAACACGGATTCAATATGATTAACAATCTGATAGTAAGATACATCCTTCAAGAGGAGTTGGATGATGTAATGCTTGAAAAAATCATAGCACTCAAACAGCAGCACTGGAATTACACACGGGATTCACATAAGCAATGGATTGACGAAAATTTGTATAAAAATGAATTCCATTTGTGTGTAGAGCTATCTACAGGGCAAATTATTGCATATTTAAATGTGGTTAATCTGGAGGTATTTTGTAACGAAAAACAAACGGAATTTCTGGGCGTTGGCAATGTATGCGTTGATAAAATGTTTTCTGGCAAAGGTCTTGGACTGTTACTTATCCAAATTGTAGATTTTTTCATCCGGCAAATTGGTAAGCCAGCAGTGCTGCTTTGTAGAAAAAATCTTTCCGAATTCTACAACAAAGCTGGATGGCATGAATTTTACGGAAAAACATTTCTTCTAGGGAGACTTTATAGCGGAGGTGTTTTTTTAAATTATAACAGTGATGCCGCTGTGTTTCACATTCAAAGAAATTTTTAAATAATATGAGTAATGTTAAAATATCCGTAATAGTTCCAATATATAATACAGAACCGTATTTAAAAAGATGTCTTGATAGCATTGTAAACCAAACCTATTCTAATTTAGAGATTATACTTATTAATGATGGTTCAACTGATAATTCGGCTAAAATAATTAATGATTATGCTGCTGCCGATAAAAGAATTATAGCAATCCAAAAAAAGAATGGAGGAATTGGTTCGGCCTATAATATTGCCTTGCAGAATATTTCGGGTGATTATATTTCGTTTATAGACAGTGATGATTATATTTTGCTCACTACTTATGAAGAACTGGTTAATATCATTATGAAGGATACTCCTGATCTTATTCACTTTGGAAAAGAAGTTTTTAATGATGAAGGGATCGTGGTTCCTGTAACTCATTTTAAAACACTTGATGAAATTATTGTGGGGAATGATATTATATTGGACACTCATTTCAAAATTCTTAAGCACCCCACTTTAGCGCAGCTTTTCAAAAAATCCCTCTTTGAAAATGTAATTATATTTGATCAAAATATTGGAATTGACGAAATGCTACTGCCACAATTATTAATGAACTGCAATAAGGCTGCCTTTGTATCTAAAAAATATTACTTTGTGTATGACCGCTTGCAAAGTGTTAGCAGGGCAGTTATTTCCGAAAAGAACGTCAAGGAAATTTTAAAAGTTTACAGCTTTATTTGTTCATTTCTTGAAGATAAAAAGCCAGAATTTGCACAGTACCTGCAAATG
>Ga0105048_10014331_pt1 | contig 12354 bp, 13 predicted proteins | sample MAT05_FD_78382 | JGI IMG/M metagenome (GOLD analysis project Ga0105048, IMG submission 78382) | Freshwater microbial communities from Lake Fryxell liftoff mats and glacier meltwater in Antarctica - MAT-05 | ecosystem: Environmental > Aquatic > Freshwater > Ice > Liftoff microbial mat | place... | reverse complement strand
GCAGGTCGTGAAACTCGCGGCGCAGCAGCGTGGCCAGATGAATGCGCCCATCGAGCGTCTCAGGCGCCTCGGGGCAGAGCTGAATCAGCTCGCGGTAGACCTGGGTCGCTTTCTTGTAGTCGCGCAGCTCGAAGAAGTAGGTGTCGGCCGCCCCTCGCAGCGCGCGAGCGCGGTACACCTGAGCCTGAGGCGAGGTATCTCGCTCGAGCAGATCGAGGGCCGCCTTGAACTCGAGCAGGGCCATCTCGGGGTTGCGCTCGAACAGCGAGTTCTTCGCCAGCTCGAGGTGCGCGGGCGCATCGGGCTTCTTGCACGCGGCCACGCCCACCACAGCCATCAGCAACAGCGCGCGGGGCCTCATGGCGTGCACGCGGCCAGCTGAAAGCGCAGGCATTGGCCGTTTTCGCACCCCACGCAGTCACGCAAAGTGTCGTCGTACATGCCGCAGACCAGGGTGTTCGAGAGCCGTGGGCAGTCGACCGCTTGCACGCAGCTCAGCAGCCCGCCGTCGCTGCCGGTGAGCAGCTGGCCTTTGGGGCACGTCGAGCCGCACGCACACCACACGAGGGCCAGAGCGACGACAAAACGCATGAGACCTCGTGTACCACTCTCATTCCGCCGAGTCGTTCGATTCAACGTGGTCACTTCTCGAGCACGTGACTCTGCCACTGGGCCATCGCCGCGCGGAGCAGGGTGGGGTTGCCCTTGAAGCCGCCGTCGACCGTCACCTCGCCACCGGCGAACACCGGGTTGCCATTTTCGACGCCGACCTTCACCTTTGAGTTGCCTCGCAAAGCCCACTTGGTGGTGCCCTGGTACATCAGCAGCTTCAGCGTGGAGGGCGAGACGTCGCTCTTGCACCCGAGGCGGTACATGAAGCTCACCTCGGCGCGGCCATTGTCGTCGAGGTCAGTCACCTCGATGGAGTCGCCGACGACGGTCAGCTCCAGGTCGAGTTCGCAGTCGTTGACGAAGTCTTTGGCTTGCCAGGTGGTGACCCACTTCGCGGCTTTGGTGGCCCGCACTTCGCTGACCACGGTGAGCTTGGCCGACTTGAGCCACTCGTCGCCCTTCTGCTTCTTTTCGACGGGTGATTCGTTGAGGGTGATCTTGTGCTCGCCGTCGCGGTCAGAGAAGGCGACCACGATCACTCCGTCGTGCTTGGGGGAGACCGCGATCAGCGGCGCGAGCTGGCCAAGCGCACACAGCCACAGCGCGTTGAGCATTCAGTAATTCCTCAAGTCGTCGTGATCTTCTTCTTTCTTCGGCGGCGGCTTCGGCTCTTCAGGCTTCGGCTTGACCACTGGCGGCGCCAGAGCAGGCGGCTCCGGCTCGACCTTCTTCGGAGGTGGATCGGCATCGAGCTTCGTTCGCTCTGACTTGATCACCTCGTCGTCTTTCACCTCGTCGCGCGGCTTCTTCTTGGTCTTGGCCTTCGCCACCCGCTCGGGTGCCGGCAGATCGTCGCGCAGGTCGTCACGGCGGTCATCGACCGGTCGCTTCTTGAGAATCGGCATGCCGTCTTCGTCGATGTTGCGGCTGCCGGGGCTCTTGTCGAGCGCACCCTCGTTGAGGTGATTGACCTTGGTCTCGGTGAAGCGCTCCTGACAGTTGTTCGAGGTGCGCCCGCATTTGCGAACGCACTTCACAAACTTGGCCTTCATCTCTTCGCGAATCGAGCCGCCGAACTGAATCATGCAGTCGTCTTGGCATTGCGCGAAGTCGTCTTCGCATTCGCCAGCCCGGGCCAACAGCGGCGCGGCGAAGAACAGCAGTGATAGAAATCGCAGTCGCATTTCGGCCTCGAGTCTACACGGGAGCGGGTGGAACAGGCCTTGCTCGTGTCGTCATCCATGGCCTTCCTGTTCCGAATGGTGTGTCTGGGTGTGCTCGTTTCCGTGGCGCCTGAACCGCAGCCCCGCCCGGTCGAGCTGAAGACGGGCGACGTGGTCTTTCAAGCCTCGAAATCTGCTCGCTCGGCGCTGATTCGGCGAGCCTCCGACAGCCCCTACTCGCACGTGGGGCTGGTGGAGGTGACGGGCAAGGGCATCTTCGTGATCGAGGCCATCGCGCCCGTCTCGCGCACGCCGTGGGCAGCCTGGTACGCGCGCGGAGTGGGCTCGAAGTTCACGGTGATTCGGGCCAAGCACGCCTCGAGCGAGTCGCTGGAGAAGGTGTTGGCGCAGGCCAAGCGTTACCTCGGTCGGCCCTACGACGCCCGCTACCGATGGGACGATGAGCGTCTGTACTGCAGCGAGCTGGTGACCAAGGCCTTCGCGGCCATCGACGTCGAGGCGGGCGTGGCCGAGCCGATCGAGTCGCTCAATCTCTCAGCCGAAGAGCTGGCCTCAGCGCCCTCAATGGGCATCGACGTGAAGCAGACGTTGGTGACTCCGGCGAGCATCGCCACCGACGATGACTTCGAGACGGTCTACTCGACCTTCGCCGCGGCGGCGCTCAGAGTTCTTTGAACGACTCGAGCACCTTCTCTTTGAAGCTCTCACGCACCTTGATCAGCGAGCCGAACCGGGTCGCCTGCTTCGGAGCGACGACCTCGACGTCAGAGGGGCTTGAACATGAGCGAACGATGCGCCTCGGCCGCCTCCCCGGGCAACCGGGCAGCCAAACCACTGCTTTCTCGAGCCTCGGCCCCCCTTGCCGACCGCCCCGCGAAGGCGTAACCCGCGCGGATGGACATCAAGAACAAGACGGCGCTGGTCACGGGTGCGAACGGCGGCCTCGGTGAGGCCATTGCGATGCACCTGGTCAACGCTGGCGCCAAGGTCATCGTCAGCGGTCGTCGCCCCGACGCCCTGAAAGCCATCGCCGAGAAGGCCGGAGCCAAGATCATCATCGCCGACCTCGCCAAGCGCGACGACATCAAGCGCATCGAGCAGGAGGCCGGCCCCATCGACATTCTGGTCGCCAACGCCGCCATTCCCGCGACGGGCTCGTTCGGCGATGAGGTCGACGAAGATTTCATCGACCGCACCCTCGACGTGAACCTCAAGGCCCCCATCTTGATGGCTAAGCACTTCCTCGCGCCGATGATCGCCAAGCGCGATGGCCACCTGGTGTTCATCTCGTCGATCGCCGGTCGCATGCCGGCCAGGGGCAGCTCGATGTACTGCGCCACCAAGTACGGCATGCGCGGCTTCGCGCTCGCGCTGCGTGAAGACCTGTACGGCAGCGGTGTGGGCGTTTCGACCATCTTCCCCGGGTTCATTCGCGAGGCGGGCATGTTCGCGAGGACCGGCGTGAAGCTGCCGGGAGTGATGGGCACCAAGACTCCGAACCACGTGGGCGCGGCGGTGGTGCGTGGCATTCGCCGCAACCTCTCGGAGGTGATCGTCGCCTCGTTTGATCAGCGCTTCGGCGCCTTCATGTCGACGCTGACTCCGAATCTGGTCTCGGGCATCACCCGAACCTTCGGCGGTCACGCCGTCGCCAAGGCCATCGTCTCGACCCAGCGCCACATTCGCTAGGTATTGTCGATGTGACGCGGCGCGCGCGATTTCGGCTGGCTACCCCTGAGTGCTGGTGGGCGGTGTTTCAGGGGCTTTGGGCGAGAGGGCTTTGTACTCGGCGGTGTTCTTGAGCTCCGGCGCTTCGCTGCCGACGCGCTCGAGCAGCTGGGCGATGGTCTCTTTCTCTTTGGCGCTCAGCGGCTTCTGCGGGCCCACGTTGGGGTTGGCGAACTCGGCGGCGGCCTGCTTCAACGAGCGGGTCAGATCGCGGATCGTCACCTCTTTGGCCGTCAGCGGCGGGCCCTTGAGCTGGCGATATTCGTCGCTCTTCAGCAGGTGCGGGGCGACGTCGCCGATCTTCCGCTCCATCTCGGCGATGGCGGCGAGGTCTTTCTCGGTCGCGCCCTTGAGACCGGGGAAGGCGGTGGCCTTGGCCTTGAGCTCGGCGGTCACGTCTTCGACCATCGCCGCGCGGGGCGTAATCGGTTGGAGGGCGAGCAACGCATTGTAGTGCGGGCTCTCTTTCAACTTGGGTGCGTAGCGGCCGACCATCACCAGCAGCTGACCCAGGTCGCGGCGCTCGGGGTTCGAGAGGCCCTTCTTGGTGGCATACGCGGTGCCGAGACGATCCATATCGGTCTTGAGTGACTCCTCGGCCTGCTTGGCAGTGAGGGGCTTGGTGTCGGCGATCAACTGCTTCACCGGAGGGAGCTCGATCAGGTCGGGGTACTTCGCGCCGACCTGCTCCACCATCGCTCCGAGGCGAATGCGATCGTCGCGGTTGAGCGGCTTCTCTTTGGCCTCGGTCGACCAGTCACCGAACGCGTCGGTGATCTCTTTGCGCTCGGCCTTAGCTGCTTCGGCCTCGGGAGTGCCGGGCTTCGGCGGGGGAGGCACCTTCTGAGCGTCGCCCTGAGGGAGGCGGGTGCGCAAGTAGGTCGCCTCGCCGCTCAGCGAGAGCTCCGGGTACTTGCCATCGACCTCTTTGAGCTTCTCGCGAACCTGGCCAACCACCTGACCGATGTTTGGCGCGTCGTTTTCCACCTTCGAGACGTTCTCGGCGAATGTGCCCAGCGCGTCCTGGTACTTGTCGACCTCGACGGCGCGGGCGGCCTTGGCGGCCTCGGCTTGTTTCTCGGCGTCGGCCTTGGTGCCCGGCGGAGGTGGCGCGGGCGGCTTCTGCGCGTCGGGGCCCCAGCTGCCGGCCTTCGGCTTCTTCAATTCTTCGGTGGGGTAGATCAGCACGACGCCGTTGGGCTTGTTGCGGGCGGGCGTCTTGAGAACCGGGTTCTCTTCGATCATCGCGTCGACGAACTTCTGAATGTCGCCGTTGTTCGCCTTGTCACCCAGCGCCGCCTTGCCGTAGGCCCAGAGGGTGTCTTTGTCGTTCACCACGATCTTCTGCGCGTCGGGCACGTCGGGGAGCTTCTGCAACGAGATGCGAGGAGCCTTGACCGGAGCCTCAGGAGTCGGCGCGGCTGCGGGGACACCGCCATTGGGGTTCGGTACCGCCGGAGGGGGAATCCTGGTCGTCATCTGAGTGCTCCTGAAAGCCGCTACTTCGATTGAGAAACCGCGGGAGGTTGACACGGCTGTTACCCGCTGTGTGCAACTGTGCGTCAAATCGGTGACTTAGCCTGAAGCGCAGTCGAACACCAAACGGCCGACGAACCCGCCATCGCGGAGCCACCAGAGGCGCTCGATGGCGCTGTCGAGGGGGGCCGAGTCGACACTGGCCCGGAGCGCACCGCGCCGATGCAACTCGATCACCTCGTTCAAATCGGTTCGGGTGCCGAGCAGGCTGCCGCGAATGGTCAGCCCCTGAAAGACGGTGTCGGCCAGAGAGAGGTCGAAGCGGCCGGTGGGGCTGGTGCCGACCAACACCAGGGTGCCGCCCCGTCGGAGCGCCCGCGCGGCGTGGGTGATGGCCTGGGTGGAGGGCGTGCTGACCAGGGCCACATCGACTCCGCCCGAAGGCACGCCGAGGCTCGCGCCGAGCGACTGCGCGAGGGCCTGGCGATCGGTGTCGGGCTCCACCGCATGCACGCCGCCCGCGCCCAGCGCCTTGGCGATTTGAATTGCCAGGTGCCCCACCCCGCCCGCTCCGTAGATGGCGACCTGTTGCCCTGCGCCGACGCCTGCCAGACGCAGCGCTCCGAGGGCTGACCAACCAGAGCCGGCAAGGCAGGCGACCTGATGGGCCGAGAGGTCTTCGGCGATGGGCAGCAGGTGCTGCGCGGCGAACAGGCCGTGGGTGGTCAGCGCGCCGTCGCGGTGAAACCCGTGCCACTGGGCTTTCGCGCAGAGTCGCTCGAGGCCGCGCTCGCACATCGGGCACGCGGCGCAGGTGGTGGCCAACGGGGTCACCGCCACCCGCTGGCCCACCGTAAGGCTGACCCCGGTGCCGACCGCTTCGACCCGCCCGGCCGCCTCCTGGCCGGCGATCAACGGCAACCGAGGCACGCCGTCGAGGGTGAGCACGTCCCAGTCGCGCAGCCCGAGGGCGCAGGCCTCGATTCGCAGCCGCACTTCTCCGGGGCCGGGCTCCTTCGGGTCGAGCTCGATTCGCTCGAGGGGCTCTTTGGGTCGGGTCAGGGCGATGGCATGCGCAGGCATTCGCACACCAAAGCAGCAACAAGTTGGACCGCGCCACAGACCTGTAGGAACGTCGGCGCTCGAATGGCTTCTCCGGTGCTGCTCGTTGCTGACGACCTGTCGACCATCGCCGCGGTGAAGCGGGTGCTCGGCCGTGAGGGCTACGAGGTGATTTTGGCGACCAGCGCCGCCGACGCGGTGATCGCCTGGGGTCACCACCTGCCGGGCCTGGTGCTGCTGCAACCCTCGGTCGAGAGCGACCGCGGCGCAGTGGCGCTCGAGGAGCTTCAACAGCACCCCGATGCGCAGCTGCTGCGGGTGGTGCTGCTGGGCGAGACCTTGCCGGGCTACCCCTACGCGGTGGAGCCGCTGCCGCTCGACCCAGCGCACTTCGCCGAGACCCTGGCCGAGTCGATGCGCGCCTCGGTGAGCTCTGACTCGTGGTCGGTGATCGAATCGCCGAAGACCACCGCGCCTCCCGCGAGAGTGGTCAACGAGCGTGACGACTGGCGGGCCACCGCCCCGGGCTCCACCGTGAGCGAAGGCGTGCCGTTCGAAGACACGCCGCCGCCAGAGCCTGAGCTGCCCGAGCTGCAGAGCCTCGAGGAGCCGCTGGAAGATCGCCTCTTCGGCGACCTGCACCGCGACATCGAGGCCGAGGCCATCGCCAGCGTCGAAACGTCACTGGCCCAGCGTGAGCATCAAGACGACGAGCTGCGCCAGCTGGAAGACGACGTTCGCGCCGAGGCGCAACGCCGGCGCAGCGCCCGCGAGACCAAGGCGCCCCACTCGGCGGCCGCGACCCTCACCGGCGACGAAGAGACCTCCTTCAGCGCCGAGCTGACCCCACCGCCGCCCGAGTCGGCTGACCTTGGCCCACGGGTGAGCGAGCCTGCCGAAGCGCGCGAGGTGCTCGCCCGCGCCGAGGCGATGGTGCACGAGAGCCGCGCGGTCGCCGAAGCCAACCGCCGGGCCGAAGAGAACCAGGAGCGCCACCTCGCCGCGGAGCTCGACGCGCTTCGACGCCGGGCCGAGCACGCCGAAGTGGCGATGCAGACCGAGCGCGAGGCTCGAGAGAACGCCGAAGCCGAACTCTCGCACCTGCGTGAGGCCGAAGCGCAGGGGCAGCAACAAGTCGAAGCCGAGCGGGCGGAGTATCAGGGGCAGCTGCATTCGGCCCAGGCCCACGTCGCTTCGCTCTCTCGCGACCTGGGTGAGCAGCTCGACGCCGAGCGCCAGATGGTCGATTCGCTGCAGCGGGCCATCGATGCGCGCGAAGGGGCCTACAACGAAGTGCAGGCGCAGCTCGACGTGGCCCGGGAGCTCCAGAGCCAGCAGCAGAGTGAGCTCGACTCGCGGCAGCAGCGGCTGGAGGGTGAAGCGCGCACCAACCAGCAGCTCAACGCTCAGGTCACCGAGCTGACCAACGAATTGGCGCGCGTCTCCGAGGAGCTGATCGCCGAGACCCGTGAGCGGGAGGCGCTCAACGCGCGCCTGGAGCCTCTGCAGAACGCGCAGCTGGAGCTTGAGCGGGTGACGCCGCTGTTGGCGCAGGCGACTGCGGAGCGCGACGGGTTCAATCAGCGGGTCACCGAGCTGACGCCGCAAGTCGAGCAGGCAGCCGCCCAGCGCGCCCAGCTCGAAGAGACCACCCTCGCCCTGCAGCAGGCCCGCTCGCGCGCCGATGAGCTGGCGGAGCGCGTGGTGGATTTGCAGTCGACCCTTGCGACCCATCGCACCGCGGCGCACGAGTCGACCAATGAGCGCGAGGTGCTCAAGGGCGACGTAGAGCGGCTCTCGAGCGAGCTGACCGCGGCCCAGGGCGACGTGGTGCGACTGACCAAAGACCTGGCCACGGTTCGCGAGGCGCTCGACGCCACCGCCGCCCGGGCTGAGACCGCCGAAGCGGGCGTGGAGCTGGCCGGTGAACGACTCAAGGAGCTCGAGCACCGCGCGGTGATGCCACTGTCGTTGCCCGGGCGCCGGGCGCTGGGCGTGCCTCGCAGCGGTACCGTCGACCTCGAAGGGCTGGCCTCGCTGGTGGCGCAGCTGGTGATTGCGCAGGCCGATGCCCGCCTGGAGCTCGGGGTGGCGGGCGGCACCCGGGTGCTGTGGCTCAAGAAGGGGCTGGTGGTGGCGGCCGAGTCGACGCTCCCGCACGAGACGTTGATCGATCGCGCGCGCCGCGACGGGTTGATCGACGCGCGGCAAGAGGCCGAGCTGAGGCTGCTCAAACACGCGGCCGCGAGAGAGCAGCTCGACGCGATGCGTGGGCGCGGCGTGCTGCGCGACATCGAGGCGGTGCCGCTGGCGCAGCGCTACACCGAGCACCTGGCGCTTGAGGCCTTTGCCGAGAACACCACTCAGTACCGGTTGGCCGACGACGTGCCGACCTCCGAGGTGCTGCAGGCCACGGTGCCGCGCGCCACCCTGCCGATGCTGGCCGAGGCGATTCGACGAGCGCTGCCGGTCGATGCCCTGCTCCAGAAGCTGGGCGGAGGAGAGGCCATCTGTGAGCCGCTCGACTCCGAGCTCGACTTGCGGTCGCTGGGCTTCGGAGATCGCGAGCGGAAGATGCTCTCGTGGGTCGACGGCGAGACCACCGTCGAAGACATCGCTCTCGCCTCGGGGCTGAAGCAAGACGTGGCCTTTCGCGCGCTGCTGGTGGCCAAGCTGCTGGGGCTGATTTCGGTGACCGCTCCCAAAGAGCGCCCCGCTGCCCCGTCGACCGACCTCGAGGTGCAGCGGCTCGATGCGAAGTACGACGAGGTCATCGATGCCGATTACTTCACGATTCTCGGGCTGCCGAAGACCGCGGGCAGCGACGAAGTGCAGCGCGCCTTCAACCGACTCTCGAACGAGTTCGACCCGCTCAAATATTCTGGCCACCCCGACCCGGCGCTGCAGCAGCGGGCGCAGGTGGTGTTCACCCACCTCGAAGAGGCGGCCAGAGCTTTGGAAGATGACCGTCGGCGCAGTGAGTACGCCCGGCACTTGCTCGACTAGCGTCGGCTTCGGGGTTTCAACCTACCGAAATTGCTTACCCTTCGGTCGCCGCAGGGTTTGCGCGGGGCGAAGAGTGGCGTTAATACTCAGAAATGGTTCGCGAAATTCTGGTCTGGCCACACCCGGTGTTGAAGCAAAAAGCCCAGCCGGTGGCGGTCGTCGATGACTCGATTCGGGCGCTGGTCAAAGACCTGTTCGACTCGATGTATGCGGCCGATGGCGTTGGCCTCGCTGCTCCGCAGATCGGCGTGCTGAAGAACGTGATCGTGCTCGACACTTCGCCGCGGGAGCCCGAGTCGAAGCCGCTGGCGATGATCAACCCCGAGATTCTCGAGCTCAACGGTCAGACGGTGTATCGCGAAGGGTGCCTCTCGATTCCCGGTGAGGCGGAAGACGTCGAGCGGGCCGAGACCATCACCGTGCGCTACCTCGATGAGCAAGGCGCCGAGGTGGTGCTGAAGGCCGACGGGTTGTTGGCGATCGCGGTGCAGCACGAGACCGACCACTTGAAGGGCGTGATGTTCGTCGATCACATCTCAGCGCTGAAGCGCGAGATCGTTCGCAAGCGCATGAAGAAGTTCCAGGCGACCGTGCAGGCCGAGAAGAAAGAAGCCGCCGCCGCCGCCAAAGAGAAGAAGTCGGGCGGCGCTGAAGCGCGGTAGTCAGTGCCCTTGAGCGCTCTGGGCTCTTTCATCTACGGGGCCGGGCCACATCACCCTGGTTGCTGCCAGTGACGGGCGCCTCGTCGCTCTCACCGGTGAGGCGCGTGGTGCGATCGGTGCTGCCGAGAGGAGGGAGGCCGTTGCTCATACGCGCGCACTCTTGCCTGGCTTCGCCAATTTTCTCTGCTCGCGCTTCTTCTTCACCCCTCGTTTGGGGCACAAAGGCTCGAGAACGCAGCGATGACACTCGGGGCTCTGCGCGTGACAGACCCGCCGCCCGTGCCAGATCAGCAGTTGGTGGCCTTGAAACCACCGCGCCGGAGGAAAGATTTTCTGCAGATCGGCTTCAACCCCGTCTGGGTCGGTGTGGGTCGACAGCCCTAGCCGGTACGATAGTCGCAGAATGTGCGTGTCGACCGGAAAGGCCTTGTCGCCGTCGAGGTGCATCGAGACCACACCCGCCGTCTTGGGCCCGACCCCTGGAAGCAGCGCCAGCTCGGCGCGGGAGATTGGCACTGCCCCTCTGTGCGCTTGAACGAGCGCGGTGCCCAACTTCACCAGGCTCTTCGATTTATTTCGAAAGAGACCGACCGTTTGAATGAAGGGTTGGAGCTGCTCTGGAGTCGAGGCCGCGTAATCGGCGGCGGTCTTGAAGCGCGCGAAGAGCTTCGGAGTGACGGTGTTGACCCGGCGATCGGTGGTCTGAGCTGAGAGCAACACCGACACCAGCAGCTCGAGTGGGGTGGTGAAGTCGAGCTCGATCTTCGCCTCGGGCATGGCGGCCTCGAGCCGCTCGAACAGCGATGCCGCGCGAAGCTGTTTTTGCGCCAACGTCTCTCTGGCCATTTCACCGTCACGTTACGAGCGCCGGCGCGCCGACGGTGGTATTTTTCGAGGCTGTGACCGCGCGCTCCTCGCTGGTGCTGATGCTCCTCTTCAGTGGCTGCGCGACGACGGTGACTTTGGCGCCGAAGCTGCCCTTCGATGAAGCGATGGGCTGGTCTTCGACGCAGGCGCGAGTCAGAGAGGCTCCCATCGAAGACCCGCACGCCTCTTCGTCGCTGGCGGTCTCGATGCGGCGCCTGAGCGAAGTGAGCCGAGCCGAGCGCAGCGCGGTGACCCGAGGCGCGCCGATGACCGCCGCGCACGTCGAGGCGTGGGGCACGACGCTGACCGAAGTCGAGCGGGTGGTGGCGCTGCCGCCGCGCCGCAGCTCCGTGCTCGACTCGGTCAGAACCCGCTTGCAGCTCGAGACCGAACTCGAGGCTGACGGGTGGGCGTACGGCGATGTGCCGCTGCTGGTGACCGACCGGGTTCAGCGCGCCTTGCGCGAGCTCTCGAGCAAGCTGGCGCTGCAGACCGCGGGCACCCGCCGCACGATGGCTTCGATGAAGCTGCATTGGCCGGTGACGCCGGTGCTGGTGACCAGCGCCTACGGTGACCGGCTGCACCCGATTCATGGCGAGCACCGCTTTCACGCGGGCGCTGACCTGGCGGCGCAGACTTCGCAGTCGGTCTCGTCGGCCGAGGCCGGCATCATCATCTTCTCAGGGTGGAATGGCGGCTACGGCAAGCAGGTGGAGGTGCAGCACGATGGGCACCTCACCACCCGCTACAGCCACCTCGATGCGCTGATGGTTCAAAGCGGCCAGAGAGTGAAACGGGGCGAGCTGCTGGGGCTGGCTGGCCAGACCGGCCTGGCGACGGGAGTGCATCTGCACTTCGAAGTGCGCCGCGACGGCGAAGCGCTCGACCCGGAGTTCGTGCTCGACTCGCCAGGCGCGATGGCGTCGTTCGGAGCGAGCCCGTGAACGAGGCTTTCGAGCAGCTCACCGCGCTGGCGTTCGACCGCGCAGCGCTGAGCGAGGCCAACGCGGCCATCGCCCGGGTGCGAGAGACTATTGAAAAAGAAACGGGGAGCGCGACCAGCTACGAAGTCGCGCTCCCCGGTGTAGACGTCTTCGGCTTTCTGACCACCAGGACCTTGCCGAAGCTGGTCTATTTTCTCGACTGTCGCGGCGAGCGCCCACCCCGTACGCCGCACACGTTCATCTCGTTGTTCGCGCCTGAAGGCCTGTACTTCATCGAGGCCGGGGCGATGGTGATGGCATTGGCTGCTCCGCTCGGTCTGACGCCTGCCGAGCTGGTTCGACGCTACGGAGCGATGGGCACCGGCGACCCGAAGCTGCTGGGTATCTGACCGGTGCGTCGCCCTTCGACTGACGTCTTACAGCGTGTCTTTGAGCTCTTTGGCGGGCCGAAAACCGATGGTCTTGGTGGCCTTGAGCTTCATGATCTCGTTCGTCTGGGGGTTGCGAATCTTGCGAGCTTTGCGCGTGCGAATGCTCCACGTGCCGAAGCCAGGGTAGCTGAATCGAACGTCTTTCTTGACCGCGTCGCCGATGTTGTCGAACACCACATCGATGATCTCTGCCGCTGACTTCTTGGTGAGTCGGGTTTGCTGTGCAACCGCCTCAACGAGCTCTGCTTTGGTCATGTATTTTCCCCTCCGGGATCGCGGCCGCCGCCGCGAGGGCGCGGTGAGTACCAGAGGCGATTTCACCGCGTCAATGTAATACATATACACTTCACACTGACATCGGTTGTCTGATCTGTGATGCGTT
>Ga0105048_10014330_pt1 | contig 12355 bp, 9 predicted proteins | sample MAT05_FD_78382 | JGI IMG/M metagenome (GOLD analysis project Ga0105048, IMG submission 78382) | Freshwater microbial communities from Lake Fryxell liftoff mats and glacier meltwater in Antarctica - MAT-05 | ecosystem: Environmental > Aquatic > Freshwater > Ice > Liftoff microbial mat | place... | reverse complement strand
TGAAGGAAGTGACTGTGACCCCAGTTTTGGCCGATAGTCTGCAGTATCGTACGCTGGGTAGTCCCGGCTATATCAATCCCCACAATCTGCTCTCGGTACCTATGCCCGGCGGCGAAAAAGATCTGCTCCGCCAAATCGCCCTGGAAACCGGCGTACAAACCGGCGTGGATGGCCTGGGTGGCCTGCACGTACGCGGCGGCAATGCCGACCAGAATCTGGTGTTGCTGGACGATGTGCCGGTGTATAACCCCGGCCATTCCCTGGGTCTTTTTTCGATCTTCAATCCCAACACGATCAGCCAGGTACGCCTGTGGAAGGGCGATTTTCCGGCCCGTTACGGCGGTCGGGTTTCGTCGGTGCTCGACGTGCGTACCCGCGAAGGCAACCTGCGCCAGTTTCACGCCAATGCCTCGGTGGGTTTGTTCGCCGCTTCGCTGACTGCCGAGGGACCGATCGTGCGAGATAAGGCGTCGTTTCTGGTTGGTATGCGCGGCACCTACTTCGATCCCTGGGTCAAATTTTTCAGCAAAAGAGGTAATCTGCTCACTTTTTCCGGCGATCAGGCGGAATACAAGTTTTATGATTTTAATGTCAAACTGAATTACATCATCTCTCCCCAAGACCGGTTATACGTCAGTTATTACTATGGTGGGGATAAATTCAAAAACTCTTTTGAGCAAAAATCAATCAGTACGGAAGGTGTGCTGACTGATCAATACAGCCTGAATTCGGACTGGGGAAATATGATTGCGGCCCTGCGCTGGAATCATGTACTGCGCAGTAACCTGTTCACCAACACCACGTTGCGATATAGTCGCTTCTTTTATCAAAGTCGTTTGGCCTTTGCTTCGGCATTGCTTACGCCGTCCGGTCGTCCGTTGGTGCTGGCCGACTACGCCCAGTTTTACCGCACTTATATCGAAGACTGGTCGGGCAAAACCGACTTCACCTTTTTTACTTCCGATCGGGTCACGCTGCGGTGGGGGGCTTCTTTTACCCAGCATAATTTTCAGCCGGGCGCACTCTCGGTCAATTTCCTGCTACCCGGTCAGTCGCCCAATGCCATTGATTCCATTGCCAATTTATTGCTCAACAACGAGCACCTGGCGGCCGGAGAAGCCGAAGCCTATTTTGATGCAGAAATAAAACCCTTGCCGCATTGGCGGATCGAAGCCGGGCTGAATGCCTCGGTATTTCTGGCCAATACGATCAACTACCGGGCACTTTTGCCCCGTCTGCGCGTACAACATGACGGGCCACATGGATGGAGCCAATGGTTTGGTTATCATCGTACTACGCAGTATTTGCACCAGATTGGCTCCTTCAATATCAGCCTGCCTTTCGAACTTTGGGTGCCTTCCACGCGTAAAGTGCCACCGGAACAAGTGCTGCAAGTCTCGGCAGGCATCGGTTGGCAGCGTCCCGGCTGGAGTTGGCAGGTGGAAGGCTATTACAAGAGTCTGGATCGGGTACTGACGTTTTTATCTACCAACGATGCCTTGTTTACCGGCGGGGCGGAAGATGCCAGTGGTTGGGAAGACCGCATCGCCACGGGCAGCGGCAGCAGTCAGGGCCTGGAATGGCTGGTGAAAAAAACATCCGGTTCCACCACCGGGTCGCTGGGTTATACCCTTTCGCGGGCCATGCGTCAGTTTGCTGAGGTCAATTCCGGTCGTCCGTTTCCTTTCCGTTTCGACCGGCGGCACGATCTGAAACTGACCCTGCAACAGCGTTTGTTTCGTTGGCTGGATGCCGACCTGGTGTGGAGTTTTGCCACCGGCAACCCTATTACGCTGGCTGGCGTAAAATTTGTACATCAGACGCCGGGCAGCGACCTGAAGCGTGATGTCTTCGCATATACCGAAGTGAATGGTTATCGGTTGCCCAATTATCATCGGCTGGATGGGGCCCTCAACGCCCATTTTTCACGCGGACGTTTGAAACATGCCTTCCAATTGGGAGTATATAACGCCTACAACCGGGCTAATCCGTTTTATTTATACGTCAATGCGGGCAGCGGTGTGCAAGGTTCGGCCATTCAATTTACCTTGCTGCCGGTTTTGCCCGTCTTTCGGTACGAATTAAAATGGTGATTATGTCGCGCTTACTTTTAATCAATGTATTTCTGCTGTTTAGTTTGCTGGCGGTTCGGTGCGCCCGCGAGGTTATTATAGATTTGCCAGACGAGCCCTCCAAAATCGTGGCTGTGGGTAAATTTACCATCAACGACACCTTCCAGGTGCGGGTCACGCTGACCCAGCCCATCTACGATCCAGGGGAGGTGCAAGCCCCTGCTGATGCGAATGTAACGGTGGCCAAAGCAGGTGAACTGTATGCGCGGCTGTATCGCCAGAAGACCTCCGAAGGGGTTTATTGGAAAAGCCGAAAACCCGCAGAGCCAAACGTGGAATACACGCTGAACGTGCAAATTGGTGGCTACCCGCTTACTTCCGCTACCAGTTCGGTACCACAACACATTGATATAAAGCCTATTAGCCTCGATCACAGCCAGATCGTCGCCGAGCAACTCAGCGATGGACACCAGCAACTGCACATTCCGCTTGCCTTGCAACTCAACACGCCAACCACGGAACCTGCGCCCAAAAACCTTTATTTTGCTTTCAACCTGACCAGCGATATTGACGCGGATGGTTTTACCATCGAGCAACAGCAGGCTTATTTCGCGGCAGATGGCCGTACGCTCTCGCTGTTGCATAATATTCCTGAAAATGTGGTTTTGATCAACGAAAAATACTGGAGCGAGGGAAAGCGCACGCTCTACTTAGATGCGCTGATTCCTTTCAAACCCGACGAGGATCAGCGTCCCGTGCGCCTGTATGTGGAGTGGCTCACTTTGTCCGAGGAATTTTATCGCTATCACCTCTCGGTGGCCAGGCAGGGCAGTAATTTGCCCCTGAGCGAGCCGGATGCCGTATTTAACAACGTGGTCAACGGTTACGGCAACTTCTCCGGGTATGCTACGCGTAAACAGGTGATTGATTTGCCAAAGTAAAACAAAAAATTATTTCAAAATATATGAAGATGTTTGGCAAATAAATTGTTATGTCGCTGCGTATTTCATTAAAACGCGTTCCGGCTCAGGAATAAAGCCGAGCACCACATCTTTTGCAAGCACACCCCGCAAAATAAGTTCATCAGCGATTTCGAGTTCTGTGCCGTTTTGTTGAACCCAGACTTTTTCATCACGGATGTCAAAATGCAGCAGAGGACTATATATAAAACGCCCTTTATGCCAACCAATATTAATCAACTGGTAATGGTGGTGAGCGGAATCAGTAACAACCTGCCTTTCAATACCAGGCGCATTGGCGTATGGACGAGCAGCGAGTTCTTCCAAAAATTTGACGATAATTTCTTGATATTGAACTATCTTATCCATTTTTCAATAATTTCCTCTTCGTGATTGTAAATGATAAGCCGAATGTTCCTGCGGTTAACAACTTTTTGAATGAACGGCTTTTGAAAAAATGTTTCCCAAAGTGCAATGGGCACAGCAAGGAAAAGCAGCCTTTCCGGTGCCTCATCTTCCAGTGCTAAAAGGTAATTTTCGTATTGCCCAACCGCCTCGTGAAATTTATTCATCGGCGATTGCGACCGGAATGATTTTACCTCTACTGCAATCTTTTCATCGCCCCGTTCTGCCACTAAAATTTTCTCCGCAAACAAATCAATAGCAAAAGTGGCATCTCCAGTAGTGAAATAGTACTCCTCGGCGGTGATTGTCCAACCTTCTTTCTGGAGTGCTATGCGGACAGCATCGTGGTACGTATCTTTTGCCATCTGCTTTGCTTTTTACACAAAATTACAATATTTTACACACTGTAATATATATTTCCGATGCACTTAACGATTTTCCCTACTTTTGCATCCTGAATTCTCAACGCATTTTGAACACAAAAATCAACCTGATCTAATGAGTAAAATTACCGTCGTGGGTGCTGGCAACGTGGGTGCTACCTGTGCCAATGTACTTGCCCACGCAGACAGTTGCAACGAAGTCGTACTGATTGATATTCAAGGCAATATGGCCAAGGGTAAAGCCCTGGATACCTGGCAGCAAGCCCCGGTGGACGGCTATTCCACGCGCCTGACCGGGGGAGACGATTACGCGCTCACTGCCGATTCGGACGTGGTCATCATCACGGCTGGTATTCCGCGCAAGCCGGGCATGAGCCGCGACGACCTGATTTCTACCAATGCCAAAATCGTGGTATCGGTCACGCAAAACATCCTGAAATACACGCCAAACCCCATTATCATCGTCGTTTCCAATCCGCTCGACGTGATGACCTACGCCTGCTGGAAAGCCTCCGGGCTGAGCGACAAACGGGTGATCGGTATGGCTGGGGTGTTGGATACGGCCCGCTACCGCGCCTTTTTGGCCGAAGCACTGGACGTAAGCCCGAAAGATATTTCGGCCATGCTCATGGGCGGCCACGGCGATACGATGGTGCCCCTGCCACGCTACACCACGGTGAGCGGCATTCCGGTCACGGAACTGATTGGCGCAGAGCAACTGAATGCCATCCTCGAACGCACCAAAAGCGGTGGCGGCGAACTGGTCAACCTGATGGGCACTTCGGCCTGGTACGCACCCGGTGCTGCCGCTGCGCAAATGGCCATATCCATTCTGAAAGACGAAAAGCGCATTTTGCCTTGCTGCGTCCATTTGGACGGACCGTATGGCCTGAAAGATATTTTTGTGGGTGCGCCGGTCAAACTGGGCCGCGCGGGCATACTGGATATTATAGAACTGCAATTGCAGGACGACGAAAAGGCGTTGCTGGACAAGTCCGCTGCCGCCGTACAGGAAGTGGTGGATGCGCTGAATGCGATGAATCTGCTTTAAAATGTTTCACTCGGTAATGCTGCAAAATCAGTGAGGGGCAATTTTTGTGTAATACATAGATTGTTAATGCCGATCCCGATAAAAGAGCGTGTTCAGTTAAGTGTGGCACACCTTTGATAATAGTTGATCCTCCAGGATCAAATTTAGGTGTGCCACACTTTTTTGAACAATCTCGATAAAAACCGGGATGTCACCTTGCTCCGTTTGCCCTTTGCCAATTTTATTTTACTTCTATGGCCGAACTGACTAAATGGCCGACACCGGCGATTTGGGAACAAATGCGCACGGTAAATACGGGCGAATCGTTGGCAACACTGGCCGCTGAAAAGCCAGTATTGCTCGTTTTTCTGCGGTTTTTAGGCTGCTCCTTCTGCCGGGAAGCCATTAGTGACCTGGCCAAAAAACGTAAAGAACTGGAAGCCCGTGGTTTGCGAATTGTCTTTGTCCACATGGCTCCCAACCCGGAGACGGCGGAAAAGTTTTTCAAAAAGTATCGCCTTTTTCCAATTGATCATATTTCCGATCCGGAGAAAATCTTTTATCGGGCTTTTGGTCTGAGTCGCGGTACACCAGCCCAACTTTTTGGTCTGATGAACTGGATCCGGGGGTTTGAAGCGACGGTGCTGGAAGGACATGGTACCGCACCGCACAGTGCCGAACTGGGCGATGGATTTCAGATGCCCGGCGTATTTGTGGTGCATCAGGGCGAAGTTAAGTCGTCGTTTATTCACCGCAACCCCTACGACCGGCCTGACTACGAGGAGATTTGTGCCATTTAGAAGTAACACTTTTTTGAAAAGTGTTACTTCTGGCGTTAAGTAGGCGGGCAAAATTAATCGAGGTTATTTTTGTCGTAACTGGCTGATTGTCATTGCCTATCCCGATAAAAAACCGGGATGTCGCTTTGCTCCATTTGCCTTCCCGATGAAAACCGAGATGTCACTGCGCTCCATTTGCAATTTTGCTTGTTTACTTACCATCTCTGCTTTTTATCAAAAATATCTTTGCCCGAAAGCATATTGCTGATCGGGCAATTTTTTTTGTCTAAGCATACACCACATCCTCCCTAAAAATGGCCGCTACCACACCATTCTATAACCCTGGCCGTAAATATTGGCTGCTCCTCATCTGGAGCATCCTTTCCCTGCCTGCGCTGTCCGCGCAGGCTGATACGACGCTCCGTTTGCCGACTGCCACGATCCGCGAACAGCGTTTCGAGCAAACCGGCTATATTGCTTGGCGAGCCGATACTTTGCCTACTGCCGGTACCCTTTCGCTCGCCGACCGGCTGCTGTGGGAAAATACGCTGACCGTGCGCGCCAATGCACCGGGCACGCTGGCCACCATTTCAGCCCGTGGTGCTGGCCCCAATCGAACGCCGGTCTTTTGGAATGGCCTGAATCTGCAAAGCCCCATGCACGGCGTGGTGGATGCCGCGCTGTTGCCTCTCTGGCCAGGCGACCGGCTGGAAGTGCGCTATGGCGGTCAGAGTGCGGCCCAAAGTAGCGGCGCGATGGGCGGAAGTGTACTGGTGGAGCCGGGTTACGCGCAGGTGCCGGGCTGGTCGGGGCAGGTTGGGGTGGTCACGGGCAGTTTTGGTGCGCGGGAGGCGCGGGCTGGTCTGGGCTATGCAGGGCCGCGTTGGGCAACGCAGGTACGGGCCAACCGGCAGCAGGCAGACAATGATTTTCCCTTTAAAAACACGGCCCAAATCGGGCAGCCACAGGTGCGGCAGGTGAATAATCAGGCGGACAACTGGAATATACAACAGTTTAATCGTTTGATTATCAATGAAAAAAACGTAGTACGTACGGCTTTTTGGCAGCAAAAGGTGTATCGGGAAATACCGCCTGCCATGACCGAAGCCCCCTCCGAAACCTGGCAACGGGATGCCGCTACTCGTGCTGTTGCGACCTGGGAGCATCGCCCCAATGGCCGGGCCTTATGGCAAACCCGGGCTGCGTGGCTGGCCGAGGCCATCTATTTCCGGCAATTCGCGGCCACCGACACCAGCCGCTCCCGTACGGCACTCGTGAGTACAGAATACACGGATCGTCGGGGGGAGAGACTAACCTGGAAAGCGGGTGCTTCGGCCCTGCGGCAGTGGGCGCAGGCGGATGGCTACACGGATAGTACGCAGTGGTATGGGCAGACTCGATTGGCCGCTTTTGGTATGGCGGAATATGCCTGGGGCAGTGGCCGTCTTTCGGCATTGTTGCGGCAGGAATGGTCGGAAAATCAGGCCGCTCCGTTCACCTGGTCGCTGGGTGGCGAGCAGATGCTGGGGCGGGCGGGCATGCTGCGTGGCCACCTGTCGCGCAATTTCAACTTACCGACTTTCAATGACCGCTTTTGGGCGGCTTTGGGCCAGCCGGATTTACGGCCCGAAAAAGGGTACAGCGGGGATGTCGGCTGGACGTTACAGCGGCGTGCATTTTCGGTGGAACTGACTGGTTTTCAACTCTTCATCAATGACTGGATACTCTGGCAACCGGGCAATGACGGCCTCTTTCGGCCCGGCAATCTGCGCAAAGTCTGGTCGCGGGGCTTGGAAGCTGCCGCGCATGGTCAGGGCAGGGTAGGGGCGTGGCAATGGAAATTGTCGGCGCGGGCGCAATGGTCGCGCACCACCCAATTGGCCATTTATACTATCGCTACCGAAGACGCAGGCAAGCAGTTGCCTTACACGCCGCAGCAATCGGGTAGTCTGGTGCTGCAAGTCCATCGGGGCGCTTTCTTCGGCGGTTATTTGCACCAGTTCACTGGCGAGCGATTCGCTACGACTGATAATGCGCGGGTCTTGCCGCGTTTCCAGACGGGGCAGTTGTTGTTGCGGTATGGCTGGAAATTGGGTAAGAAGCGGACGGCACTTTCGCTGGATTTGCGGCTGGAAAATGTTTGGAATACGCCGTATCAGATATTGGCTTTTCGGCCTATGCCGGGGCGGGGCGGGCGTGTTGGGGTGGGAGTGGAATGGTGAACGGGGGATGGCAAGTTAGTGCCCTCTGCCGAACGCTCCACCACGTGCCACGCTACATTTTTTTCAGTCTGGGTTTCCCAGTACAAGGTATTTTCCTGCTCTTTTACTTGACCCGTGAACTGGCTTAATTCAACTGGCAGTGCGCTGCCGAAAGCGGAAATGGTGAAAACCATCGGCGACTGCGAGTAGGAATAGACCCGGAAGTAATAGGTGCCTATGGCAAGATTGGACAGGGGAATGGAATTTTGTGCATTTTCGCCACAGGCACTATTGCCGGATGTCTGGCCTGGATCGGCAATGACTTCAAGCCCTAAGGGTCCATCCGAGTTAACAACAATAGTAATATTGCCGGCAGAAATAGTTTGAAACGTGTACCAAACATCAAAGGCGGAAGGAATAAAGTCGAAACACTCGAGTGGGGGAAATTGAGCACTGAGGCACTCCAATCGAGTTGAAAAGCCATACGTTGCACCTGGCCGACCAATCGCCTTCGCAGTTCTGGTTATTGGCACGTGAAAAATCCCCATCAGCGTCCGTCCAACCAACAGGCGGAAATGTGCTGTTTTCAAAACTTTCAAATAAATTGCTTTGCGCCTGTAGGATATTGCAACAGGTCATAACCACTGCCAAAGTGAACAAGCAGACCCGTATTCTCATAAGTCAAAAATGAATTTTTTTAAAAACGACGCAAATGTAAGGTGAGTAAACCACTCTAAATATTTGCTGGATACTTTTACCCGGAAATGCTAATCCTGACTAAATGTCGAATAGTTATGCAGCTAAGCCCACATTGCACCTGCTGCCTTATCTTTACGCCCAAATCATCACCATGAAAAAATCAATTCTGCTCCTGCTCTTCGGTTGGTACTGTGGCCTGCTCGTTGCCCAAACCCCCGAACCGTACAGCGAAGTGCAAATAGACCTGAGCGGCAGAGCCATGTCTGACCTGGCCCGGCTGGGTATCGAAACCGACCACGGCCAATGGCTCCCGAAACGTAACACTTTCACCACCATCCTTTCGGCTACTGAACTGCTGGCGGTGCAACAAGCGGGCTTTTCTACCAAAATACAAGTCGCCGATGTGCAGCAGGACTACCTCGAACGGCGGCAGCAGCCCAGTGCGGCGCAGGATCGCGATGGCAGTTGCGGGACGACCATACCGGTGTATGCCACGCCCGCCAACTACACCTACGGCAGCATGGGCGGCTATCAGACGTATGCGGAAATGCTGGCCGTGCTGGATGATATGCGCGCTAAATATCCCAATCTCATCACGGTGCGTAAAGCGGTGAGCGACACTATTTTAACCCACGAAGGTCGCCCGCAATGGTATGTCAGAATATCGGATAATGCCGATACCGACGAAGCCGAACCGGAGGTGCTTTACACGGCCCTGCACCATGCCCGGGAGCCGAACAGTATGGCGCAAATGCTGTTTTTTATGTGGTATTTATTAGAGAATTACCCGACCAATCCGGAGGTGAAATACATTGTAGATCAGGAAGAATTGTACTTTATCCCTTGCGTGAATCCCGATGGTTACATTTATAACGAAACGACCAACCCGCAAGGCGGTGGTCTTTGGCGCAAAAACCGCCGCAACAATGGTAATGGCACTTTCGGCGTGGACCTGAACCGCAACTATGGCTATCAATGGGGCTACGATGATACGGGCTCTTCGCCGTTGCCTAATACGCAGACCTACCGTGGCCCCGGCCCGTTTTCGGAGCCGGAAAGCCGGATGATCCGTGATTTTGGCGTGGCCCATGAGTTTGGCGTGGCCCATAACTACCACACATACAGCAACTTATTGATTTACCCCTGGGCTCATAGTGATATGCCTGCCGATTCGACTTTCATCAAGCTCGCCCGTCTGTACACCCGCGAAAACCAGTATAAAATTGGTACCACCAGTGAAACGGTCGGGTATGCCGTGAATGGCGATTCTAACGATTGGCTATACGCATCCAATGGCACTTATGCTTTTACCCCGGAGGTTGGCCGAACGGGTTTTTGGCCCCAACCCGGCGAAATAGAAGGGCTGAACCGGGAAAATGTCTGGCAGAACCTGGCCACTGCGCTTACCGCCGGGCGGTTTGGCGAGATCAGCGTACGCACGCCGGGCCTTACAGTCGCCCAATCGGGTACGGTGCTTCCCTTCCAACTCATTCGCTACGGCCTGGAGCCTGGCCCGTTTACGGTGACCATTGCCCCGGCCTCGAGTAATATCGCTTCCCCGGTATTCACCCAAACCGTGAATCTGGTGCAGTTTGAGACCGCCAATTTTGACTATCCCCTGGAGCTGCAGCCGACGGTGCAGCCGGGCGAGGAAGTCGTGTTATTAGTCCAATTATATAATGGCTCCTACACGCATACGGACACCCTGCGACGGAAATTCAATAGCCAGGGTGGTCAGATTATATTCAGCGATCCGGCCACTAATCTGGCCAACTGGACGGGCAACTGGGGCGTTAGTGGGGTTTCCTTTGTATCCCCACCCACGAGCATCACCGACTCGCCCGGTGGAGATTATGCTCCCAATACTGTTTCACAATTGATTGGTAATGAGTTTATTGCCATCCCCGCCAACGCCCTGCAACCGCAATTGTGCTTTTGGGCGCATTGGGAATTGGAAGAAAACTACGATTACGTAGAAGTGCAGGCGTTTGGCTCCGACAATTCGTACGCAGTATTATGTGGCCGCTACACCCAAACAGGCGTATATCCACAGGACGAAGGCCAGCCGGTTTTTGAGGGTCAGCAATACGCCTGGGTGGAAGAATGTATGGATATTTCTGCTTTCACGGGTCTTGCTTTTTCCCCGACTTTCCTGCTGTCGTCTGATGCTTTCGGTGAATATGACGGCTTTTATTTTGATGATTTGCGCGTGGAGTACCAGGATTCCATTGTTGGTACGCAGGTGCTGCTGCCGGTCGGTGATTTCCGCCTGCGGCAAAACCAGCCCAACCCATCCAACGGCCTGACGACGATTCGTTGGGAAAACGAAAAACACATTACTGGCTCGGCTAATTTGTTAGTATTCAATGTATTAGGGGGAAAAGTGCTGGAACAATCCCTTGCTTTGCCAACCCAAAAAGAAACGCAAATAGATACCCGCAGTTGGCCAAACGGCATTTATACCTACTTTTTGCGGACCAACAATGGCCAATCCGTGCCGCGCAAAATGACCGTGATACACGAATAACATGAAAAATCCCGCTGGCGGAATATTCCACCAGCGGGCTAGGTATGCCGTGCGGCTGCGCCATTAAATATGCGCTTCGATCTTATCTTTCAAAAACTGCTTGGTTTGTGCGCCCACGATCTTTTCCTTGAGTTCTCCATTTTTGAAGATCAGGAAAGTCGGAATACCGCGCACGTTGAACTGGGAAGGCACTTCTGGATTGTCGTCCACGTTGAGTTTGCCAATCACGGCACGACCTTCATATTCAGTAGAAAGCTCATCCACCACCGGGATCATCAGTTTGCAGGGGCCGCACCATTCTGCCCACAGATCAATCACGGTTAGTTTATCGTTGCCGATCACGTCGGTTTGGAAGTTCGCATCAGAAAATTCGTATGCCATATTATTTTTTTTATTTGAATGTGAAAATTGCTGTGTTGTAATCAGGGTAGGAACATCGTTTAGACGAGTTTGGTTGCAAAAGTATCGGCTACGAACGATGGTGGGCTGACTTTATTGAAAATTGTCCGTGTGCGAACAATTCGGACGAATAAAAATAATAGCCATCTGTATCCTATCCCCCAAAAGTGTAGCGAAACCAGCCCACAACCTGCTCAAAAAAGGACAAAAACAAGGACGGCTGTAGCAAAAGTGGAAAAAAGAAGCCAAAGACGGCACCAAAAAAGTGGGCAGTATGGTCAATATTATCACCGCCTTTGTTGGCGGCATACGAACTATACCAAAGGTAGAGCGGGCCAAAAATGAAGCCCGGAATGGGGATGGGAATGAAGAAAATCATGATCCCGATGGTCGGATCTAACAGGATAGAGGCGAACAGCACCGCCGCTACAGCCCCGGATGCGCCGATGCTGGAAAAATAAGAGGCATCCCGAAATTTGTAGAAAGTACCGACCGAAGCGGCGACAATAGAAACCAGATAAAAGACCAAAAACAGGGTGGCACCCAAACTCGGGAAAACACTAATGAACCAGTTTTCTACATAAGGCCCAAAGAAATAAAGGGTCAGCATGTTGAAAATCAAGTGCATGAAGTCGCCATGCAAAAAGCCGCTGGTCAGCCAGCGGTAGTATTCGCCTTGCCGCGCTTCCTGGTAAGGCCAGTGTTTTAGCTTCTGAAACAGCTCCTGATTGCTGAAGGCTAAAAACGAAACAATCGAAGTAACAGCGATAATGATGTAAGTGATGGGCATGCTTTGGTGGAGGATTTGAATATTTGAGGATTTGAGGATTTGAGGATTTGAATATTTGAGGATTTGAGGATTTGAATATTTGAGGATTTGAATATTTGAGGATTTGAGGAT
>Ga0105048_10014329_pt1 | contig 12355 bp, 10 predicted proteins | sample MAT05_FD_78382 | JGI IMG/M metagenome (GOLD analysis project Ga0105048, IMG submission 78382) | Freshwater microbial communities from Lake Fryxell liftoff mats and glacier meltwater in Antarctica - MAT-05 | ecosystem: Environmental > Aquatic > Freshwater > Ice > Liftoff microbial mat | place... | reverse complement strand
GGTGCTCAGAGGCCGGATCTCCCTGCAGTGGGGCCGGAACCTCGAGTACCGTGGCTTTGCCAGACCGGGAGAAGGGATTCGCGTGCCGCCCTGGGTTCGGCATGCGGAGAGTAATGGCAGCGACAGGGAAATCCTGGAGCGCCTGCGCATGGTGACGGGCCACTGATGCCGACACTCACTCTTGATCTCCTCCAGACCCTGACCCTCGCGGCCGTCGTCTACTACGCGGGGGTTCTTGCCCGTCAGCACATCGCCTTCCTGAACCGGCTTAACATTCCCTCGGCGGTGGTGGGTGGCCTGCTGTTTGCGGCACTGGTGCTGATCTGCCGGGACCGTTTCTTGAACCTGCAGCTCGACACGACTGGCCAGCCGCTGCTTCTCGTGGCGTTCTTCACCACCATCGGCATGGGCGCCAGCGTGGCCCTGCTCCGGTCGGGCGGACTTGCCGTGGCGATCTTCCTGGCATTTGCCTCGGTGGTTTGTGTCGGCCAGAATTTGCTGGGCATGGCGGTGGCCTCAGGCCTCGGCGAGAACCCGCTGATGGGCGTGATGGCTGGCTCGGTGACGCTGATGGGTGGACCCGCCACCGGGCTGGCCTTCGCCCCCGAATTTACCAAGGCTGGCCTGCCCGGCGCGGACGTTCTCGCCATTACTTCGGCGGTGTTCGGCATCGTGTGTGGCGGCCTGGTCGGTGGTCCGGTGGGCACCTGGCTGATTCACCGGCACAGGCTGAAGGCCTCGGGCACGACGGGCTCGCCCAGGACGAGCGCGCTCCCTGCAGAGCCGGAACGGGCCATCGTCGTGCACGTGGAGCGGGAGGACACGCCGATCATCCGGAACCTGGCGGTACTCGCCCTTGCCATGGGTCTCGGCAGCGTGCTCAGTCGGTACATCCAGGCCACCGGGTTTACGCTGCCCGCCTACATCGGGGCCATGGTCGTGGCCTGCGGCCTGCGCAACCTGAACGACGTCACCGGCTGGCTGAAGATCGATGAAGACACGATGGAGTTCATCGGCGGCATTGCCCTCAACATTTTCCTGGTCGTGGCACTCATGGACCTGAAGCTCTGGCAGCTGGCCGGCCAGGCACTGCCCCTGTTCGTGATCCTACTGGCACAACTCGCCCTGCTGGTGGGACTGGCCATCTTCGTGTCCTACCGGCTCATGGGTCGGGACTACGACTCGGCAGTGATGGCCGGCGGCTTCATCGGCTTTGCCATGGGGACCACGGCCAACGCCGTGGCCAACATGCGCACCATCACTGGCCGCTTCGGGCCCGCGCCCCGGGCATTCCTGGTGGTGCCACTGGTAGGCGCGTTCTTCATCGACTTCATCAACGCGCTGGTGATCACCGGCTTTGTTAACTGGCTGCGCTGAAGTCGGCAGAGGCGGCTACCGGCATGGACCTGCAGAACATCGCTCTCGCCGCCGGCCTGGCCTGGGCCAGTGGCCTGCGCTTGTACGTCGTGCTGTTCCTGGTGGGCGTGGCCGGCTACTTCGGGTGGATCATCCTGCCCACTCACCTGGAGGTGCTGGCCCACCCGCTGGTGCTCGGTACCAGCGGCACGCTGGCCGTGGCCGAGTTTTTCGCTGACAAGATCCCCGGCTTCGACAGCCTCTGGGACGCGATCCACACCTTTATCCGGATTCCGGCCGGCGCACTGCTGGCCGCCGGCGCCGCCGGTGGACTGGGAGAAGGCAGCCTGCCACTGATGATCGCCTCTGGCCTGATCGGCGGGACGATCACCGCGGGCAGCCACTTCACCAAGGCCGGCACGCGGGTGGCCATCAATCACTCGCCGGAGCCCTTCTCCAACTGGGCGGCGTCGCTGTTCGAGGACTTCGCAGCGCCCGGCATCCTGTGGCTGGCCATCGCGGCACCGGTGATTTTGCTGACAGCGCTGTTCTTCGCGATTCTTGGCGCGCTGTGGCTGCTACCGACGCTGTGGCGCTGGATTGCGTCCATCTTCTGGCGCATCGGCCAATGGGGTCGCGGCTAAAGCCGCTCCTACGCGGACTCAGGCCTTGGCTTCAACGGCAGGGTGCGCAGGCGCTGGCCGGTGGCCGCAAAGACGGCGTTGGCGACGGCCGGGGCAATGGGCGGCACACCGGGCTCGCCCACACCACTGGGCGGTTCCGTGCTGGGCACGATATGCACATCGATGTCTGGCGAATCCGCCAGGCGCAGCAGGCGGTAATCGTGAAAGTTGCTCTCCCGGACCGCGCCGTCCTCGAGGGTGATCTCGCCGTACAGCGCGGCTGAAAGGCCAAAGATGATTCCGCCCTCCATCTGCTGACGAACGATATCCGGATTAATGGCCGTCCCACAGTCTACGGCACAGGTCACCCGGTGGACGCGGATCGCGCCCTCGCGATTGACTGAAACCTCTGCGACCTCTGCCACTACCGTGCCAAATGCTTCCTGCATCGCGAGCCCCCGACGGCGACCGGGCGGCGGCTTCGTTGCCCACCCGCTTTTCTCCAGCACCAGCTCAAGCACGGCGAGATGGCGCGGAGAGTCCTGCAGATACCGCTGACGGAAGGCGGCTGGATCCTCGCCCGCCGCAGTGGCGAGCTCGTCAATGAAGCTCTCGATGACGAAGCAGGAGTAGGAGTGCCCCACCGAACGCCAGATCGAGACCGGCACGCCGGGATTCCATTCGGCGAGGTCTACCTGAACGTTGGGCACGGCATAGGGCATGCGGATGGCCCCTTCCCGCGCCGCGTAGGAGCCGACCAGCCGGTCGAATACCGCCACTGCTGTCGTGGTGAAGCCCTGCACTATGGGCTTGGGCAGCCACTCGGGAGCCAACAAGGCCGTCGTCATCGGAAAGACCAGGCTGTTGAGGCTGGCGGCGATCAGCCGGTGCTGCCAGGCGACCGGTTGCCCGGCGGAATCCAGGCCCGCCCGGAGGCGATGCAGAGTCGCCTCGCGAAAGAAGCCGTGGCGCAGCTCGTCCTCGCGACTCCAGACCAGCTTCACGGGGCCGGGCACCCGGCGGGCAATCTCTGCCGCCTCCGTCACGTAGTCCGCAATCGCCCGCCGGCCAAAACCACCACCGACCAGCGTGGCATGCACCGTCACCGCCGCCCGGGGCAGACCGGACACCTCACAGATCATCTGGCGGGCAACATCCGGCGCCTGGGTCGGCACCCAGGCCTCGCAGCTGCCCTCGCGAAACCAGACGGTAGCGTTCATGGTTTCCAGCGGCGCATGGGCCAGGTAAGGCACCCAGTACTCCGCTTCGAGGACGCGCGAGGCTGTGCCAAAGGCCTCCTCGGCAGCGCCGTCGTCGCGGACGCGATGGCCCTTCTGGATATCAAGCTGACGACCCTGCTCGGCGCGAATCGAGGCACTGCTGATGCCAGCCAAGGGCCCGGGCTCCCACTCTGCTTCCAGTGCAGCGGCGGCCTGGCTTGCCTGCCAGTAGTCGCCTGCCAGCACGGCTATACCTGAGTGCACGGGAAACACCGCCGCCACGCCGGGCATGCCCAGCGCCGCCGTGGCCTCGTAGCGGCGCAGGACAGCCCGCAGTTGCGGTGGCCGGCGGACAACCGCCACCTTGAGCCCCGGAACGTCCGTATCGATACCGTAGAGCGCTTTACCGAGGACCTTGGCGCTGACATCGGGGCGCGGAACGTTTTGGCCTATCCAGCGATACTGAGCGGCGGTCCGCAACACCACCTCTGCTGGTGCGGGCAACGCTGCCGCCGTCGTCGCAAGATCTCCGTACAGGAACTGGTTGCCCCCGGCATCGATTACCGCCCCGGCACCATTGGTGGACAACGTGGCTATATCCTTCTGCCAGCGGCCCGCCGCAGCGGCGAGCAGCATCTGGCGAGCCCGGGCACCAGTTTCCCGGATCGGCTGCCAGCGCAGCGCCATGCTCCGGCTCTCACCAGTCATCTGGGCAGGATCCTGAAAGAGGGGATGAACCGGGGCGATCTGCGTCGTGATCTGGTCCGGAGCCACGTCCAGTTCTTCGGCCAGCAGGGTGACATAGCCCGTCGTGACGCCCTGCCCCATCTCGATCTTGTCGATCTGGAGAATGATCGCCCCGTCCGGACGAATCTGCAGCCAGGCATTGGGGTTGAGTCCCGAGGCGCCAGCCATCAGCGGGGCCGATGCCGCATCCGGGCGCAGCCAGCTCAGTACGAGGCCGCCACCAGCGATGGCGGCAGTGCCGGCGAGGAGTTGACGGCGGGAAACGCCCACTGCGGCCTAGACGTCAGGCTTGTCGAGAAAGCCCGGGTGGTCTTTTTCGATACGCTCCCGGAGCGGGAGCGGAATGTCGGCTGGCCCGGTAATCTTCCGGCCGACGATAACGGACAGGACGTAGCCCGCGTCGGGCGGCATGCCCATCCAGGGGTAGAAACTCCACATCGTGCTGTGGCTCATGGTCGCGGGCACGACCTGCAGGTCCGGAGCGTTGACGTCAGCAACAGATGCACAGAAATGCGTCATCTCCATGGGCGCGCCAGACAGGCCTTTCGGACTCCCGGGCGCCTCCGTGGGCGCCGGAAACCGGGCCGCGAGACGCTCGCTGCTCCACACCGTATCGCCGCTGATCATCGGCGCCGCCACCTCACCGTCGAAAGGCACGCCCGGTACCGTCGGGCGGACCAGGCCGGAGCTTTCGATTTGATAGCGCAGGCGCAACCGGTTGTGGGGCGGCTGGACGGCCTGCCTGGTGTAGGGATTGGTCCAGGTGTCGAGCAGGGCACCGGTGGTGGCATCGAGGTAGTAGCCCGCCTCGCTCATGCTCGACTCCCAGAGCCCGTCGGGTAACCGGCGGAGGCGGTTAAAGCCGATACCTGTGATCCGGAGGATACGCCGGGCGATCTCGCCGGGCCGCTTGCCGAACACATCGCCCTGCCACCACCAGAGCACCGGCTCGCCGTCCAGCCGCGCGCGAATGCGGGCCAGCACCGCCACCGGGTCGGGCATGGCCACGCCACTGGCCATCAGCAACGCGGCGGGAGGCAGGGATGGACTCATCCGGATTCGCTGCTGCCCCGTTACCAGGGAATCGGCTTGCCATCCACGTTCACAGGCACACCCTTGTCCTGGGGCGTGAGCCCGGCCACCAGCTTGTAGAGGCCGGCCGCACTTTCGGCTGGCGTCAGCGCCTTGCCCGAGTAGCCGGAGTCTTCCAGCATGTCGGTCTCGACCATGCCGGGAGCCAGCAGGGCGACGATGACGCCGCGGCCCTGCAGGTCGTTGCGGAGCGCACGCATCCCCATGTTCAGCGCCACCTTACTCATCTGGTAGTAGTAGAAGCGGGACATCCGGCCCATGAGGGTCAGAGAACCAAGGCCACTCGTCATGCCGACGATCTTTTTCTGCTTGCTGGCCTCCACGTTGGCGACGAGGGCCTCGGACAATTTCAACGGGCCGTAGACGTTGGTATTCATCACCGCGTCGAACAGCTTCTGATCGAGTTTGCCAAACTGCTGGTCTTCGATAGGCGTCCCGAGCCAGGCCGCGTTGTGGAAGAGCACGTCGATGGGTACGCCCTTATACCGGCTGGCGAGCTTTTCGATCTGCCGGACATCTGTAACATCGAGCTGCTCGATAATGATCTTCGGATTGCCGGCAGCAAGCGCCTTGAGCTCGTCAGCCTTCTTCGGCGTGCGGCACGTGGCAATGACATTCCACCCCTGGGCCGCGAATTCCTTCGTCAGAGCCAGGCCGACACCGCGGTTGGAGCCCGTCAGGAAAATCGTGGGACTCTCCGGGTCGCGGACCCCGGCCGCAAAGACCGAGCCGCCAAGAACCAGGAGGGACAGCAGGCAGCCAATCAGGGAGCGGGCAAGAATTTTCATCGGAGCCAGACCAGTAGTGAGTGGGAAGACCGGCAGTCTAGACGAATTTCACGGCCGCATCGGCGGGTACGCATAGACCTTGCGCGTGTTCTCGACCGAGCCAGGCGGCAGCGGAAACCGGGGCTGGCGCAGGACGGTTGAGACCGGATCTTTCACTTTGTAGGCCAGCAGGCTCTCCGGCGCCTCGCCTGCTTCGACCCAGCGTTCAAGTACCGTCAGATAGTCAACCTCTGTCGCCCCGGGCCCGCCGCCGCAATGGAGCATGCCGGGAAGCATGAAGAGTCGGGCAAACTCGCTGAGTCCGCCGCCGGCGGACTTGCCAGACGCCTTGCCGAACTCCTTGCCGACCGGGCGCCGCTGCGCGTCACGCCAATAGTCCAGCGTGTGGGCTGGCATGAGGGTCTCGTCTGCCCAGCCGTGATAGAGAAGCAGGCGGCCGCCGAGGGCGCCGAAGCGCGCCAGCTCGGGCTTGAAGCCTGCGACCGCCGTGGTCGCCGCAAACTGCGTCGGACCGGCATCGAAGTTCACGGCTGACCAATGCGGACCTGGTGTCGTGGCCGACGGTGTCGGCCGGACGGGCAGGTCCGGCTCGAAAGCCAGATAGCGAGACCAGTTGTCCACAACGAACTGGAAGAACGGAATCTTCCCCGGAGCCGCCAGCAGCGACTTCTCCCAGGTGAACTCACTGCCAACAGGCGACCCACCCGAGGACCAGGCCTGGCCGCTGCTGGTGCGGGGCCCGGCGTAGATCTTTCTCGCCGCTTCCACCTGCTCCGGCGAGAGACAGGCGCCTGCTCGTCCCGGTTTCTCTCCGGCCACCGTGCCCGCGCACTGCAGTGCCTCCGGTTTGAAAGTGCAGGTTTCAGGATTGCCAACGACGCCGTCCACCGCGCCGTCCCGGGCGTCGCAGGTGTCCAGTGCCGCCTTGCCGAGCAGATCAAACTGCGTGCGAGTCAGGATGGGCTTGCCATCCGGGCCCGCGTTGGCCGCGAGTACCCAGGCCATGTGCGGCACCGAGAGTGCTTGATTGAAAGGTGCGCCGGCGATGATGCCGTCGAAGTCGTCGGGATAGCGCTCGGCGGCCACGAGCCCCTGCCGGCCCCCAGTGGAGCACCCGCGGAAATAGGCGTACTCGGGCGGATCACCGTAGTAACTGGCGACGATCTCCTTGGCCGCCCGGGTCGCAACGTGAGTCGCCCGATGGCCAAAGTCGATCTCCAGCGCGGGGCTGTTCAGGGCCCAGCGGGCGTCGGCTGTGTCGCCGGTCCGGTGACCCATATCGGTGGTGGCAGCGGCGTAGCCCCGGGCGAGGGCGTCCTCCATGCCCTCGATCTGCAGGATGCCACAGAGGTTGGAACAGCCCGTGACCAGCAGCTTGCTGTTCCAGTCCTGGACCGGCATCCGCACTTCGAAGCCCACCTGGGGTTCGATGAAGCCATTCACCCGGCAGAGTTCCGGCTGATCAACCGTGGCCGGCAGGATCCCCACATCGACCAGCCGGACCCGGGCTCCCGTGCCTTCGCTAAGGTCCAGGGCCTTCAGTGCCTCACAGGCGACCCGGTCCGCGGCAGCGAGCCCCGAGGGTTCCGGGGTGGCGGCCAGGGGACTGCCGGTCGGGAGGACGCAGAACAGGGGCAGCAGGAGCAGGACTGCCGGCCGGCGGCGCGACAACCCTGCGTTGGAGGGACGCATCATCGGAGCGGGCACTCCCGACCAGAGCAGAACGCAAACTGCCGGAGCATTGTCGCGGGGTCAAGGGCCGCCCGGTCAGACACCGGGCGGCTGAGACTTGAGAGCGTCGCCGGGAGTGGTGCTAGCGACCGGTGGACCGGTTCGACGAAAAACCACCCGGACGGCCGCCGCCACCGCCGCGGCGCTGGTTATGGCCGTTCGAATTGCCGTTGCGGGGACCACCTGAGCCACGGTTGCCGCCGCTCCGATTAGCATCATGGCGCTGGGCGACAGCGCGGGGATCCACGTAGCGCTCCTCCTTTACGGCAGGCCGGTTGGGCCGCTCGGGCGGTTCCGAGATCGCCGGCAACTGGGCACGCAGGATGGGCCGGCCCAGCAGACGCTCGATATCCTTCAGCAGCCCGCGCTCTTCGCCGGACACCAGGGACAAGGCAACGCCGGTGGCGCCGGCGCGGCCGGTGCGACCGATCCGGTGCACGTAGTCTTCCGGCACGTTAGGCAGCTCGTAGTTGACGACGCAGGCCAGCTGGTTGATGTCGAGACCCCGGGCGGCCACTTCCGTGGCCACCAGCGCCGTGATGCGGCCTTCCTTGAAGTCACCGAGAGCCTTCGTCCGGGCTGCCTGGCTCTTGTTGCCGTGGATGGCAGAGGCGTTGATGCCGTCGTCCTCCAGCTGCTTGGTCAGGCGGTTGGCGCCGTGCTTGGTGCGCGTGAAGACCAGGACCTGACCCCAGTCGCTGTTCCGGATCAGGTGGGACAGCAGACGGCGCTTGTCCTCCTTGCGGATCTCGTGCACGTGCTGGGTCACCAGTTCGATGGGCGCGTTTCGACGCGCCACTTCGATGCTGACCGGATTGTGCAGCAGCCCGCCGGCCAGCTCACGAATATCGTCCGAGTAGGTCGCGGAGAACATCATGTTCTGCCGCTTCGGCGGCAGCAGCTTGAGGATGCGGCGAATGTCGCGGATGAAGCCCATATCGAGCATGCGATCCGCCTCGTCGAGGACGAGGATCTGGATTTTGCTGAGGTCGATGGTGCGCTGCTGGACGTGATCGAGCAGACGGCCGGGCGTGGCCACGACGATGTCGGTGCCGCGACGCAGACTGTCCGCCTGCGGGTTGAAGCCAACTCCACCGAACACGACCGTGGTGGAGATCGGCAGATACTTGCCGTAAGTCTTGACGCTTTCGGCAACCTGGGCGGCCAGCTCCCGCGTGGGAACCAGCACCAGCACCCGGGGTGTGCGGAGCTGCACGGCGCCGGGGGCCGTCAGCAGCTGGAGAATCGGCAGCGTGAAGCCCGCTGTCTTGCCGGTGCCCGTCTGGGCGCCAGCCAGCAGGTCACGGCCGGCCAGAACCTCGGGGATGGCCCGGAGCTGCACGGGAGTGGGGATGGTGTAGCCGCGTTCCTCGATGGCGCGCAGCAGTTCGGGTTTCAACCCGAGAGATTGAAAAGACATGTAATGATTTCCTCTCCAGCCTGCAGAGCCCCCTGACGATACTGGCCGAAGCCAATTCCCTGTCGGGCGGTAATCCTCTGGTCCGGTAGAGGCAGGATATTGAGTGGCCTTCTGGACAAGTCCAGATTGATTGGTCGAAAGGCTCAGGATGAACGAGCTGACCGGACGAAAGCTTCTTTAACGTGCCGCACCATACACTAAACCCCGGCGTTGGCAAAGCGACTGGCATGGAACCTGCTAATGGCACCTGAAACCCTCTGGGTCCTGACCGCTGCGGTCTTTGCCGTCGCTGTGCTCTATTCGTCGGTTGGCCACGCGGGGGCCTCGGGCTACATCGCCGTGATGTCCCTGCTCAGCATGGCCCCGGCTGAGATCAAGCCGATCGCGCTGGCCCTGAACATTCTCGTGGCTGCGATCGGCACCTGGCAGTTCTGGCGAGCGGGATACTTCTCCTGGCGGCTGTTCTGGCCCTTCGCGCTCCTCGCGGTGCCCTTCGCGTTTGTCGGCGGCTACCTGAACCTGCCAACCCAGCTTTTCAAGGTTCTGGTAGGACTCGTCCTCTTGCTCTCAGCCGCCCAGTTTCTGCTGAGGCCGCCCGCAGAGAGTGAAGCAAAGTTCCCGCCAAGACTCGTTGCGGTGGGCGTGGGTGGACTGCTTGGGATGCTGTCCGGTCTGACCGGGACCGGCGGCGGAATCTTCCTGACACCCCTCCTCATCCTGATGCGCTGGGCGCGGACCAAATCAGCGGCCGCTGTGTCCGCACCCTTCATCCTGCTGAACTCCGCCGCGGGCCTGGCGGGGAATATCAGTGCCACGAACAGCTTTCCTGCCTTCGCCTGGGCACTGGTGATTGCAGCAGTGATCGGGGGAAGTATCGGCTCCTGGTTCGGCAGTCGGCGCCTGCCGCATCTGGCGATCAAGCGCCTGCTGGCCATCGTGCTGACGATTGCCGGGTTCAAACTTATCCTGACGTGAGGCGCGTCGTCAGGTGCAGGCAGGACTACTGCAGCGCCAGCTCCATCACCACGCCGGCCCCAGCCTCAGAAAAGGGCTGCGGGGCTGCTGCATGGCCCATTAGTATTCCAAGATGCAGCCCATGGTTGCTGTCTGGATCGCTGCCGCTTTCGCCCTGGGTCTGCTGGCTCGCCAGCTTGGACTACCCCCCCTCATTGGCTTTCTGGGCGCCGGCTTCCTGCTCAATGCCGCCGGCGTGGAGCGCGTGCCCGCCCTGACGGAAGTCGCGCACCTCGGTGTGCTGCTGCTGTTGTTTTCCGTTGGGTTGAAGCTGCGCATCAAGGCCATGGTGCGGCCTGAGGTCTGGGGCGTCGCGCTGCTGCAGCTGGCGGTGGCTGTGCTGGTGGTCGTCCTGGCAACGCGCCTGGGCGCGGGCTACCCCCTGGCCCTGCCCCTGGTCCTCGTGCTGGCGAGCAGCCTGTCTTTCTCCAGCACCGTGCTCGCCGCAAAAATCCTGGAAGAGCGGCGGGAGATCCGGGCCTTCCACGGGCGCGTGGCCATCGGGATCCTGATCTTCCAGGATCTGGTCGCCGTCGCCGTGCTCGGTTTCAATGACGAGCGGGCACTGGGCTGGAGTGCCGCGCTGGTCCTCCTCCTGCCAGTCGTACAACCCGTCCTGCGCAAGCTGCTGGACCTGGCAGGTCACGGCGAGTTGCTCGTTTTGCTGGGCGGTGTGCTGGCTCTGGGCATCGGCGGATACGGCTTCGAGGCCATAGGCCTGTCCGGTGAACTGGGCGCCCTGCTGATCGGGATGCTGCTGGCCAACCACCCGAAGGCCATCGAACTCAGCGACTCCCTGTGGGGACTGAAAGAGTTCTTCCTCGTCGGCTTTTTCCTCACCATCGGCCTCACCGGTCTGCCCACCTGGGAAACCCTCGGACTGGCGGCGCTACCCATTGTCGTCCTGCCGCTGAAGATGCTGTTGTACTTCCTGCTGCTGCTGGCCTTCGGCCTGTCAGCCCGAACCGGTTTTCTCGCCAGCCTGAGCCTCGCGACCTACAGCGAGTTCGGACTGATCGTCATGGCCGCAGGCGTCGAGCGTGGACTGGTCCCCGCCGAGTGGCTGGTGGCCACCGCGATTGCCGTGGCCATCTCCTTTGCCATAACGGCACCACTCAGCCGCTATGCCCACGAGATTTTCGCGGCGTTGGAACGTTTCCTGCGCCTCTTTGAGCGCAATCGCCGCCACCCCGATGACGAGCCGATTTCCCTCGGGAGAGCGGACGTCGTGGTGGTGGGCATGGGCCGGGTCGGGACCGGCGCCTACGACCATGCCCGGGACCTGGGGCGCAAGGTGGTCGGCCTGGACAGCGACCTGGGCAAGGTGGAACGGCATCTGAGCGAGGGACGACGGGTGGTCTACGCGGATGCCGAGGACCCGTTGCTCTGGCACCGCCTGCGGCTGGATCACGTCAGGGTGATCATGCTCGCGCTGCCCGACACGGAGGCGAAGGTCCTGGCGAGCGAGCAGTTGCGCCGGCGGGGTTATACCGGACTCATCAGCGCCACCTATGTCTGGCCGGAGGAGCGGGAACCCATACTCGCGGCCGGGGCGGACGTCGCCTACAACTATTTCGCGGAGTCCGGTGTGGGCCTGGCGGCGGACACGTTTGAGGCGCTTGCGCCGGAGACCAAATCCCGGCTCAATAACAAGATGAAGAGCCCCACACCAGTCGAACCGAAGCTCCCATGACCCTGGCCCAGATCGCCGTCAAAGCCGAGGCGGATATACTCCCGCTCTACCGGGGCACGCCCATCGGCGACCTGCTTCGCTACCAGAACCTGGCGGCCCCGCCCCGCCAGTACGCCCGGCCGGAAGTGCTGCTGGCCACCTGCCTGGAGCAGCAGGCTGTCCTGCGGGTGCCTGAGGGTTTTGCCATTGCCCTGCACACGGCTGGCGCCAGCCTCAAGCGGGATCCCTTCAAGGTCTCCTGGGCGATCGGTGTCGCCGGCGTGTCCGCCATTGCGATCGTCGGCCACGACGACTGCCGGCTGGTGGAACTCCGCAGTCACCGGGAGCAGTTCGTGGTGCAGATGATCGAGGCCGCAGGCTGGGAACGCCCAGCGGCCGAGCAGCACTTCGACCACTGGAGTGATCTCTTTGAAGTCGACGAGCCGGCGGGCTTTGTGGCCGCCGAAGCGGCCCGCGTGCAGAGCCGCTATCCAAAGTTGCTCGTGGCACCGCTGCTTTACGAGTCGGGAACCGGCACCCTGTCCCAGGTGGTGGCAGAGTGAGTCGCGTGTTCCTGCCGACTGTCCTGCTGAGCCTGCTGGCCGGCTGCGCAGCGCCCTTGCCCGAGGCGGAGTTGCTGATCCCCGTCAATGCCAAGTGCACCACCTGCGAGGATTTCATTCGCTGCGATG
>Ga0105048_10014326_pt1 | contig 12357 bp, 11 predicted proteins | sample MAT05_FD_78382 | JGI IMG/M metagenome (GOLD analysis project Ga0105048, IMG submission 78382) | Freshwater microbial communities from Lake Fryxell liftoff mats and glacier meltwater in Antarctica - MAT-05 | ecosystem: Environmental > Aquatic > Freshwater > Ice > Liftoff microbial mat | place... | reverse complement strand
TCTCGAAGTCATGCGGACGGACGGGTTGGTGGTCGGCATTCAGGACATGGGCGCGGCGGGGTTGACCTGTTCGACATGCGAAACGGCCAGCCGGGGCGGTACCGGCAACGAGATCGATTTGAATCTCGTCCCGCAACGCGAAGCCGGTATGACGCCTTACGAAATCATGCTGAGCGAATCGCAGGAGCGCATGTTGTTGATCGCCCACAAAGGGCGCGAGAAAGAGGTTGAGGCGATTTTCAAGAAGTGGGATTTGCATGGCGTGACGATCGGGAAGGTGACCGACGACGGGATGATGCGCGTGAAAGTCGGGAAGAAGATCGTCGCGGAGATACCGGCAAAGAAGTTGGCGGATGAAGCGCCGATTTACCACCGGGAAGCGAAACAGCCGGCTTGGGAAATCGAGAATTTGAAATTTGAAATTCCCGAGGAGAAGAATTGCGAGAAGGTGCTCGTCGAGTTGTTGAAGTCGCCGACGATTGCTTCGAAGAACTGGGTGTACCGGCAATACGATCACATGGTGCAGGACGGCACGGTGGTGGCACCCGGTAGCGATGCGGCGGTGATTCGGATCAACCTCGACCGGCCGGACCTCGGTTTCAAAGGTTCGGGGTCGAAGTACATCGCGTTCACGACGGACTGCAACTCGACGTACTGCTACCTCGATCCCTATGAGGGCGGCAAGACGGCGGTGGCGGAGGCTTACCGGAATCTCGTTTGCAGCGGCGCGAAGCCGTTGGCGGTGACGGACAATTTGAACTTCGGCAACCCGCACAAGCCGGAAAATTTCTGGCAATTCCGCCGGTGCGTCGAAGGCGTGAGCGAGGCGTGCGCGTTTTTCAACACGCCGGTCACGGGCGGTAACGTGAGTTTGTACAACGAGTCACCGGTCGCGGCGATTGATCCGACGCCGACGATCGGGATGTTGGGTTTGATTGATGATCCCCGGCACATCACGACGCAGTGGTTCAAAGCGGCCGGTGACGTGGTGTTGTTGCTCGGCGATCTCGGGGCGGAACTTGGCGGGAGCGAGTACTTGAAGCGGATTCACAAGTTGAAGAAGGGCGTGCCGCCGCGGCTGGATTTGGCGTACGCGAAACGCATCAACGACGCGTGTCTCGATTTCATTCACAAGGGTTGGGTCAAGAGCGCGCACGATTGCAGCGAAGGCGGCATTGCCGTCGCGTTGGCCGAGTGTTGTATGTCGAATGGCGAAGTTCAGGTCGGCGCGACAATCAAACTGCCCATCTCCGCCGCGGCGCTCTTTGGTGAGACGCAATCCCGCATCGTCCTCTCCGCCTCCCCGGCTAATGCGGAAAAGATTCTGGCGGCGGGTCTCCCGGTCAAAAAGCTCGGCACTACCGGCGGCGATCAACTCCGCATCGGGAAGCTGGCGTGGGATGTTGCGAAGTTGCGTAAGGCGTGGTGGATGGCGATTGGGCGGGTGATGGACTCGTAGCCGGAATGCGCTGGCATGGCGCTCGCTTAATCTGTTCCGAGAGAGGAACGTTGGGACATGCCGGTGACCAGTGAACAAATTCGAACACGCCTGTACCATTATCGTGCCCGGGTGACGGGTGTGTATGATGGCGACACGTGTACGGTGGACCTTGATTTGGGCGTCGGGACGTGGATCAAGGGCGAAAAAGTCCGGCTCCATCGCATCAATGCCCCAGAATTGCGCGGCGCCGAAGCGGCCGCTGGTAAGACGGCGCGGGATTTTCTGCGGACCCTCGTGTTGGACAAGGACGTGCTTCTGCAAACCATCAAGGATAGCCGGGAAAAGTATGGCCGGTATCTGGCCGAGATTTGGATCGAACAGGCGGGGCGGCCGACGAATGTGAACGACGCATTGGTGAAGGCCGGCCACGCGCGGTATCAGGCGTATTGAGCAGAACAGCGCATGGGCTTTTTCAAAAAATTTCTTTTTGGCAGCGTGGACCCAGAGGAGGCCGAGGCCGAAGCGCGGGCCGAGGCCGGCACGCACACCATCTTGGTGATTGATGATGACAAAGCCTACCTCGAAACGATCCGGGGCGCGCTGGCGGAAGTGGGGTTCAATGTGCTCAAGTCCAACACCGGCAGCAAAGGCCTGAACATGATCCGCTATGCCGGGAATGTGGAGGTGGTCCTGCTGGATTACGAGATGCCGGACTTTGACGGGGTGCAGACGCTCAAGTTCATCCGGCAGATCAGCCCCAAGAGCAAAGTCATTGCGGTCACCGGCCTTGATCTCAAGTTTGTGCCCAGTGCCTTCCGCACCGGGGTGGATCATCTGCTGGCCAAACCGTTTGAAAGCGCCGAACTCATCCAAACCATTCGCAACTTCCTACAACCCGCCCCGGTGGCGGTCGGAGAGAAGTAGCGTCCAAGGAGACCTATGGGATTTTTCCAATCAGTCAACGAATTCGTCTTCGGCCCCGTGCCGACCATCGCAGCCTCGTACCCCTTTCCTCTCGAACCCGACCGGCGCACCGTGTTGGTGGTGGACGATGACACCGCGCTGCTCGATTCCGTCCAATTCCTCCTCCACGATGCCGGCTACAACGTGTTGAAGACCGACCGCGGCGTGAAGAGCCTCGAAGTGCTCGATTTCATCCCGCGCGATATTGGCGTGGTGTTGCTGGATTACAGCATGCCGGAACTCGATGGCGATCACACGCTGACGTTGCTGCGCAAAATCAATCCGCGCGTCAAAGTCATTGCCTTCACCGGCATGGCCCCGGACCGCCTGCCGGAAAGTTTCCGCAAAGGCGTGGACGCGATCATCACCAAGCCGTTCCGCAGCAACGACCTCATCGAATCCATCAACTTCCTCCTCGGCGAACCCACGCCGGTGTAGTCGAAAGGCTGCCCAATTCGGTGGGGGCGCTTGCTATTTCGCTGACGTTACGCTACGACATGGCCGCGCGACAATTGGCGTCGCTGGCGAGGACATGAACCCACACGAGCAGACACGGCCACGGCATTATTGCGGTTTGTTTGGCATCTACGGCCATCCGAACGCGGCGGAACTCACCTATTACGGACTGTACGCGCTGCAGCATCGCGGCCAGGAAAGCGCCGGCATCACCGCCTCGGACGGAGTGGACTTGCGCACCTACAAAGGCATGGGATTAGTTGGGCAGGTCTTCGATAAGAACATCCTGCGTTCTCTGCCGGGACATCTGGCGATTGGGCATGTGCGCTACTCGACCACCGGCAGTTCCAACATCAAAAATGCCCAGCCGCTCGTCGTGGACTGCGCCTGCGGCCAGATCGCCATCGGTCACAACGGCAACCTCACCAATGCCGCCCGGCTGCGCACCGAGTTGGAATCCCACGGCTCCATTTTTCAGACCACCGTGGACAGCGAGATCATTCTCCATCTTCTCGCCCAACCGACCGCCGGCGATCAGATGCAGACGCTCGAAAACGTCATGCGCAAGATTCAAGGCGCCTACTCGCTCGTCATCATGGGCGAGGACGAACTGATCGGGCTGCGCGACCCCTTTGGTTTTCGACCGCTCGTGCTGGGCAAACTCCGCACCCGCGTTGCCGAGGATGGCGTGGACGGCATGGCCTACGTGCTCGCCAGCGAGACGTGTGCGCTCGACCTGATTCACGCGGAATACGTCCGCGACATCGCCCCCGGCGAGATCATTGTCATCGACCGGCACGGCATTCGCAGCGTCAATCCGTGGGCGGACACCCAACAGCCCCACGCCTTCTGCATTTTCGAATACGTGTACTTTGCCCGTCCCGACAGCGACATCTACAACAAGAACGTCGCCCAAGTCCGCATCAACCTCGGCCGGCAACTCGCCCGTGAAAACCCCGTCGCCGCCGATCTGGTGATTCCCGTGCCCGACAGCGGCAACTGGGCCGCGATGGGCTACGCCGAAGAAAGTGGCATCCAGTTTGGTAATGCCTTCGTCCGCAACCACTACGTCGGCCGCACCTTTCTCCAGCCCAGCCAGCTCATCCGCGACTTCAGCGTCCGCGTGAAACTCAATCTCATCGGAGAAATGGTCGCCGGAAAACGCGTCGTCGTCGTGGACGACTCGATTGTCCGCGGCACCACCGCCCGCGCCCGGGTTGTCACCCTTCGCGAGGCCGGCGCCACGGAAGTCCACATGCGCGTCAGTTGTCCCCCGCACAAATGGCCCTGCGCCTACGGCATTGATTTCCCGACGCGCAAAGAGTTGATGGCCGCCAACAACTCCCTGGAACAGATCCGTGATTTCCTCGGAGCCGATTCCCTCGGTTACCTCACCCTCGACGGCATGATTGCCGCGACCGGCCTACCCGCCAACGAATTCTGCACCGCCTGCTACACCGGCAAATATCCGTCACCCATCGAGAGCGAACACGACAAGCTCATCATGGAACAGCACCGTACCCGGTACCGTCGCTCCGTCGCCGACCTCGTCCAGCCCGCCACCCAACGCCCGCTGCTCTAAGCCGGGACGATCTTGGTGAATGATGGGGCTTCGCCAGCCGGTGCCGATGCGTGGAACCGCACATGCCAAGCTGAGCTACGGTTGGCAGTTGCCGAACGTGTCACCCTGCCCGGGGGCGACGCTCAACTCCGCTCGTAAGTTCCCCCGTTTGGAGTTCACGCTTTAGCGTGTCCGGCTAGCAACTACTTGTCCGCCAAATCACAACGCCTCTTTTGACGCTCGCAACCGTGATTTCGACACGAGGTAGGCCGTGATCATCATTCCCGCGAGGAGTGACATTTCCAACGCGATCAACCACGCGTGCGGCAGTCCCCCGTGATTGCCGGACAACACGGTGCTATGGCGGTGGAAGATGACCAGTTGCTGTGGCAGCCCCAGATCAATGTAGGCCACCTTCTCCACGTCCGGGTACATGGCCGCCACTACCGTGACACCGACCAGCCACCACCGGTCGCGCCCCCAATAGAGCAGCGGCACGAGCACGACCAGGCCGAACAAGGCGTTCCGGATCAGCCAGTGGTAAGGCAGCCCGTTCAACCACTTCATGTAAACCACCCAGTTGTAATGCGGCAGGGCATCGAGCCAGAGGTGTGACGCCGCGCCGAGAATCAAGCCGGCGACGGCCCACAGCCAAGGCCGCCATCGTGTTGGCAGGCGGCTGCCAAACTTCGCGTCCACAAACAACACCACCTGACAAACCAACCCGCCGGCGGCGACATGAGTGAGCGTGTTCATCGAGCAATTGCCGATCTTCGTATCACAGATTCACGACAACGATTGTAGCCGCGCCGCTCCCCCCAGACAAGCTACCGGCGACCGCCATTTCGGCAGGGCCACAAACAACACAACACATCACCACAGCCTAGCGGCAATTGGTAGCGAGCCTTGACAGTGGTGGGATTTCCCACCATGTTGCCGCCGTGAAAACCGACTCCATCCAGATTGACGCCGAGTACGATGTGGCGGCTGACAACAAGAAACGCATCAGCCTGCGGAACGCCAAAACGAAATATTATCACGTCAAGGCGCTCTCGAACGGCTGCTACATCTTGGAACCGCGGGTGTTGGTCGCACCCGATGCCATCCCGGCGCGTACCCGCAAGATGTTGGAGCAATCCGCCGCCAATCTGGAAAAGGGCATCGCCTCGGCACCGGTTGATCTGACGCCATTCCTCAAGGCATAGGACATCGTGGCTTTTCGCATCCGCATGGGTGTACCGGAGATGGAGGCGTATTGGAACGACCTCTCTTCCCGCAAACTCCAAGGCAAACTGACAGCCGACGAGAAAAAGTTCTTCAAGAAACTGGTCAAGACGCTCGGCTTCCTCAATCAGAACCCCCGGCACCCCGGTCTGGCCTCGCACGAGATTGATGATCTAACGCGTAAATTCGGGTTCAAGGTGTTTCAGTCCTACTTGGAGAACAAGACCCCGGCAGCCGGTCGATTGTTCTGGGCATACGGCCCGGAGCAAGGCGACATCACAGTGCTGGCCGTCGAACCACATCCCGAAGACCAGAAACGCGGCGCCTATCAGCGGATCAAGCTTTCTTCCGTACCACCGCGAAGTCCCAAGAGCGGACGGTAAGAAATCCACAGTAGCACCGAACAGGGCTTACGAAGTTCTGGGCACAGTCCAGACTGGCGGGAACAAGGCTGTCAGGTACGCCGCCGAAACCGCGCAGGCGGTGGGCGGTGATGCGCTCCTGATTGCGAAGCATCCAGCCTTCGGGGATGCCGGGAGCGAGTTGCAGCCGGGCGTGAGTATGCGTGGTTCCAGTTCCGCCAAAGTGGACATCTTGCAAGGCACCCTGATTCGCTGGAAGAAGCAGTAATCACTGGTCGCTACTGCGGTTCCAGCCGGCGGCCTGATACGGCTCGAGTGGGACTTCTGTGCCGGGCTTGCCGCGCCTTGCTTTTTTGCGCTCAATCCCTAAACTCCACTGCGTGAATTCCAACAGCTACGCCGCCGCCGGGGTGAACATTGATTTGGGCGAAAGTTTGAAACGCACGTTGCCGGCTTTGGTGCGCCAGACGCATCGGCCGGAGGTGCTGGGGTCCATTGGCGGGTTTGGCGGGTTGTTTGCCATCAATCTCAAGAAGCACAAACGGCCGGTGCTGGTGAGCAGCATGGACGGTGTGGGGACCAAACTCAAAGTCGCCGTGCAGATGAATCGCCACGACACCGTCGGGCAGGACCTCGTCAATCATTGTGTCAACGACATTGCGGTGCTGGGGGCGGAGCCGTTGTTTTTCCTCGATTACATTGGCATGGGCAAACTCGCGCCGCAGGTGTTTCACCAGATCATCGCCGGCTTGGCGAAGGCGTGCCGCGAGGCGGGTTGCGCGTTGATCGGCGGCGAGACGGCGCAGATGCCGGGGATGTATGCGGCCGGAGATTACGATTTGGTCAGCACGATCGTGGGCGTCGTCGAACGCGATCAGATCGTGGATGGGAAAAAGATTCGCCCCGGGGATGTCATCATCGGTTTGGCGAGCACCGGCTTGCACACGAATGGGTACTCGTTGGCGCGGGAGATTTTGTTCGCGAAGATGCGGGTGCGGTTGGATGATTATTGCAGCCGGCTGGGGACGACGTATGGGGAGGAGTTGCTCAAGGTGCACCGCAATTACTGGCCGCTCATCAAGAAATTGCGTCAGCCGGGGCTGCATGGCATGGCGCATATCACGGGCGGCGGATTTTACGACAATATCCCCCGCGTGCTGCCGGCCAAGTGTACCGCGGTCGTCAAACGCGGAACGTGGGACGGATTGCCCATCTTTCAGATGCTCCACGAAAGCGGCGTGACGGAAGAGGAAATGTACCGGGTCTTCAATATGGGGATTGGGATGACGCTGGTCGTGGATCCGGCGTTTGCGCCGGTAGTCCACAAGACCGCCAAGCGCGTCGGCATCCCATCGTACACCATCGGCGAGATCCGCAAGGGCCGGGCGGAAGTGATTATCGAATGACCCGCGGCACGCGCCTCCGGCTCGGGATTCTCGGCGGGCTGCTCTTGGGCGCGCTGGTCTGGAAAACGTACTACGGTTTCAGTCTGGTTCTGGGCGAAAGCATGGCGCCCACGTTACGGCACCGGGACTTCTGTTTGATGGAAAAGGTGCGCGATTACCAACCGCGCCGGGGCGACATCGTCAGCTTTCGCACCGCCGATGATCCGCCGCTCTGGTTCATCAAACGCGTCGTCGGCCTGCCGGGGGAAACGATTGCGCTAACCGAGGGTGTTCCGCTCATCAACGATCAACCGCTGGCCGAGCCTTATACGACGCAGAATCCACGCTGGAAAATGGCGCCGGTCACCCTTGGCACCAATCAAGTGCTCGTCCTCAGTGATAATCGGCGCCGGGGCGTGGAGGATTACGTGCAGGGAATCGTGGCCACGCGACTCATCCACACCCGGTATATCCGGCACTGGCGGTGGCGGCGGGAGCCGGGTGGCGCGACGCGGGAACCGCCGGCACCAGTGAAATTTGACTGACTTGTGGCGTTAATTCCGCCAGTATCCGCGCCGATGCGTCCAACAACCTCGGTCTAGCACCATGGGAAAATCGAAGCGACCTCAGCAAAATCCGTCACCCGCTCCCGTGCCGGCACCGGTGGCGCCTCCGCCGGCCGCACCGGCACGACATTACTTTAGCCGCGCGGACTGGATTGCGGCGGTGGCGACATTCCTGATCTCGGGCGGGATATTCTTCTATTACATGTCGCCGTCGATCACGCTGCAGGACTCCGGCGAACTGGTGACCGGCGCGTTCAACTTCGGCGTGCCCCACCCGTCCGGCTATCCGCTCTGGGCGTTTCTGGGTTGGATTTGGCGGCATCTGGTGCCGTTTGGTAATCCGGCGTGGCGGCTGGGTTTGTTCTCGGTCGTCACCGGCGCGGCGTTGGTGGGGATCATGACGCTGCTGATGTCGCGCAGCATTTTGATGTTGCTGCGGAGTGCGCCATGGGGCGAGACGCTGGAGGATTCGATTCGCCGAGGTTTGGCGGTCTCGATTGGCTCGACGACGGCGCTGATGTTTGCGTTCAATCGCAGCGTGTGGCAGTGGGCCTGCGTGCCCGAGATGCGCGCGCTCAACGCGTTTGCATATGGGGTGACGACGTGTCTGCTGTTCGCCTGGATGATGCGCCCCGAACAGCACCGGTACCTCTACGGGTTGCTGTTGGTGTGGGGACTGAGCCTGGCCAACCACCAAACGATCATCGTGATGGCCTTCCCGTTCGTCGTCGGCATTTGGATCGCGGGGTATCTGGGCGACCGGACGGATCGGCTGCGGTACGCGGGGTTGATGGAATTCGGTTTTGCGTGTCTGGTCGCGTGGACGGTGGGGGTCGTGGCCAACGCGTGGTTGCTGACCGGCCCGGGCGAATCGTTGTGGAGCAAGGAAATCAAGACAGTGTTGTTGTTCGGGCCGAGGAGCCAGCCGCTGCCGGTCATCTTGCTGGCCGGCGGGAGCGCGGCCGCGTTGCTGTGGATCGGCGTCCAGCAGCGAATGATGAACGGGAAGCGCGCGGCGATTTGCGCGGCGCTCTTCGTCGCGGGACTCGCGATGTACATTTACATGCCGGTGGCCGCGTCCACCAATCCGCCGATGAACTGGGGGTACGCCTATACGAAACAGGGCTTTCTGCATTCCATCACCCGGGGCCAATATGAGCAACTCAAACTCTCGTTGCCGTGGACGGAGAAGTTTTGGACGCAGATGTGGCTGTTTTGGGAACAGTTGCTCAACCAATACGGCTGGATTCTCGGCGTGTTCGCGATCGTGCCGGTGGTGCTGCTGCTGGGCAATTGGGCCCGGTTGAAGCCGCGCGCCCGGCAATGGCTGATCGTGGCGCTCACCGCGTTTCTGGTCACCTGTATCGGCTTGATCATCATCATCAACCCCGACATCGACAAGCAGAACCAGGAGATCAACCTCAAATTCTTCGTCGGGGCACATGGTTTTTTTGCCATGCTGATCGGCTACGGCATGGCGCTGACCATCGCGTGGGGTTTGACGCGCTGGCCGCAGATTTCGCGGCGCGGTGTCGTGGCGGGGAGTTGGATCTTGCTCGCGTGCGCCGCCATTCCCTTTACCGTCAACTGGGAAAAATGCGAGCAACGCAACCATGACTTCGGGCATCAGTTCGGGTACCGGATGTTTTACCCGGGCGGCGGTTATCCGCCGATGGAACGCGGCGCGGTCTTGTACGGCGGCACCGATCCCGGGCGGTTCGTGCCGACTTACATGATTTTTTGCGAGAGCCGGGTGGACCCCGAGGATCGTTACCGCAACAAGCATTTCGACCCCGAAGGCGGCCAGAACTTCGACCGCCGCGACGTGTACATCATCACCCAAAACGCCTTGGCCGACAGCACGTACATGTCCTACATCCGCGACCACTACGATTACACCCGGCCCGACCCCAACAACCCGGCCACCCTCGAACGCCGGGAACCATGGCAACGCGCCGTGTTCCGCTGGGCGTGGCGCCGGATGCACCGGGACACGATGTATCCCAAGGAGCCGATCTGGATTCCCACCGAACAAGACACGCAGCGCGCCTTTCAGGAATACGTCGCAGGATTTCAGAATCGCCAGCCCGGCCCTGATGAACAGGTCGAGATCAACAACGGCCAAGTCCAAGTCAAAGGCGTCGGCGGTGTCATGGCCATCAACGCGATCCTGACCAAATGGATTTTCGACCGGGCCAAAGACAAACACGCCTTCTACGTCGAAGAAAGTTACGTCATCCCGTGGATGTATCCCTACCTCACCCCCGCCGGCATCATCATGAAAATCAATCGCGATGAGTTACCCGGCCCCGACCAGAATCCCGCCTTGTGGGCGCAGATTGTTGCGATGGATCGCGCGTACTGGGACAAACTCTTCGCGGAACTCACCGCCCGGCCGGAATTTGCCCGCGATACGGATGCCCAAAAGACCTTCTCCAAATTGCGCTCTGCCATCGGCGGCGTGTACGCCTACCGGCGATTGCTGGCGGAAGCGGAGTACGCTTTTCAACAAGCGCGCGCCCTTTGCCCGGACAGTCCCGAAGCCAACTTCCGGCTCGCCCAACTTTACCTCGAACAAAACCGCACCGACGATGCCATCCGCGTCTTGAACGAATTACAGGAACGCGACCCGCTCAATTCCAAAATCGCCACCAGCATCCAACAAATCGGCGCCCTCAAACAAGGCCGGGAGGAAGTCCAACAACTCGAACCGGCCTACGCTGCCAACCCGCGCGACGTGCAACTCCTGATTCGGTTGGCGCAATCGTATCTCAAAGCCGGCCTGCCGGAGCGAGTCGGTTCACTCTGCGAGCATTTCCTCGCCCAGCCGGACCTCTCGGCCGGCGACATCATGCAAATCACGCAAGTGTACCTCTCCCTCCGCCAAATGGATCGCGCCCTCGCCAGCCTCCAACTCCTCCTCAGCCGGTATCCGCAGGAGAGTCAGGCGTACTACGGCATCGCGATCATTCGCACCGCCCAAGGCGCCGGCACGGAAGGACTCGAAGCCCTCGCGCGCGCGATTCAGCTCAACCCGGCGCTCCGTGACCAAGCGCGCAATGATACCCGGTTCAACAACCTGCGCGGCCATCCGCGATTCCAGCAACTGACCGGCGCCAGCGCCAACCCGTTCAGCCTCCAGTGACCGCCCCGGGTAACCCCGCGAGTGTATCGCCATGAAGTGGTTTACCCGGATACTCCTCATCCTCGCCCTCGGTGGGCTTGCGTGGTGGGGGTGGCAGCGGCTCACGATCACGGAAGAACAACGCGTCCGCCGCAGCCTCGCCACGCTGCAACGAGCTATTGAGAATATGAATTTCCTCACCCTCGATGGTGGCATCGCGGCCGATTATCGAGACGACCGGGGGCTCGACAAACCCGCGCTCCTCACAGCGATCCGCGCCGCGCGGCTCCCGTACAAAACCTTTCTCATCTTCCTCACCGAGACCACCGTCACCGTCGAACCCGACCAGCAAACGGCCACCGTCGTGTTCATCGCCAAAGTTCTCGCCACCACGCGCGACGGGGGCGCTGAAAGCGAACTCTTCACCGAACGGTTTCGCCTTACCTTCCGGCGGCTCGACCGCGCTTGGCAACTCGTAGCTACCGAGGTGCCCAAGCTGAGTTTTGAGTGAGATAGCCCCGCCCACTGCAACGGATTGCCACAGTCCGACTGAGCGAAAGGAAGCAACCGAATTGCCGCGTTACCGGTGTAACGCGATTGTCACAAAATAATTCTTGCAGAGCGGTGATACTATTTGGCGGTGTTGGTGGGGTGTGCCATTCATTTCAGAAGCACTGATCAAATGAATCATTGGGGTGATCATTGAGGTCATTGGTCATTGGGGTCAACTCTTTAGTCTTGCAATGCTGACGTAACGGTTCACAATCCGCGTTCATGGCGCGACCGATTCGAGTCGAATTCCCCGGGGCGGTCTATCATGTGATGGCCCGCAGCAATGAACGGCGGGCGACGTTTCGTGATGACGTGGATCGCCGCCGGTTTCTGGAGACGCTGGGGGAAATGGTCGCGCAGTTTGAGGTGCGGCTGCATGCCTATTGTCTGATGCCCAATCATTATCATCTGCTCTTGGAAACCCCGCGCGCGAACCTGTCGCAGGCGGTGGGCTGGTTGCAGGTGACGTACACGGTGCGGTTCAATCGGCGGCATCGGCGGAGCGGGCATCTGTTTCAAGGGCGATTCAAAGCGCAGGTGGTGGAGGCGGACGCCTACGCGCAGTGGTTGGTGGAATACATCCATTTGAATCCGGTGCGCCCCCGGCGCAAAGGCGAGCGGATCGCGCCCGAACGGGCGGCGGAGTTGGCGGGGTATGAATGGAGCAGCCATCGGGATTACGCAGGATTACGCCGCAAGTCACCGGAGTGGTTGACGTTGGAG
>Ga0105048_10014325_pt1 | contig 12357 bp, 8 predicted proteins | sample MAT05_FD_78382 | JGI IMG/M metagenome (GOLD analysis project Ga0105048, IMG submission 78382) | Freshwater microbial communities from Lake Fryxell liftoff mats and glacier meltwater in Antarctica - MAT-05 | ecosystem: Environmental > Aquatic > Freshwater > Ice > Liftoff microbial mat | place... | reverse complement strand
TGTCCACTCGTCAAAAGCATAATCTATTTCTTGTCTAATTTTTTTTAATTGGTCTGGTTGCGGATTGTAAACGCCACCGCCAACGAAACAATTGTCAGGTTCAATGTGTAGATAGTAGAATGCTGATGGACTATTTTTTCCGTTCTTGTTCAACACAATATAATAATCTGTCTTGTATGGTGTTTTGTTCTTTGCAAAACGTAAATCTCTATTCAGTCTTGTTATGCACTTTTTCGGGTCGAGATAAGCGTTTGAAATGGTCTTGTCTAAGTCCGAAATAGAAGTTATCAACTGAGAAGTCAAAGTCAGAATTTCGTTCTTAGCATTTTCATACGATTTTCTATTGTCGTCAAGCCATTCTTTTGAGTTGTTAATTTTAAGATCTTTTAAAAATTTAAGAGTGCTTTTATTTATCATTTGTCAGGTTAAGTTATTAGTTCGTTTTTCGTTTATGTCGTGGTTACCGGTTACCTTGCTGCTAACGTTTTGCATTTAGTTTGTTGCGGCATCGAGTTCCGTCCGTTGACAACTGCTGCACACTGTTAATTTGAAGATGAAATTACTATAAAAAGCTAACCGATACTTGTCCTGCCGAAACTGAAGTTGAGTAGCGATAAGATGCTGATTGAAACAACTTCCAGCCGCAATAAATTTAATGCAGTGTTAGCTGTAGATTATTTGTTTTCGTGGTGTCAGCACAAAATCATCGTGATTGAGGGCTTCAATTAATTCCGTCTTTTTTTCGTTCCATTAAGAAATAATCAATCGAAATGCGATCATATTCGCGAGGCAACAGCAAGATAAGCAATAGCAATCCTAGGCGAGGAATCACATGAGTATGAAACTCATAGAATGGTTCTTTGAGAAGATGTCCAAATGTTACAGTTACTAATACAAAGCCAAGGGAAATAAATGCGTGACGACTTCTAAAACCAAAAATTACAAAAAAACCTGCTACAAGTTCAATAAATGGAATGATGGCACCAACAAACCATAGAATCCATGTCGGTAAAAACGTGTTTGAATAAGGTTCAACGAAAAGCTTGTGCGCATGTTCCAACGGTCCCATTTGAAAGACTTTATATACTCCTACCATAAAAAAAATTAGCCCTAAAACTGCTCGTGCGAATAAGAGTGCCCAACTCTGAGTGAGGTTATTTCCATTATTCTTTTAGTTGTCATTTTAATTTGCAGCTAATCGAGTCACGCAGGGGAATCTCACCCCCACATTCCCACAGAACCGTGCTTGAAAGTTTCCCGCATCGGCGGCCCGACTTCACGCGGCTCTTCTTGTTTGTAAATCGCAAGTAAGGATGTACCAATTGCCAGGGGTGGTAATTGGCTGCGATTTTGTTTCATAGTAATCAATCATCCCATTCCTGGTTGTGGATTATTTTGAAACTAAACAAGCTTAATCCTTCGCTCCAGACTCATTACAAGCCCTTCAACACTACTATGATTAAGTCTGCCACCGTTATCTAGTCCCATCCATTGACGCCTGTTTCCTCTTTCGATTTGGCAGCGCGATAACGACTTCACTTGTTCCGTACTACAGCCTGTAAGATGTTCCTGCCAACTTTACCCCGGATGCCGCACGACCAGTAATCAGGTATCCGTCGTGCTTTGTTGCAGATACAAACGTAGCTACCTGCTTTTGACATCACTTTTGCCTTTACGAGGCTTCATCGTTGGTTCAGAGCTACGCTCGCATCTTTCGAACTCACGTTCTCAGATGTGTTCAGCTCCATCCTACGCACCTACAAGAGTCGTTGCCCTCGTTTTTCCTTATCGCTCACCACAATTCTGTTTCCAGATACCGCGGCCCTTCGGCAAGCTCAGGATAAACGCCAGGTGGTTTGAAAACTACCCCTGAAGGTCGTCGTTGGAAGTCCAGTTCACTTTGATTCACCTGATTTTGTCGGCCATTCAGTTCGCTCGAACTTCGCACAATATTGGGCTTCTCTCAGTGCCTTCCATCTGTTTTACAGCACTCTTGCCAACCTTTCAGTTAGCTTGATTCAAGTCACACACGGTTTGCGGCTTGGCGAAGGTGGCAGATTTGAAACTTCTCTGTTGAGTAAAAGTACAAAAGAAAAATAGAATTCCTACGCCACTCGGAAGAAATACCAGCTTGCCAATTATCTTGAATTTTGTCTATTAGTGTACTTTTATGGTATTCAAAATATGGGTCTAAAGTCAAGACTGCATTACTACTCTTTAGAAGATTGTAACCGGTTGCAGCATTAAGCAACCAAGACTCCTCTTTGTCTTTAGGCTTGGTAAAAGTAAAAACCGCAGGTTCAGCTTTGTCGTTTTTACTTTGAAACGATTGTCTCAAAGTAAATCTATCAATAAATTTATCTTGACTAAAAGTAGATAAAGTAACTCCAACAAAGAATAAGCTTAGGATTGATTTTTTCATATTTTTTATTTTACTAGTTTTAAACAATCACTTACTTTTTTTAAGTCTTCACATTCTTTTACCATAATAATTTTAAAAGAATTTAATTCAGATATAATTTTTTTAAAATAGTTTTTCAAAGCTCTTTTATGATAAAGGCTTAACCCAAGGTCTAATTTTAAATCGCTGTCGTCTTTTTAATCGTCAATGCCAAAACCAGAAGCTGAACGGCTACGCTATGGCATCATTTTTTAGGGTCTAAAAGGCTAATAGCTCTGCCAAAAACAAGTGATTTTGACCAGAATTAAGGGTAAAAACGGAATCACGAGTGCTACCATAGCTTAACCGTTCAGCTTCAAAAATTTGAACCTATAAAAAATACCCGGTACCGGGTATTTTTGATTAAAGTTCAGCGCATTATTTTTAATGTTGGGCTTTTTGTAAACATTTACCCCGGAAAAATTGACCGTTAAGGGATGTAGAACAAGTTGGTTTGTGGACATTAAGATCTGGGAAGGTTGCTGTGGCAAAGCCCTGTAGCCTGGTCGAGTACTCGGCTTCAATATAGATAACTCGTTGAGCGACCCCTCTACGATGTGGTTTGCGGCTAAATTTTCGGTACTTTGCCCTATGAAAACGCTCCCCATCGGCATTCAGTCGTTGCCCAAACTGCTCGATACCAACGGCATCTACGTCGATAAGACCCAACTCGTCCATGATTTGGTTACCACGGGGACTTACTACTTTTTTGCCCGCCCCCGCCGGTTTGGTAAGTCGCTGCTGGTGTCGACGTTGAAAGAACTCTTCAAAGGAAACCGGGCCATTTTCGAGGGACTTTGGATCGAGAATCAGTGGGACTGGACCAAAACCCACCCCGTCATTCACATCTCCTTCGATGCCCTCGGCTACGACGAGTTGGGCCTGGAAGCGGTATTGAAACGCGAGTTGATCAAACAGGCTCAACCATTTGGTATTGAGTTAGTTGAGCCTGACTTAAAGGGGCGGTTCAACGAACTTTTGGAGAAACTATCTGCAAAATCGGGTCGGGTGGTGCTGCTGATTGACGAGTACGATAAACCCATCATCGACTACCTCGAATCGCAAATGCTCGACACAGCCAAGACCAACCGGGCGGTGTTGCGGGAGTTCTATTCGATCCTCAAAAGTGCCGACGAATACCTGCGGTTGGTATTCATCACGGGCATCTCGCGGTTCACCAAAGTGTCGTTGTTCTCACACCTTAACAACCTCAACGACATCAGCCTCAATGAGCGGTTTGTGGCTTTAGCAGGCTATACGCAGCAAGAAATCGAAGCTAATTTTGGGGATTATTTAGGTAGTGTGGAGACCAAATTAGGCATGAGCCGGGCGGAGTTGCTGGAGACGATGAAGGTGTGGTACAATGGCTACTCCTGGGATGGCCTCACCCGCGTTTACAACCCCTTTGGTACGCTCAACTTTCTGTCGAACAGGGAGTTTCGTAATTATTGGTTCTCGACGGGAAACCCCCGTTTCCTGATCGAACAGATGCGAAAACACGGGCAGTTTGCCGTCGAAAATACCCCCGTCAACAGTGTTACCTTTGACAAGTTCGACATTGAACACATCGAACTCGTCTCGTTGCTTTTCCAAACAGGCTACCTCACCATCAAAGAGCGGGATGTGTTGCCGGGTTCCTACATTCTGGATTATCCCAATCAGGAGGTGCGCGAGAGTATGTACCAGTTTCTGCTGGACGATCTGGCTCACAACAGCTACCGCACCAACACGGGCCGCACCATGCTCGACATGAACACGGCGTTTCTGAACCGGGATTTGGGTCGGATTCGGCAGATTCTGGCCTCGATTCTGGCGGATTTACCGGCAGAAACCTACCAAAAACAGACCGAGGGTTTGTTCCACGGGCTTATCCATATCATTTTCAGCTACCTCGGTATTTACATTCAGAGTGAAGTACATTCGTCACAGGGCCGGGCTGACGCGGTGGTGGAAACACCGGGCGAGGTCTATCTGTTCGAGTTCAAGTTCAATCAGAGCGCGGCTGTGGCCCTGGCGCAGTTGCGGGCCAACGGCTACGGGGAAAAGTACCGGGCATCGGGCAAGGTGCTGACGGCCATCGGGGTAAACTTCAACTCCGCCGAACGGAGTATTGACGATTGGGCAACGGAACCCTTTTGAGGAGAAAGCTCATGTTCTATACCAACAAGAAGCCCGGCCGTTGAGCCTACCGTCTGGACACAAGTAACGTACACGCAACACAGGTGTAGGTGCGGAGCAGCACGCCTGTAGTTTGGCCCGGTGGCACTGTAAGAGGGAAAGCGTACTGATAGGAAAGGAAAAACCGCTCTGCCAGGGGCGTGTTGTTGCGGAAAGTGGCCACCGAGTCGAGTCGATTGGCCATTGGTGGCCCCGCCTGTGCCAGAAACAGGGTGACCCGTGAGCAGCGAAACTGCGGTAACGACAGCACTACCTCCTTGGGGCAGCAGTCAGGTTGGCCAACTCGACATAGACCCAGCCTTCGGGCACCACCGACGAATGTCCGTGCGTAACCTCATAAGCTAAGCGTGAACTGCACCCGGTTCTTGGTTAGGTCAGTCATTTTAGCGAGTATTGCGGTTAGGGAAGCGAAGGCTTCACTTATGGCGTTGGTAGGTCAGAATCCCAAAATTACCACGCCATTTTTATACCCTCCATCCATGAAAAATCCAACAACCGGGCAACCGCAAAAGCATTATCAACTCAAACGTATTGAGTCCACTTGATGTTCAGACACCTGCTCAATTAGGGCAACTGGCATTGTTTCAATAATCAATTTTCGCCAGCAAAGCTGCTGGTATTCCCCCAATCCTTTACCCCCAAACCTACATGGCACAACCAACCGCCGTTGACGAAAAAACCGAATTTAAACGCTCCCTCGGCCTGACCGACTCCACCCTGATCGTTTCGGGGTCGATGATCGGCTCGGGCATTTTTATTGTCTCCGCCGATATGGCCCGCAGCCTCGGCTCGTCGGGCTGGCTGCTTATGCTGTGGGTAATGACGGGCGTGCTGACCGTTTCGGCGGCTCTGAGCTACGGCGAACTGGCGGGCATGATGCCGAAAGCCGGGGGGCAGTATGTCTATATTCAGCGGGCTTATGGCAGGTTGTTGGGGTTTGTGTATGGCTGGACGGTTTTCACGGTTATCCAGACCGGAACCATTGCCGCTGTGGCCGTGGCTTTTACCAAATACAGTGCGGTTTTCTTTCCGGCCCTCAACCCCGAAAATGCCTTCTACACGCTCGGTTCGTTGAAAATATCGCTGGGGTCGCTCTATGCCATCAGCAGTTTGGTGTTGCTCACCTGGCTCAACAGCCGGGGCGTGCAGAGCGGCAAAATCATTCAGAACCTGTTCACCTCCACCAAATTAATCGCTCTGTTTGGGGTTATTGTACTGGGCATTGGCATTGGTATGAGCAACGGAATGCTGTCAGCCAATTTTCAGAATGCCTGGCAAGCCACCACCACAAGTGCCACGGGTTCGGTGGTGCCGTTGGCGGGTATGGCCCTGTTGCTGGCTTTCGGAACGTCGATGATTGGGTCGCTGTTTTCGGCGGATGCCTGGAACAACGTGACGTTTATTGCGGGCGAAATCAAAAACCCGCGTAAGAATATTCCATTGGCCCTGTTCTTCGGAACGCTCATCGTGACCACCATCTACGCGCTTGCCAACGTCGCTTATCTGTCGCTCCTGCCCCTGCACGGCTCGCCGGGAGCGGCTGTCACCGATGTGATTGGCCGGGGTATTCAGTTTGCCGATCAGGATCGAGTGGCCACGGCCGCCGTATCAACCATTTTTGGCGATGTAGCCGTGTCGATCATGGCGGTGCTGATCATGGTTTCGACGTTTGGGTGTAACAACGGCCTGATTCTGGCTGGGGCAAGGCTCTATTATGCGATGGCTAAAGATGGTCTGTTTATCAAACAGGCATCTTCCCTCAATAAAAACTCAGTGCCGGAAAAAGCCCTGTGGCTGCAATGTCTCTGGGCTTCATTACTTTGTCTGTCAGGCACTTACGGTGATCTGCTCGATTATTGCACATTCGCTTCATTAATTTTTTATATGATTACCATTGCCGGTTTGTTCATACTTCGGCGGAAAGAACCACAAGCCGAGCGACCTTACCGGGCCTTCGGCTACCCCATTGTGCCAGCACTATACATTGGGGCCACCCTCTTGATTTGCGTTATTTTGTTATACACCAAAACGTTCAATACGGGTATGGGGCTGCTTATTGCTGGTATTGGCGTTCCTGTTTATTATCTGACTCAACGCGGCAAAAAGTAGGCTTCAAACAAAAAAGTAGGTGAATACTTGCATTGCATTTTAATTCCTTTTTTATTTGTGGCACGTTCTTTGGAAAAAGAACCTGTACAATAGTACAAGTTACGGTGGGTAAAAAAAGAGCTGGCGGATTGACCAGCTTATTTTTTTGTCCTTTTGTGAAGCATTTACCTCCGAAATAGCCTAATACAAGTCAAATAGCCCTAAAAGGCAAGAGCCTCCCTAACTAGGGCGGCTCTTTTTATAGCTACAGTGAGTAAAGAATTCTACGTTTTTGTGGAACGGATTGGGTACAAAGTTACTCATGGGCAATTCAATAAAACTATACTAGATTAATAGGTTAATGCTTATTTAATGGAAACAGCATCCCACGGTAGAATCAGAGCCGGTTTTTAGGGCCATTTAATCTCCAGGTGAATGCCTATTGCTCATTTATTGACAATTGGCATTTGCCGTTACCTGCACACGCCCACCCGCACCCGGCGAAAACCGGACTCCCGGCTTCAACACCACGCGCCTGGAATGCATGCCAACGTTAGCCGACTGACCCGCGAAATAAGGATTGAACTCACCAACGGTAAGCACATCGCGGGCCACCTCGTCAAACTCACCCACCGTCCGAATAACCAGCCCCAATACGGGCGTAGCTACAAATTCAGGAGCCAGAATTGTACTAAAATCCGACTCATTGGCCAGAAAATACCGCATCCGAGTGGCCTGCCCCACCGTAAATTCGTTTAGGCAGATACCGCGCCCGTAACTCATGGCATTACGGGTTGAGGGTTGGTAGGGAATGCCACACTCGTCGAGCCGGGTCCCCGTATAAATGCAGGACGCATTGGTGTTGGCTCCTAAGTAAGACCCCAGTAGTGGTTCGGTCGTATCCTGATCGGGGTCGGCGGGGGTATCACATACGTAATCGCCGTCGCTGTCGCAGTCCCAGCAACTGGCGTTCGGGTTTCGCTCTACACTCTCTTTATCATGAAAGGGGTCGCCGGGGTGCCGCTCGAAGGTGTGCAACAACCCAAGCGCATGGCCAACTTCGTGAGCCATCGTTACAATGTCGTTCGGGTTAGAAACGTTGCCCGGCCCCGCTAAACTGACATAGGCACCCGTGTTAGGAATATCGTAGGCCGTGCCACCCAACATTATTCCACCAGACTGCACCTGCTGATGAGTAAAAATGTTGAACGCACCCGGCACCAGAAAGGGAGTCAGTTCGGATTCTTCGCTTTTGTCCTGTATGTTCAGGTCGCTGTTTCTGACTTCGCGGATGCCCAACAACACGAAACAGATACTATGAACCCGATATTGAGCCAACATGGCGTTGAAGTGCCGAATTTGGTCGGCATCCGTGGAGGCCCGGCTGCTACCATCGTTGTTGGCAAACACGGTCAGGTAAACTTTAATGCAGTAAGGTAACACGCCCCTGGGCTGGGCCATCCGGGCCAGTTTGTCTTTCGGAATGGGGCGTAAGGGCTTTTTGGCAACCGTGCCACAGGGATATGACCGGCCGGGTAGCTGACCAAACGTCAGTACGGGTGCTGAACCTGTCGGTGGGGGCGTAATTACCTGAGCAAAAGTGGTCAAACTGCTGACTATCAGCCCAAAAAGGAATAGCTGTTTCATAACCTGACCGATGGTTTGTGGGCCGATACACCCGATTTTCTCTGTTGTTGCAACGCCCGAATCTGCTTCTCCTGACGGATGACATACAGCGTCAGTTCTTCAATCTTCTGCATCATTTTGGTGGTCACATCGGCCACGGCCACGCCGTTCTTTTCCATGTCAGCAGCCGGGGTTATGCCGGGGAGGTGGTGGTGCGTGTTGATAAACTGCTCCACCTCGGCCAGCGGACGCAGCCGGTAGGTGCGGGCAAACACATAATCGGGCCAGCCGCTCGTTTCCACAATCAACTCCCTGGCCCGGATGGTACCGTTCACGGCCAATTTCTGAGCCGGGTTATTGATGCCGATGCCCACGTTGCCGTTGTCCAGAATCACCATGCGGAGGTTGTAATTGGTCGAAAACATCAGGTGCTTGGCGGGTTGACCGGCCGATGGAGGTGGTACGCCCAGTTCCAGGCCATGATAGGCCGCCGGATTGAAGGGGTTGGTGGTCCAGGTCCGGATAAAGCCATATTCGGTGCCGGTGTCGTTCACTTTGCGGAATAACACGTAAGGATTGGCTCCGTCGATCCGCATGGCGTTTTCCCCCGTAGTCGACACGTTCAGTTTGGCCGAGGGCGCGATGGTGCCGATACCCACATTACCCGTTGTGCCATCCTGCAAAACCACGTTGCCGTCGCTGGCCCCGGAGCGAATGTACCAGTTGCCTTTAGCTCCAAAGTGAATATGGCTGACGTTGGGGCCAGTGGCTGGGTTATAAAAATCGGCGGTGTTGCTGCCGGTTCCGGCGGTGTTAGCATGAACACTCAGTTTAGCGCCTGGTGTAGCCGTGCCGATACCCACATTGCCCCCCAGCGGATTCAGTTTTAAACTGCCGGGAGAGAAACTGGGCGGAAATGTAATACCATCCTCGATAACCTGTAGCTGGTCGTTATCGAGGTACAGTGAGGGCTGGCTGATCCCGAAACCACCCGAACTGAAAAGCCGCAATGCGCCACCTGTTACACTACTGCTTGTATAGGTCAGGGCGGCATTCTGTAGAATAGTGCCGCCACTGACGTGTAGTTTGGCCGAGGGCGCGATGGTGCCGATACCCACATTGCCCGTCGTGCCATCCTGAATCAGTACGTTGCCGTCGCTGGCCCCGGAGCGAATAAACCAGTCGCCCTTTACTCCATAGTGAATATGGCTTACGTTGGGTCCAATAGTTGGATTATAAAAATCGGCGGTGTTACTACCTGTTCCGGTGGTGCTACCCTGAATGCTTAGTTTGGCACCAGGTGTATTTACGCCCACGCCCACGTTGCCTGTGTTAGTGTTGCTGATGTTGGCCCCGATTTGCTGCCAGCCAACCCCCGCTCCTCCGCCCCCGCTCGACAGGCTTACCCAGGTTCCATTTTGACGAAACCAGAAACTCTGGGTATCCGAATCGAACACGAGCAAACCGTTGGCCGGGTTGCTGATGGCTGTGCGTTGAGCTGTGGTCAGCCTAGGCAGCAACACGCCCTGTGTGGTACTTTTCACATCGAGCGCGGCTGAACTGTTAACGGGTTGCCCGTCGGAACCGATGGCGACTGTGCCACCCGTTTTGTTGAGGTGCATGGTTTGGGCAAAAAGCACCCTACCCATCATCAGAAAGATGATGGTGCTGACTATATGTTTCATGAGGAATCAGGGGTTTGTACGTGTGAGAACTACATTTGCTACTCGGTCGAAGCGGGGGTCGGCACTGTTTGAGTAGGTTGACCCGTTGGGTCGGTGCCAGGCAAACCGGAGGGTGGTTTTCAGTTGATCACCCGCCCAACTAGTACCCGGTGCCGTATCGTTGATGTAAAAGTTAGGCGTGATGGGGTACTTGCCATCCGGCGTTCCGAAATTCAGACTGAACTGATGGTCGTTGTCGCGGTCGATGGCTCCATACACCTCATAATTCTCCTGCCCTTTTCGACTCGTGACCGTGGCCATCCCATCGAACGACCGTTTGTTTGTCCGGCTTCGGCGTTTCCGGCGACCGGCCCGTTTCCAGCGTTCGTCGTCGGTTTCGGGCAGGTCAATCTGAACCACAATAGTTTTACTGATTCCGTCGGGGTCTTTGAATTGGCCTTGCCAGGTGCCAACCAGCAAAGGTTCAGTGGTACTGTAAGCCCAAGGACGTTGGTAGCGGTCAAGGAACTTACCGCCGAAAAAACTTACCCCTGCGAACGCCAGACTCACCACAATGAGTATGGCCAGAAAAAGAAAACAACCTTTGGATTTCATAACCGCTGATATTTCACAACCATCCGTTTGGCTTTGGTGGGGTTGGGCATTTGCGGATTGGCCCCATAGTCGAATGTCCAGGCCATGGTGTTGCCGCTCATCGTGAGGTCATGATCAGCATCGGGCAGGCTTTTGTCGGGCACCACAATTCTCATTTTGTTGCCACTCACCGACCAACGGGCCGCTTTATTGGCATTTTCGACCGCCTTTTTTATAGGGCCGCAAGCGGCCGGTACGTTGGTGCGCATGGTACCATCTGCCATAAACGAATAGGTAATCTCGGCGGTGCAGGGCATATTTTTGGTCATCATTGGCATCATGTCTTCGGTTTTGCCATTGGCTTCGGTGAGCAACATGGCCGTGCGTCTCCAGGTGCCAACCACGCTCTGAGCCAGTAGGTTAGTAGTTGGAAACAGGGGAAAAAGCAGGTAAATCAGGTTTCGTTTCATGCGAGAATGGAGTTTATTGGTTTGTTTTAATCCCGTGCCGATCACGTTAGCGGGTGGAGGCACCACGAGGGCCGCCCGCAATGGGAACTTCGCCACACCACAGCACCGGGGTGGCCTACCGTTCAATTTTTACGTCGAACGTGAAGGTAGCTTTGTTCCCGGTTTTATCGACACTGGCTTGGGTGAAGCGAATAAGCCCCTTTTTGCCCTGCTGGGTTTTGAATGACCAAAGAAACCGGGTCAGTGGGGCCGACGTATTCAGGTCGGTAAGTCCGGTAACGAGTTCGGTTTTTTCGTCGGCCCTCGTATCAAATGTCCAGGCCCGGCGCAAATCGGCGGCATTCCCAAACGTATCCCACTGATTGGCCGGGATAGTAGTGTAACGGAGGAAGGTGTTGGCGAAAAAAGGCCATTTTTGCTGCTCAATGTTGGGCCAAATCGAGTAAGCCCCGCAGGATACACCACAGTTTTTGACTGCCCGTGGCCCGGCAAACCACGGCCCGGCATAATACTCGAAAATCACGTCGATGTCAGCCGCCACCGACGCACCATCCCCAAACCGATAGAAAATACCATTGTCGAGGTCCAGCAGGTTGCGGGTTTGTGGGTCGTTGGACTGTCCTTCTTTCAAATCGACTTTCAGATTCGTAAACACGCCCACATCGGCACTGGCTGGAAATTCCCGCTGGCTCAACATCGCCGATTGGGCCAGGCGAGTATCACCCGTAATGCCGATATCGAAAATGCACTGACCCAGTTCGGGTTGGCGGGTGATACCGGCTGTCTGGCAAACACCCTCGGCCCATTTCAGTTTATCGGGGTCGAGCACCGGAAACGTTTTCGGAAACGCCCGGTCGGTGAAGGAATCGGTATTTTTACCCGCTTCATACACAAACAACGACGTTTGGTTGGTAACCCGCCAGCTATCGGCAAACAGGGTATGGATAGTCTTGAACGTATGGTCAACGGGGGGCGTGGTGCCGTTGCTCAGTTGGCCATCGTTGCCAGGATCACCATCATAATTGCCCATTAGGCCCATCACGGCCCCTTTTCGGGCATTGCCCAATGTCACGGCATAATCGAGGTAGGGGGTATTCCAGTAAATAACTACGCCTTCGCCCTGGGCATTGCTGAAAAGTATTTTTTCGGGGGATACCAACTGGAGTTTGTTGCCACCGGAAAGCGAAACCTGTGCGAGTGCCGATAATGCGGTTTCTTTTTTGTTGACAAACAGGCGCGGAGCATTCAGAGCCGCCGGATTGACTAAAAAACAAATTTCATCAGCCCCCAACCGGGC
>Ga0105048_10014324_pt1 | contig 12357 bp, 8 predicted proteins | sample MAT05_FD_78382 | JGI IMG/M metagenome (GOLD analysis project Ga0105048, IMG submission 78382) | Freshwater microbial communities from Lake Fryxell liftoff mats and glacier meltwater in Antarctica - MAT-05 | ecosystem: Environmental > Aquatic > Freshwater > Ice > Liftoff microbial mat | place... | reverse complement strand
GCCTCGATGACTTTCTCCGCGCCTTTCGCGTCTGCGACGGTGATCTTCACCCCTTTGTCGCTCACCTCGGTCTTCGTCGTCTTCGTGTTCGTGAGAAAGGTGACGCCTTGTTTCACGAACGACTTCTCGAGAGCCTGTGAAACCTCGGTATCCTCGACGGGCAGAAGGTTCGGCAGCATCTCGACGACGGTCACTTTGGTCCCGAAGGCATTGTAGAAATACGCGAATTCGATGCCGATCGCGCCCGCGCCGATGATGATGATGCTCTTTGGCTGCGCGGGCAGATTCATCGCTTCCTTCGAGCTGATCACGGTTGTGCCGTTGAACGGCAATCCCGGCATTGCGCGCGAAATGCAACCGGTGCCGATGAGGATTTTCGCCGCGGTGTGCGTTTCCTCTTTGCCGTCCGCGCCCTTCACTTTCACCTCGCCCTTCTTCTCCAGCGAAGCCTCGCCGCGGAGCGAGTCGATCTTGTTCTTTTTGAAAAGGAAATCGACGCCCGCCGCGCCTTTGTCCGACACGACCCGCGAGCGTTTGATGATTGCCGACCAGTCGTAGCTCAGGCCCTCGATTTTGAAGCCAAACTCCGCCGCGCGGTGCGTCATCGCGTGATACATCTCGGCGTTTTTGAGCAGCGCCTTCGTTGGGATGCACCCCCAGTTGTTGCACGTCCCGCCGCCGCGTTCCTTCTCCACGCAGGCGACTTTCTTGCCGAGTTGGGCCGCTTTGATTGCCGCGACGTAGCCGGCAGGGCCGGCACCGATGACGATGAGATCGTAGTTAGCCATTGGGGAAGGTTGAGTGATGAGAGTTGAGAGTTGAGAGGCGGAAAAAGCGGGGGCGCAAGATGCGGGCGGGGTGCGGAGGGCGTCAAAAGATTTCAACGCACTGGCCCGTGATGATGGGTTCTATTTTTAACGCAGCGACGCAGAGGCGCAGAGGCGGAGGCAGTTTTACGGAAGGCGACAAACTTTCCTGAACCAAATCTTTGCGTCATCTGCGTCTCTGCGCCTCTGCGTTAAAACAAAAACCGTCCTCTTTCACACCGCCGGCTCCACCATCCGCGCGACATCGACGGAGACCTTCAGTTCGGGCTCGCCGCCTCCGACCACGACGCCGCGAAGCGGGCTCACGTCGCTAAAATCGCGGCCCCAGGCGACGGTGATGTGGCGGTCGCCTGGGAGGACGTTATTCGTGGGATCGGCGTCGATCCAGCCGTGGCCGGGACACCAGACAGCGAGCCACGCGTGGGAGGCGTCGGCCCCGATGAGGCGCCTCTTGCCGGGCGGCGGCAGCGTCTCCAGATATCCGCTGACATAGCGCGCCGGAAGGCCGAGGGAGCGGAGGCACGCGACGCCGAAGTGCGCAAAATCCTGGCAGACGCCGCGGCGATTTTTGAAAAACTCATTCAGCGGCGTGGCCGTGGTGGTGGCCCGTTTGTCAAATTTGAAATCGCGATTAATCCTCGCCGTGAGTTCGCTGAGGCCGGCGAGCAGAGGCTGATCGGCGGGGAAGGCTGCGGCGGCGTAGTCGGCGAAGGCCGCGTCGCGAACGACGTGCCGCGAGTCAAAACGGAATTCGCCGGCCGCGGTCGCCTCGGTGAGGACGTCGCGGGCGCAGGCGTCCCGCACGATCTGCCATGCGGGCGTCCGCGGCGGGAGGCCGGAGGCGGCGACGCGCACCCGGCTTCGGGCGGTGACGAGGAGTTCGGCGTGCGGTTTCTGAATCGTGAAAAACGAAGCGGTATTTTCGTAGAAATCGAGCCGGTGCTCCGCCACATCCGGCTCGGGCGCAATCTCCAGCGAAAAATCCAGAACCTCCTGCCAGGGCAGCACGCGCGGTCGCGCATGAGCGACATGGTGTGAAACTGCCACGTCGGACGCGTAAGCGTAAGTGGTGCGGTGGGTGATGGCGTAAAGCACGGGGCTGGGCGTTTCCGCTCCCGGCGATGTAGCGCAAGGCGCGCAGGCTGGGCAGAAAGAAATACGCGCCGCCGCGCAAGGTCACAAACTGCGGCAGCCTCGTCATCCGACGGCGCACGCCGCCCTCTGCCGGCATGGTGAAGGCGCGGGCAGGCGCACGGGGTTACGGCATTACTTTTCCGCAGGTAAAGGCACCTGGCTCTTGTGCACCAGATACGCGATGAGGTCGCGGACCTGGGCCTCGGTCAACGCTTCGAGCAAGCCCTCCGGCATGATGGAAAGCGCGGACTCCTGGAGGCTCTCGATCTCTGCGCGCTCCACGGTCACTGTTTCGGTCATCGTTTTGAGCGTCAGGGTGCGCGCGGTTTTCGCGGCGACGAAGCCGTTGAGCACGCGCCCGTCTTTCAAATTCGCCACGCTCATGCGGAAGTCCGCGCCCACCACGGCGCTGGGGTCCGCGGTGTTGTCGAGGAGGTAGTCCAGATTATCCCGGCCCGCACCGGTGAGGTCGGGGCCGATGGCGCCGCCGTGGCCGTAGAGCGTATGGCACGCGGCGCAGGCCGTGTTGAACACCGCGCGGCCCTGGCTCTTGTCGGCCCGCGCCAGCACCTCCGGCGTGAGTTGCTGCTTGAGCTTCGCGATGAGTAGCTGCTTGTCGGCGGCACTGTCCCGCATCTCGCCCCAGGCCTCCGCGAGCTGCGTCGTGAGCGCGGGGTCATTGAAGCTGCGGATCTGGCGGGCGTGAAACGGCGAGACCTCGGCCCGGGCGATTTTCCCCGCGGCCACTCCGCTCAGCAGTGCCTTCGCAAACGCGGGACGCGACACCAGCGTCTCCATCACTGCGGTGCGCTCGGTCGGGTGAAAATCGCGGTAGCTCTTCGCGAGCTTTTCGCCGAGGGCGGGATCGTCAAACTGCGCCAGGCCGCGGACGGCGACGGTGTTGAGGAAACGCACCCCGAGCAATTGCTCGCAAATCTGCCGCAAATCCGCCGGGCGGCTCTCGATGAGCGTCTGCAACGCGGCCTTGCGCGCACTCAGGTCGGCCTTGCTGTCCAGCGCCACGCGCTTCACTTCATCGAGTGCGCGGCCGTCGCCGAAGAGCACGCTAAGGTCGCGCACACGGTCGCGGAGCTGGGCGTTGGCGGTGCTGGCGAGCTTCGTGGCCCAGGCGTCCCATGCCGCGGGTTTCTTTGCCTTGCGCCAGCCGTTGAGGCCGTCGGAGAGGCCGGTGAGGATGTCGGTTTGGAAAGGTTCCGGTTTGGCGGAAGCCATCTCGAGCAGCGCATTCACAGGCGCGGGATTCTTTTCGATATCCTCTGCCAAACGGCGCGCAATGAACTGGCGCGTGACCGGCAGTTCGCACCCCGCGGCCAGCGCCGCCAGCGCGGCGGGATCGGCATCCGCGACGGGAATGAGGCCATACCAAATCATCAACGGCAGATTGTGATCGCGGGCATCCTCCGCGTGCGCCACGAGGAGCGTGGCGAGGCTGGAGCGCTCCGCCACAGGCAGGCGCTGAAGCGTGGAGGCCAGCGCGAGGCGGACCAGCCCGGACGGGTCGTCGCCGGCCAGTCGCGAAAATTCGGCCAGGACCGCTGCGGAAGTTTTGACGTTCGCGCTCCCCGCCGGGCGCCGGCTCAGCGTCGTGTCGAGCGGCCAGGTATCCGTCAGCAGCCGGATTGCCCAAGTGCGGACGTGCTCGCTGGCATGACGCAACTGGGCCATGAGGAATTTCTCATCTGCCGCGCCGATGCCATACAGCGTCCAAAGGGCACGGAGCTGATGCACCACGACCGCGTCGCGCTCAAACATTTCGCGCAAAGCCTCGCTCGCGCCTTCGAGTCCGCGGCCCGCCGCAACGCGCCCGGCGAGTTCGAGCCGGGCCTGCCGCACCCACCACTCATTGGCGTGGGCGTGCAGTTTCACGAGGCCGCGCGCGTCGAGTTTCTTGAGATCGCCCACCTCGGCGCGTTTCGGTTCGCCATGGGTGATTTTGAAAATGCGGCCCGAGGTGCGGTGGACGCCGGTGCTGTCGTGACACTCGCCGGTATCGCTCCAGTCGAGCGCGTAAACGCCGCCGTCGGGACCGGTGCTCAGTTCCATCCCGCGAAACCATTTGTCCTCCGCCAGCAAAATATCCGCGCCGTGGCGGCCCACATAGCCGGAGCCGTGGCGCTCCAGGATTTCCTGATTCGCGCGGCGACCGTGCATGTTCCAGGTGAAAAGCCGGCCGCGATATTCCGCGGGCCAGTTATCCCCTTGGTAGATCATCATACCGACGTGCGCATGGCCCCCGCCCAGCGCATTCGCCGCGCCGTCGCGCGACTTGGTCCAGTCCTGCGCGGTGTCGAAATGCCAGTGGTCCGCGTGCTGATCCATCAGCCCATAGACGCGCGGGTTCGGATCAATGGTGTGGGGCCGAACGCAGTGCGCACCGGTGATGCCGTGCCAGAGCTGGCCATTGACGGTGTTGATGAAAAAGAGTTCGCCGTGATCGTCCCAGTCGTGACCCCACGGGTTCGTCGTGCCGCTGCCCAAAGCCTCGAAGACTTTGCGCTGCGGGTGATAGCGCCACATCGTGCCCCGCATCGGAATGCGCTCGTCCTTCGGCGTGCCGGGCGCGCCGATCTCGCCGGGGCTCGAAGCGCCGCAGCGTCCATACAGCCAGCCATCCGGGCCAAAGCGCAGGCCGTTGGCGAAGTTGTGATAGTTCTCCGGCGGGATCGTGAAGCCATCGAGCACCACTTCCGACGCACCGTCAGCGACGTCGTCGCCATTTTTGTCCGGGACGAAATGCAACTGCGGCGGACACAGCAGCCACACGCCGCCGTGGCCCACCTCGACGCTCGTTGCCATCTGCACCTCGTCGGTGAAAACCTTGCGCGAGCTGAAGCGGCCATCGCCCTTTCCATCCTCAAAAATGACGACCCGGTCACGCAGCCGGAGATCGAACCTCTTCGCGCGCTCGGCGTAGGTGTAATTCTCCACCACCCACAGCCGCCCGCGGGCATCCCACGTCATGGCGATGGGATTTTGCACATCCGGCTCGGCCGCGAATGCGCTCACCTTGAAGCCGGGTGGCGCCTTGAATTTCGCCGCCGCCTCAGCGGCCGGCATCGGCACCGAGCTGGTATCCCGCTCGGAGTTGTGAGGCTGCGGAAATTCCGCCCGAACAGGGAACGTGACCGCGGAGACGAGGAGCAGCGTGGTGACGAGCGGATTCATAGATGGGGTCACGGTCGCGCGTTGATGATGCGCAGGCGCACAAAGCGGCGCGCGAGGTTGATCGAGAGGTTGTTCTCCACGGTCACGGGCGTGCCGACAGTGCTGGGATTTGTCATGAGCACGGTCCAGTTGGAGCGTCGTCGTTTTAAGTGGGGGCAATCCAATTTCACTGGAGGCGTGTCATCCTGAGGCGCAGCGCAGTCAAAGAAGCGCCGCGATGAGCTGTCCTGTGAAGCCCATGCCCATTTGATAGATGACGCGGTAGCTGCCGCGCTGGAGTTCTTCCCCGCCTTTGTTGGCCTGCGAAACGCCGCCGAGGAAGCCGTCGAATCAGCGGATCGGCAGCGAAGGCGGAGGTGGCGATGAGGAGAAAAGGCGAGAGCTCTCATGGTTTTGGGAGTTACCACTTTCCCAGCCACACTTCATCGCCTTTGATGAAGAAGCCGAGGCGCAGGTCAGGATAAAGACGGAAGGGGCGGCAGAGGCTTCCTGCGGTGTCTCGGAAATTGAAGGCGTGGACCGCGACGGGAGTCTTCGAGCAATCCAGGACGGTGACGCTGCGGGCGGCGTCGGTGAGCCAAAGGCGCGGGCCGTCCACGCCTCGCACCGAGCCTTCGGCCCAGCTCGCAAGCTTCCCTTTGGCGCTGAAGAAAAGTGTGCGGCCTTCCGTGTCGAACCATCGCTCATCGTCCGCTCCGGGTTCCTCCTCGTTGGCGGCGGCATTCAGCTTTTCCAACTGCAGAGTGACGTCCGTCTCGATCCAAAAACGATTTGTGCGGGGCGCAAAACCGAAAGTCGCACCGCCAGGAACGACCCAGTGATTCTGCTGAAGCTCCGACTTTTCAGGTCCGATGGAATAGCTCGGATAACCGACCCGGTGGCCGTGACCAGCGGACTTTTTCATCGCCTTGAGCCAATCCTGCGAGAGGCAGAACAAATCGATGTAGAAGCCCTTCGGTTCCAAATCTCCGGGATGGCAAAGCGACCACCAATTCAGATCGGACGCGTCGCGAGTCGTGCCGTCGCGGCTCAGGCGAACCACTTGGATGCCGTCTTCTGACCCGATCTTGACCAGCATGGATTTTCCATCGGCGGTGGAGCGGCACCACCCGATAATCGCCCGCTGCTTTTGCTTGGTGAGCAATTTTTCGGACGGCACGCTGCGCAGGCGACGGCCCGTTTTGTCATAGAAATACAGGCGTCCGTCGAAGACCTCATTCTCCGTCGTCACCCAACTGCCGTCCGGCCAAAACGCTCCATACCATTCGCGGCCCCGGGCGTCTCGCTCCTCGCGGTCCGGCTCTGCTTTGCTGACGACGCGGCCCAACTCATCGAAGAGCCATCCTTGGAATGGCCGCCACAATTCAAAGCGCTTCGGACCGATTCGGCGCGCCACCCAGCGTGAGCCATCTTCGGTGTCCTCCGGGCTTCGGGAAAGCGCTGGAAAGTTCTTCAAGCGGGTGACGCGAAGCTCCTTCGCGGGCGGGGGCAGGAGGCGCAGATCCGCCAACGGGCGCGATGCGAGATGCTCGATGAAGAGAGCATCGAACTCGTCGCCATCTCCGCCGCCGCCATAATTGACGATGGCCTCGGAGAGCCAGTTCCAGACGGCTTCCTTGGCCTTGGAATCGGGCTCGGTGCGCCACATCTCCCGCAGCCGCTCGCAGCGTCCCCTCCAGAATGGCTCCCATTTTTTGGCGTGATCCTGCTGCTTTTGAAACCACTCCACGGACCATTCGCCGGCCAGCGGATCGGGCGAGTCCTGCGCGGGCGCGGAAGCCGGCGAGCCGATGAGGCCGACGGCCACAATCACGGCGAGGAGGCGACGGACGGAGGATTTTTCGGCGGCAGTCGCAAACGCCGCGGGGGCGAAGGTGGTGAACAGGGTGCGCAAGTTCATGGTGTGTATTTTGGGTGTTTCCCCGGAAAACGCAGCCCGGCGCCGCATCTTTCAGAAATCGTCGCGAAAAGAACCCGAGACGTGCTCACGGCATCAGATTGTCTCCCGCATCGAATGAAATCTCCGCCGGTTCCCCAACCACCGTGAGGTTCGTCCGCGTGCGCACTTCATTCCAGAGCGGCTCGGAAATTTCCATCTCGGCGAGCGAGAGGGTGTCGGCGATGCGGACGATCTTTGCTGCGCGTAAGTCGGGGAGGGGGAGGGAGGCGAGCATGCGCTCGAGCGCCTCCCGGTCGGTGTCGAAGGTGATGGGGATTTTCGCGCTCTGCGGGGTGAGGGCGGTGAGGGAGTTGATGCTCGTGACGCGCGCGTCCATCTCGCGGACGAGGCGCGTGGTGGTGGCGTCGGCCATGCCGATGCCGATGGCATTGCCGTGCGTCTCGGGCGTGAGGCCGCGCACGAAGATGCGGCGAATGAACGGCGCGGTGCGGTCGCCGCGCTGGGGGAGGCTGTCGTAACCGTGGATACTGCGGTTAATGACATTCGGGTCCATGCCCGTGCCGCTGATGTTTTTGCCGATTCGGTCGACGATGAGCAGGTCGATCTCGTCGAAGGGCAGGAGCGGCATGAGCGCGCGGGCCGCGGCGAGCAGAGCGTCTTCGGCGGTGGCCATCTCCCCGCGCGGGATGACGAGGAGGCGGGCGGTGTCGTGGAATTGGTTCTCGAGAAGGGCGACGCCGCCGAGCACGGGCGTGTTTTGCAGGATCACGCCAGCCATCGCGCGGATCGTGGGCTCATAGCCGAACTGCGTGGCGGCAAGGTGCATCGTCGTCGCACCGGTGTGCTTGCCGAGGCCGACGACGCACATTTTCAACAAGCCGCTGCCGAGCGCGCCGAAAAAATCGGTATGGGGCTTGATCCGGTTGATGAGCACGATGCCATCTGAGGCGAGCGCTTCGGTGCTGCAAAAGACGGGGACGCCATGGGCGGTCGCGCCGACTTGCCGGACTTCGAGAGAGTCCCGGATCGGAACGCCGAGCGCGTCCTCGGTGATGCCGTAGCTGGCGAGGACTTCGCACTGGCCCTCGGGCGTCGCGCCGCCGTGGCTGCCCATCGCCGGGAAGATGAAAGGCTGCGCACCCGCCGCGCGGAGTAGATCAAGCACCGCCGCGGCGATCTCCGCGAGATGGGTGATCCCGCGGCTGCCGACTCCTACGGCAATGCGAGCGCCGGGCGGGACGTGCAACTTTTTAAACTCCGCGGTGAGCGTGGCGCGGATGTCGAGCCGAGGCGTGGGCGCGAAGTTCTGCCGGATGGTAAGGACGCGCGGGAGGGAATTCATTGCGAGCTGTCTGGGCCTATTCCGTGAGTTCCTTAAAAAATGCGGGGCAGATCAAGGCGGCGAAAAACGAAAGAAAGGCGCGGTGCGCTGCCAGCGGTGCACGGTGAGCGGGTTCATCCGAGGGCCGCGATCATCGCGGCCATCCGTTCGTGGGCATAAGCGCGGGCCTTGGCTGCGGCCTCGCGGGCGGCAGGGAGGTCGCGGCCAATTTGCACGAGGCGCCCGGCGATTTGCGCACCGGTGGTGTCGTCGATCTCGAAGACCCAGTCGTTCATTTTGAGGTCATACCACATCCGCCCTTTGCGCGTGTCGGTGGGCTGGCGCAGGAGCACGGAGGGCACGCCGGCGGCGATGCCCATGATCGGCGAATGCTGCTCGCAGCTGACAATCGCGGCGGCTTGCGCATAGACGCCGCAGGCCTCTGCGGTCAGCCAGTAGCGATCCATGAAGCTGACGTGCGGCTTCACGTCGTCGGGCAGTTTGTCGTGGAGGAGAGTCCGCAAGAGCGGCACGGCGTACGTCATCTCGGGCGTCAGCAGCACGCGCATCTTTGTCTCCCGCACCCATGCGCTGATGCCCTCGCGGAGCTTGGCGTGGTCCTTCTCGGCGAATTCCTCGTTGACCCTGATCCGCTCGGCGTTCGGCTTCACCGACTCGGGATGGATTTCCCAATACGGCGTCCAGCGCAGCCGCGGGATGGCGCAGAGGAATTTGCCCGGCTCCATTTTGTGCTCCTTCAAAAGCGCGCTCGAAGCCGCGTCATCGCGCAGGTCGATGGCGAAGGTCGCATCCGGTCCGAACTCGAGTTGCGGCGCTTTCAGACCGGTCGCGGTTTGCAGAGCCCGCAGGGAATCGGTGTCGCGCAGGAAAACGAATTTTGCCCCGAGGAGAAGTTCCCGCTGCCCGGCGATCTCGCTGTCATTCAGAGTGACGCCGCCAAAGCCGTAGGGCTTGCCCGCCTGCTGCGCGAGTTTCGCTTCATGGGCTCCCACCAAGCCGGGGCCGGAGCCGTGCAGGAAAAAATCGCACTCTGCCAGCGCCGTCTCGCGCTCCGCTTTGCTCTTGGCGATCTTCAACTTCGGAAAGCGCGCGCGCAAAATCTCCTCCACGCCGCGATCCACGCTGCTCGGCCAAAGCGTGACCTCAGCCTCGGGGCGATGCTTTTCCAGCAAGGCGAGCATACCCGGGGTGTGCGCGATGTCGCCGATGTTCACGGTCTGCCACGAAGAGCGGAGCAGGATGCGCAGGGGCTTTCTCTCCTGCGCGTGCAGAGCGGTGGCGATGCCGGCTGAGAGGGTGGATGTCAGGAAGGTGCGGCGATTCATGGGCGCGGGTGAAGTGAGGAGTGGTTTAATCTCCTTTTCTCGCCCGGCCTATCAGCATTTTGCGGGTCGTCTCAGGGATTGTCCCAGGTGTGATTCCGCGATTTTCCCGCTAGCGGAGTGCCTCGAGTGGTTGTCAATTTTGCGTTGGAAGGTGGGCGAGGACACCGGGAGTTGCTCCGCACCCGACGGAGTCCCCAGGCCCCGCCCGCCTTCAAGTTTGTTTCGCCCCCGACGCTAACCGCACGAACGGTGCTTCGGGCGGGGGCTCAGAGGGTCACAGTTTCCGGCAGGCGCACGGGGACGCCGTGGGTGGCGAGGTAGCTTTTCACGTCGGTGACGGTGTATTCGCCGAAGTGGAAAATACTGGCGGCGAGGACGGCGTCGGCTTTGCCCGCGGCAAGGACTTCCACCATGTGATCCAGCGTGCCGGCGCCGCCGCTGGCGACGATGGGGACGCCGACGGCTTCGCTGACCCGCCGGGTGATCACGAGATCATAGCCGGCGCGGGTGCCGTCGGCGTCGATGGAATTCAGGACGATCTCGCCGGCGCCTAGCGCGACGGCGCGCGTGGCCCACTCGACCGCGTCGAGGCCGGTGGGTTTACGGCCGCCCTGGACGAAGACTTCCCAGCGGTCGGGCGTGGTCTTTTTCGCGTCAATGCTGACGACGATGCACTGGCTGCCAAAGCGTTCGGCTCCGGCGCGGATCAACTCGGGCGTGGCGATGGCACTGGAGTTGATGCTGATTTTGTCGGCTCCGCTTTTGAGCATCACGCTCATGTCTTCGACCGCGCGGATGCCGCCACCGACCGTTAGCGGCATGAAGCAATGCGCGGCGGTCCGCTCGATTACGTCGATCATGGTGCCGCGGCCGTGGGCGCTCGCGGTGATGTCGAAAAAAACCATCTCATCGGCTCCCTGATCGTTGTAGCGGATGGCGAGTTCCACGGGGTCACCGACATTGCGCAAGCCGCCGTCTTCGGCGCGGCCAAATTGGACGCCGCGGGTGACTTTTCCGTCGTGGACGTCGAGACAGGGGATGACACGTTTTGTGAGCATTCGCGGGAATTAAGGCAGATTTGCGTCGGAGATTTGTGGGGTAGCGTCCAAATATTGTAAAAGCCCGGTGTCGAATGGGAAATTGAGTTGACGCCCGAAAGAGGGTTTTATAAACGCCGTTTCCGGTTAGCAGCAAACTCTCAATCACCTCTTACCAAATCTATATGGCCAAGAAAGATCTCGAACCAAAAGCAGCACCGGAACCGACGGGGAAAGCAGGCGCGTTTCAAGTCTCGCAGGAACCGGTGAGCGGTGCGGAAGTGGCGGAGGATGCGCATAAATTCGAGAGCGCGGCGGAGCCCCAGCCACCGGCGGAGCAGCCCATTTACGAAGATCTCGGCGAACTGCCGGGTACGTATCAGCAGGACACGATTTTCCTCGTGGCTCGCGATCCGCGGTCGCTGTTCAGCTACTGGGATTTCGACTGGGCGCGGTATGCGGGCTCGGAAATGCGTGGCGGGATCGCTCAGTTTTTCCTGCGCGTCGGCACGGCAGCGGGGGCGGATGAGGCTTTGGTCGAGATCAAGCCCGAGGCACGGAACTGGTACGTGCCGGTAGCGCAGCCGGGGACGGGTTATCTCGCGGAGATTGGCTTTTTTGACAAAAGCGGCGCGTGGCAGGCGGTGGTGAAATCCAAGGTCGCCACCACTCCAGCGGATGGCGTGGCCGAGGAGACGCCTGTTGAATTCGCGACCGTTCCCGCGCACCTCAGCTACGAGCGGTTGCTGGAAATGGTGCGCGAAAAAATGGAGGAAGGCGAAAGCCTCATCGCTGCGCTCGCGCGCATCGCCGGCGAGGGGCGCATCGAATTTCATGCGGGACGGACGCCCTCGTGGACGGAGGAGCAAAAGCGCCTGCTCGCCGCGCTGCTCGGCGAAGCGCTCACCGACCGCATCGGCCTCGGCTCCGCGGAGATCGATCAGCTCCTGCGGAAAAAACTCTCCGAAAAGCTTTCCCGCGAAACCGCCAGCGGCCTTTCCGGTCGCTCCGCCGAGTCGCTCGCGCCCGGCCCCACCAGCCTGTTCAGCGGCATCGGCGCGAGCTGGAGCGCCCAGCCTTTCAGCGTGAAACGCGAGCGCGGCTTCTTCATGCATGTGAATGCCGAGATCATCTTCTACGGCGGCACCCACCCCGACGCCACGGTCTGGATCAACGGCCAGGAAATCCGCCTCAGCCCTGACGGCACCTTCCGCTACCACTTCACCCTGCCAGACGGCGACTTCGGAATCCCGGTCATCGCCCGCTCGCCCGATCGCGTGGAGGAACGCTCCGCCACCCTCACCTTCGTCCGCGGCACCGGCCGCACTGGCGAGGTCGGTGCCACCGTTCAGCCCCCGGAGCTTTCCCCGCTGATCGGGAAAAAGTAGGCGCTCGCGAATTGCGTTTCGGCGGCCTGGCGGCGCATACCATCCGGCGATGCGTGTAAAACCGACCAACGACCTCCCAGCTTCCAAATCGGCCACCCGCTACGTCTGGCGAAAGTTGAGCGGTGCGCAGTGGGAGGACGCCTGGTGGGATCGGCTGGCAGGCGTGCGCGACCGCCTGGCAATCACCGCGCTGGCAGGTGCGAAGACGATTCGGCTGG
>Ga0105048_10014323_pt1 | contig 12357 bp, 7 predicted proteins | sample MAT05_FD_78382 | JGI IMG/M metagenome (GOLD analysis project Ga0105048, IMG submission 78382) | Freshwater microbial communities from Lake Fryxell liftoff mats and glacier meltwater in Antarctica - MAT-05 | ecosystem: Environmental > Aquatic > Freshwater > Ice > Liftoff microbial mat | place... | reverse complement strand
GTACGATGGCCAGGTTGCGCTGGCCTTGACTCGGCGTTCGCTGCTTCTGGTCAAGCGCCTCCTGCAGTTTGCGGTTACTCTCTGCCAGCTCCTGGTTCGCGGTCCGGATCCGGATCTTCAACTGCGCATTTTCGTCGTCCAGTTCCTTATGGTGGAAGGCTTGCGCAATGAAGGCCCGCAACTGGGAGTCGTCCCAGGGTTTGGCGATGTAGCGGTAGACCACGCCTTCGCCGATCGCATCGGTCACCGCCTGCAGATCGGTGTGACCCGACAAGACCACGCGGATCGTTTCCGGGTGCTGCATCCTGGCCCGGCGCAGGAACTCCACACCGGTCATGCCGGGCAGGCGCTGGCTCGACACGATGATGTCGACGGGATTGGCGCCCAGCAGTTCCAGGCCCCGCGGTCCGCTGTTGGCAGTCAGAATCCGGTAGCCGTCGCGCTCTAGTAGCTGCTGGAGCGCGCAGGCCACAACGGGGTCATCATCCACCAGCAACATGGTGCGTGGTCGGGACTGCACCCGGATCAGGTGGGGCGGCAGCCGGTGGTCCTCGCGCAGCATCACCGCGAGTTCGGCAGCCGGCATCGGACGGGCGAAGAAATAGCCCTGGACCTCGTCGCACACGTTGCGGCGCATGAATTCGCATTGCATCTCGGTCTCGACGCCTTCGGCGACCACCCGCAGGCCCAGGCCATGCGCCATCGAAATCACGACCTTGGCGATCACGGCGTCCTGCGTACTGGTCTGGATGTCGCGTACGAAGGACTGGTCGATCTTGACCTTGTCGAACGGGAACCGCTTGAGGTGGCTGAGCGAGGAATAGCCAGTGCCGAAATCGTCCAGCGCCAGCCCGACACCGATCTCCTTGAGGGCATGCATGACGCGCTCACTGTGCGCCACGTCGTCCATCATCGCGCCTTCGGTCAGCTCCAGGCAGATCAGCGCCGGGTCGATCGCGAACTCATTCATGATGGCCACGATGTTCGGGACCAGGTCCGGGTCGTGGATCTGGTTCGGAGACAGATTGACCGAAACCGGGGGTGCCGCCAGCCCCTGTTCACCCCAGTGCTGCAGGTCCTGGCAGGCACGGCGCAGCACCCAGTAGCCGATCTCGATGATCAGGCCCGATTGTTCGGCCATCGGGATGAACGTGGCCGGCGACACCCGGCCCAGTTCCGGATGGGTCCAGCGCAACAGGGCTTCCATGCCACCGATGCGACCGGTCTGCATGTCGGCGAACGGCTGGTAATGCACTGCCAGCTGGTCGAGCCGAATTGCATTGCGCAAGGCCGCCACCACCGCGACCTTGGCGATCGTGGCCTCGTACACGTCGGCACGGTAGAACTGGCGCTGTTTGCCGCCGTGTTCCTTGGACATGTGCATGGCCACCTGCGCCGATCCGAGCAGGGTTTCGAAGTCCTGGCCATCGCCCGGGAAAAATGCGATGCCGATCGACACACTGGCGGTGAGCTCGGCGTCGTAGGCCTGCACCGGGTATGCCACCACCTGTTGCAGCCGGTCAGCAAGCAAACACGCACCTTCCGGCGTCTCGCCCGGCAGGACCAGCACGAACTCGTCACCGGAGTGGCGTGCAACAGTGTCCTGCTCGCGCACTGCATGCGAGAGCCGGCGCGCGATTTCCGCGAGCATCTTGTCGCCCACCGCGAATCCCATCGCGTCGTTGATGATGCTGAACCGGTCGAGTCCGAGCACCAGCATCGCTACGGGCTTGCCGTCGCGACGCGCCACGCTGATGTCATGGTCGCAACGTTCGCGCAGCAGTGTGCGGTTCGCCAGCCCGGTCAGTGCGTCGAAATGGGACAGCCAGTCCAGCCGTGCCCGTGAGGCCCGCTCCTGAGTCACGTCCAGCATCGTGCCGACATAGTGGCTGACCCGGCCTTGCGTATCGTGCAGCACCGTCAGCGACAACGATTCCAGGTATTCCTCGCCGTTCTTGCGGCGGTTCCAGATCTCGCCGGTCCAGTATCCGGTGGTCTTGAGCTGGTGCCACATTGATGTGTAGAAGTGCCGGTCGTGCCGGTCCGAAGACAGCATGCGTGGATTGCGGCCCAGGACCTCGTCCGCGTGGTAGTCGGTGATATGGCTGAATGCCTTGTTGACCATCACCAACTCGCCGTTGGCATTGGTCACCATCACACCCTCGCGCGCCTGTTCGACGATCTGGTTGGCCAGTTGCAGCTGCAATTGCTGGTCGAGCGCCTGCGTCACATCCCGTTGGATGCCGACGAAATGGGTCAACTGGCCGTGTGCATCGTGCACCGGATCGATCGAAAGCTCGTTCCAGAACGGGGTTGCGTCCTTGCGATAGTTGCGCACTTGCGCACGGAACGGTTGGCCCGCCGTGAGCGCGCGGCGCATCGCCAGCACGGTATGCGGGTCGGTCTCTGCGCCCTGGAGCAATGCGCACGATCGGCCCAGCAGTTCCTGTTCGCAGTAACCTGTCATCGCCTCGAAGGCCTTGTTCGCCGACAGGATCAGGCGATCCGGTCCGCTGATCAGCAGGCCATGGGAGATCGATTGCAGCGCCTGCTGGGCCAGCCGCGTCTGTTCGAGCGCATGCACCTGCGCCGTGATGTCGCAGTACGAACTCAGCGTCTGCTCGACGCCGGCAATGATCACCTTGACGCTGGACACCAGCGTGCGCCCGATGATTCCGTCCTTGCGCCGGTAATTGATCTCCATCGACGAGACGGTGCCGTGCATGTGCAGTTGCTCGATCAATTGCCGGGCCAGCTCATCGTTGACGAGGATGCCGAGCTCTTCCACGGTCCGCCCGACCACCTCGGCGCGGCTGTACCCGGTGAGCGCGAGGAACCGGCTGTTGACCGCGGTGATGGTCGAAAACGGCAGCTGCATCATGGAGGCGACGGGGCTGTTGTCGAACATGGTGCGTGCGGTGGCGTCGCTCTGCAACAGGCGCTGCTCCTGATACTTGCGGTCAGTCAGCTCCTGCCAGGTGTTCAGCACCCCACATGGCCGGCCCCCGGCATTGTGCAGCACCTGCGGATGCAGCGCGATGTGGCGCACAACGCCGCGCTTCTCGCCTTCGGATTTCGGATCAATGGGCCGCATCAGCATGGTCAGATGCTCACGTCGACCGCGTCGTCTGGTGGCATGGTTGGCTGCCAGGCCGGCGGCATCTGCATTCCCAGCTGTTCGAGGATGGGCAGCAGCTCGGCGACAAGGTCGGCCTTGCTGACGAAGGTGGTGCCCAGTTCTGCGCTGGCCAGCCGGTACTGGGGTTCGTCGTAGATGGACAGACAGACCACCTTGGGGCGAACCGACGCTTCGCGCAGCGCCTGCGCCATTTCCAGGCATCCGGTGCGCGCCGCTGTCACATCCATCAGCACCAGGTCCGGCCGCCATTGCGTGAGCAGCGCGCGCGCGTCACCGACAGACGGCACCTGGCAAACGACGTTGGCGCCGGGAATTCGGCCCAAAAGCTGCACTACCGATGCCCGGAACACCGGGTTCTCGTCGACCAGCAGAATGCGAAGTCCCATATCAGCACCGGGGCATGGCCGGTGTTGCCGAGCGCACCCGCTGCGGTACGTTGGCGCAGGGGCGGGCAAGCGGCTGCAACACGTCGCACGGGCGGCAAGCGGGCTTCGCGCCATGCCCTTTGGCAGCCTGCCAGGTACTGGTCCTGAGGTTCGCAAGCATCGGTTTTTGCCCGTTACGCTGGTCATCGGAGATTCCATCAGACAGCACAGTCACTCCGGGAGGCGTTCGGCACATCGCGGCGTCAGAAGCGTCTGCTCATGTGGCGTCGCCGAACGCCGGGGGGTTGCGGCAACCTTCGCTTGCGCGCGGGCGCGGCATTGGGCAATCAGGATGTCTGCCAGTTGCAGCAACGCTTCTCCCTCGTGGGGTGTGCAGGCACGTTCGTTAATCGGTCTCGATGCCATGGCGTCTGGTGGTTAGGTTGGTTTTGTGCGACCGCTCTGCCGGCATCGCGCCGGGCGCGTCGCGCCGATTCAGTGCTGTACTTCCTCGACAAGACCCATGTCCGCACTGGACATGAGTTTTTCGATGTCCACCAGGATCAGCATACGTTGGTCCACCGCACCGATGGCCAGCAGGTGGTCGCCATCGATGGTGGAATTGAACTCGGGTACGGGACGCAACTGATCGGGGGTGAGGGTGATCACGTCGCTGACCGCATCGACCACCATGCCCACCACGCGCTTGTCGATGTTGGGTACGATGACCACCGTGAAACTGTCGTAGTTGACCTGCGCCAGGTTGAACTTCAGGCGCATGTCCACGATCGGCACGATTACGCCGCGCAGGTTGACCACGCCCTTGATGAACGCCGGTGCATTGGCAATGCGCGTGGGCTCTTCGTACGAACGGATCTCCTGCACGCGCAGGATGTCGATGCCGTATTCCTCTGCGCCCAGCTTGAAGGCCAGGAACTCGCGCAGCGAGGTGGCCGCGGTGCCTGTAGCCTGCGCCACGGTTTTTGTCTGGGAACCGGCTTGTACTTCCATCATCATCGTATCTCCTGGTTGTCTTGCATCTGTCTGGCCTGGCTCAGAACGATGTCCACTCGTCGTCGGTGCCGGTCTTCACGGGTGCCGCCCTGGGAACCCCGTCATGCTGCACGGCTTTGGTTGCAAGCTTTGGCGTCAGCCGGGCCACATTGCTGCTGGCGGCGGACACGCGACGTTTGAATGCGGCAGGGTTACGGTGCGGCGGCATTTGGCTGATGGCCGGCATGGCCATCAGGCGCCGCCCTTCATCTGCCAGCTTGAACACCGCGACGGCGCCGACAAGGTGCTGCGCCTGGCCCTTGAGACTTTCGGCAGCCGCGGCACTTTGCTCAACCAACGCGGCGTTCTGCTGCGTGGCCTGGTCCATTTGCGTGATGGCCTCGCCGACCTGCGCCACACCGGCGCTTTGTTCGGTGCTGGCGCTGCTGATTTCTCCCATGATGTCGGTCACGCGGCGGATGCTGTTGACCACCTCGGTCATCGTCTTGCCGGCCTGGTCGACCAACGCCGTTCCCTGAGCCACGCGCTCCACGCTATCGGTGATCAGCGCCTTGATCTCCTTGGCCGCATCGGCCGAGCGTCCGGCCAGGCTGCGCACTTCGGAGGCCACCACCGCAAAGCCCCGGCCCTGCTCGCCAGCGCGCGCGGCCTCCACGGCAGCATTCAGTGCCAGGATGTTGGTCTGAAACGCGATGCCGTCGATCACGCTGATGATGTCGGCAATGCGGTTGGACGAATCGTTGATGCCCTTCATGGTCTGGACCACCTGGCCGACGACTTCGCCGCCCTTGACGGCCACCGAAGAGGCGCTCAGTGCCAACTGGTTGCCCTGGCGGGCGTTGTCGGCGTTCTGCCGAACCGTGCTCGAGAGCTCTTCCATCGAGGCGGCTGTCTCTTCGAGTGCCGATGCCTGCTGCTCGGTGCGCGCCGACAGGTCGTTGTTGCCCTGCGCGATCTGGCTCGACGCCACCGCCACCGACTCGGCGTTCTGGCGCACGTCGGCCACTATGCCGGCCAGCTTCTCGCGCATTTGTGCCAGGGCTTGCAACATGCGTGCAGCCTCGTCCTTGCCGGATACGTTGACCGTACTGGCCAGGTCGCCATCACTGATGGCCTCGGCCGCATCGACTGCCTGCAGGATGGGGCGGGTCACCGAACGGGTGACGAGCCAGGCCAGCAATGCACCCAGCACCACGCATGCCAGCGCGCCGATCTTCAGCGCCCATTGCGTGGCCGAGACGGTGGCGGCCGTCTGGGCTTCGATCTTGTCCAGCAGGCCTTGCGCATGCGTGTTCACGGGAACCAGGGCGTCCAGGTAGACCTTGGCCAGCGGCTGCAGGTCACGGTCCACTGCGGCGGCGATGTCCTCGCCGGCCTTCTTGCGTGCCAGCAACTTGCTGCGCGCGTCCATGTAGACGCTGCGGTTCGTGGCCACCGTCGCCATCAAGGCCTTGCCGGTGTCGTCCTGCATCAGTGCCTCGAGCGCCTTCTGGGTCTTGCTGATTTCTCCGGACGTCGCCGTCATGTCCTTCTGCAGCGCATCGATGTAGGTTGCGTCGGAGGTCTTGAGCGCCGACGACGCACGCACCCAGTTCAGGTGGATGGCTGCGGCCCACTTTTGAGAGAGATAGTTGCGCTGCACCTCGGTCGAAGCGATGCCCTCGTAGGTGTCCCGCACCGTTCCCAGGCGCCAGGTACCGAGCAACATGGTCAGGGTGGTGATCAGCATGATCAGTCCGAATGCCAGGCCGAGTCGGGTTCCGATCTTCAGGTTGTTCATTTGTTGCTATTGGCTAGTGAATGTTGAGGGTCAAATGTCCGGTGATGGACGGTCTCTGGAACCCGTTCGAGGATTCGATCGATCAGGATTGACTTTAGGTCTTGAGCGACTTCTGTGGCATCGGGCGAACACCCGAGTCCGTCAGGAAAAATCCCCGATACCGTCTTGGGTCGGGGCACGGGTGGGAACCTGATCGCGAAGCTTCGTCAGAAAGATGCCCAGCCGCCCGCAGCATCGCTGCGCCGCGTCGCAATGGGGGTGCCGAGTTCCACCGGCTCCGGCTCTGGCCTGGGGGTCAACCGGGTCACGTTGCGACTGCGGTTCGCGCCACGCCGATCCACCGAAGGGAACGATTTTTTCGGCTCGGGCCTGCGCGCGACGGGAGCCGCGGCGGGTGTCGGCTGGTCGCCCTTGTCAACCCTGAATGCGGCAATGACGTGTACCAGGGCCTTGGCTTGCTGCTGCAAGCTACCGGCCGCCGCTGCACTTTGTTCCACCAGCGCAGCGTTTTGCTGGGTGGCCTGGTCCATCTGCATGATCGCTTCGCCCATTTGTGCCACGCCAGCGCTCTGTTCGCTGCTGGCTGCAGTGATTTCGCCCATGATGTCCGTCACCCGTCGGATGCTGCTCACCACCTCTCCCATCGTGGCGCCGGCCTGATCGACCAGCTTGGTACCTTTCTCGACGCGCTCGACGCTGGAACTGATCAGTCCCTTGATTTCCTTGGCTGCATCGGCGCTTCGTCCGGCCAGGCTTCGCACCTCACTGGCCACCACGGCGAAGCCGCGGCCCTGCTCGCCGGCGCGTGCGGCCTCGACCGCAGCGTTCAGTGCCAGGATATTGGTCTGGAAAGCGATGCTGTCAATGACGCCGATGATGTCGGCGATCTTGCGTGAGCCCTCGTTGATGCCTTTCATCGTCTCGACCACCTGTCCGACGACCTCGCCACCCCTGGATGCCACCGACGACGCGCTCATGGCCAGCTGATTGCCCTGGCGCGCGTTGTCGGCGTTCTGCTTTACTGTGGCCGTGAGTTCCTCCATCGACGCAGCGGTTTGCTCCAGTGCGCTGGCTTGTTGTTCGGTGCGCGCCGAAAGGTCGTTGTTGCCGGCGGCGATCTCGGCGCTACCGGTGTCGACGATGGCCGCGCGGTCGCCGACATCGTTCACAAGAGCACGCTGGCTAAGCCCGATCTGGTTGATGGCGCGCAGGATCAAGCCGATCTCGTCGACCCGGTTGAGGGTTACGTGGCGCCCGGCACTGCCGCTGGCCACGGCCTGAGCCTGGGCCAGGATGCCGGCCAGCGGCGCAGCGATCCGGCGCTCCAGCAACGCAGTGCCCAGCACCGCGCTGGCCAGCATGGCGCCAGCCAGCAGCGCCAACGGCAGTCCCGCGACTCCCACCGCCAGCGCCGCGAACAATGGCAGCAGGACCGACAGCGCGATCCCCAGGCGCAGGCACCAACGCACTGACAGCAGCTGGAACATCGACGTCCATGCCATTAATCCGGTGCGGATGACGATGCCCTTGTGAAACTTCAATGAGCCGGCCTTGCCCTCGCGAAACAGCCGGTAGAGTTCTTCGGCTGCCGCGACTTCCTGCGCTTCGGGCTTGCTGCGTACCGACATGTACCCGCGCACCACACCGCCATGCTGTATCGGGGTGGCATTGGCGCGTACCCAGTAATGGTCGCCATTCTTGCGCCGGTTCTTGACCAGTGCCGTCCAGGCCTGACCTTCCTTGAGTGTCTGCCACATGTCGGCGAACGCCTGGGTCGGCATGTCCGGGTGGCGAACCAGGTTGTGGGGTTGCCCGATGATTTCCTCGCGGCTAAAGCCACTGACCTCGACGAAGGCATCGTTCGCATACGTGATGTGGCTCTGTGTGTCGGTCGACGACATCAAGGTCATGGTGTCGGGGAACTGGTAGTCGCGTTGGGTTGCCGGTTGGTTGTTGCGCATGGTTTTTTCTCGGTATCAGGATATGAAGAAGTCACGTTAGGGTTGAGGAGCGGCAGTGGTCATTGGGCGGCTACCTGAAGGCTGACGTCAGAGCTCGCGTACTCCCGGGCAATCGATCAGTGGCGTGCGCGCCGTGCCAGTGCACCCACGTCCAGAATGAGCGCCACGTTTCCGTCGCCCATGATGGTGGCGCCCGATATGTCGTTGACGCGCCGGTAGTTCGCCTCCAGGTTCTTCACCACCACCTGCTGTTGTCCGAGCAGTTCGTCGACCAGCAGTGCGGCGCGACGGCCTTCGGCCTCCACGACCACCATCACCGGCCTTTGCGGCGCCTCGCCGATGCGCCGCAAGTCGAATATTCTTTCGAGCTCGACCACCGGCAGGTATTCGTCACGGACCTGGACCACCTGACCCGTGGTCCCGATGGAGCGCACCGTATGCGCCTGGACCTGGAACGATTCGACCACCGAGGCCAGTGGCAGGATGTAGCATTCCCCGCCGACACCTACGCTCATGCCGTCCATGATCGCCAGCGTCAACGGCAGGCGCACGCGCACGCTCATGCCAAAACCTTCGGCCGACTCGATCTCGACCGTGCCGCCCAGCGCCGTGATGTTCTTCTTCACCACATCCATGCCCACGCCGCGGCCGGACACATCGGTGACGACATCGGCGGTGGAGAATCCGGGCGCGAATATCAGGCCCCAGACATCGGCATCGGGCATGTCATCGCTGACCGGCAGGCCGCGCTCGCGTGCCTTGGCCAGCAGCTTGGGCCGTGACAAACCCTTGCCGTCGTCGCGGACCTCGATCACGATGCTGCCGCCCTGATGGGAGGCCGCCAATGTGATGGTGCCAGTCTCCGGCTTGCCCTTGGCCATCCTTTCAGCGGGCGACTCGATGCCGTGGTCGCAGCTGTTGCGCACCAGGTGGGTCAGCGGATCGGTGATCTTCTCGACCAGGCCCTTGTCCAATTCGGTGGATTCGCCCATGGTCACGAAGTCGACCTTTTTGCAAAGCTTGCTGGCCAGGTCGCGCAACATGCGCGGAAAGCGGCTGAACACCATCGACATCGGGATCATCCGGATCGACATCACGGATTCCTGCAGGTCGCGGGTATGGCGCTCCAGATCCGCCAGGCCAGACACCAATTGCTGGTGCAGCGCCGCATCGATCCTGGTGCTGGTCTGCGCCAGCATGGCCTGGGTGATCACGAGTTCCCCCACCAGGTTGATCAGCTGGTCCACCTTCTCCACCGACACGCGCAGCGTGGATGCCTCCGCCGCCGGCGTTGGCAGGGGCCTGGCCGGTGCCCTGGCGGCCGCTGGGACCGATGTCTGTGCGCTGGCTGCGCCAGTGGTCGGGTCGGCCGCCGGCGCTCCGGGCGCTTCGGCAAAGAAGCCGAAGCTGTTGTCGGTTGCCGAGTCGTCGGCGGGCGCGCCGGCTGCTCCGCCGTGGAAGCCATAACCCGGCCCCGATGGCACGAGCTGCAGACGTTCGCGCGCCACATGAAAGGTGAACAGGTCCATCAGGTCCGAGTCGCTGGCGCTGGTGGAGATCTTGAATCGGCGCATGCCATCGGCCGGTTGGCCCGCATCCAGCGGTTCGATCGTTCCCAGGCTGGTGATCTCTTCGAACAGTGCCACCAGGTCGTCGGTCACCGCATGCGAGTCGAGCGGACCCACGAGCAGTTCCAGCACGCGCTGATCCGGCGTCGCCGCATCGGCATGCACTGCGACCGCGGCCGCCGGGTCCGCGTTGCCGACCGGTGGCAGACTTTGCCTGGGTGGCGATGCGCCTTCGTTGAAGGCGCTGAAACTCCTTATCAGTTTACGGGTATCCACCGCCTCGCCAGTGCCAGGATGCTGGTGCTGCAACAACTGCGCCTTGAGCGCGTCGCCGGCCTGCAGCAAGACGTCGACCATGGCCGCGTCCGGCGCCAGTTCGTGCCGGCGCAACTTGTCGAGCAGCGTCTCCATCTGGTGCGTCAACTCGGCCACGTCCTTGAAGCCGAAGGTGGCTGCGCCTCCTTTGACCGAATGGGCGCAGCGGAAAATCGAATTGAGCGTTTCGTCGTCTGCCGACGCGATGTCGATGTCGAGCAGCTGCTTCTCCATCTGATCGAGATTCTCACCTGCTTCCTCGAAGAAGACTTGGTGGAACTGGCTCAGATCGAGACCGGCGCCGGCGCTTTGGGAAGTGGATTCAGCCATGATGGACAAGGGAATGAGTTTTTGTTGGCAGACGGCGCGCTTACCGCACCACCTTCTTGATGACTTCGATCAGCTTGACCGGGTCGAATGGTTTGACCATCCAGCCGGTGGCGCCTGCGGCGCGTCCGGCCTGCTTCATCTGGTCGCTGGACTCGGTGGTGAGGATCAGGATCGGCGTGGTGCGGAACCCGGGATGCTCACGCAGGCGCCGCGTCAGTCCGATGCCATCCAGGCGCGGCATGTTCTGGTCGGTCAGCACCAGGTCGAAAGTGCGACCGCGCGCCTTTTCAAGCGCGTCTTCGCCGTCGACCGCTTCGATCACTTCATAGCCTGCGTTCTTGAGTGTGAAGGACACCATCTGGCGCATGGAAACCGAGTCGTCGACGGCAAGGATGGATTGCATTGTTTTCTCCGTGGGGTATCAGGTGTCTTGCTGGAATAACGGTTGTCTGAAGTGACTCAGAAGAGTTCCACTGATCCGACGTTCATCTCGGACTGGGTCACGGGATTGGGGCGCAGGGGCGCCGGGTTCACGATCGCCGGGCCATCCTCGTCATCGGCAAACAGTGTCGCGGCCAACTGGTCCGCACAGCTGCGCAGGCGCAGGTTGGTGTGCTCGATCAGCTGCGAAGCCATGTCCTGGAACTGCAGCGCCGTGACGGCGCTGCCGAGTTGCCCCTGCACATGCTGCAGCACCGACTGCAGTTCGCGTTCGGTGTTGCGGCGCCGGTTCAGCGCGAGCTGACCGCTGGCACTGTGAAAGTTGTCCATCAGCACATCGCAAGCGTCGGCCAGCAACACCTGCAGTCGTTCAAGATCGGTGCATGCCGCCAGCAGGTGGTCCTGGATGTCGGCAGCCACTGCAAGCGGCAGCGTGTTCGCAGCCGGCTGCAGCTGCGTTGCAGATTCGGGAAAAGAAGACATGGTCATGGCTTCATACTCGGTTGGAGGACATGCCGGTCGTGCTGCGCAGTCGCTCGATCAACCGGGCGGCAATCGTTTTGAGCGGCAAGACCTCGTGCGCCGCGCCGGCGGCGATCGCTTCCTTGGGCATGCCGAACACCACACAGGAGGCTTCGTCCTGAACCAGGTTCCAGCTGCCGGCGTCGCGCATCCTGCGCATCGCAAGAGCGCCGTCGGCACCCATGCCGGTCAGCATCACGCCCAGCGCGTTCGGCCCGACGGTACGGGCTGCCGATTCGAACAGTACCTGTACCGACGGCTTGTGGCGATTGACCGGCTCCCCGTCGAACACGCGCGCGATGTAGTTGGCGCCCGAACGCTCCACGCTCAGGTGAAGGCCGCCCGGTGCGATGTAGGCGTGTCCCGGCAGTACGCGCTCGCCGTCGGCGGCTTCGCGCACGCTGATGCGACACAGGCTGTCGAGCCGTGCCGCGTAGCTGGTGGTGAATCCTGGCGGCATGTGCTGCGTGATCATGATGGCGGGGCAGTCGGCCGGCAGGCCGGTGAGCAACTCGCGCGTGGCCTCGGTGCCACCGGTGGAGGCGCCAATGAAGATCAGCTTTTCGGTCGACAGTCGGCCCACCGATGCGGGTGGCCGGGTCACGGCGGCGTCCGCCGCCCCTTGATGTGGTTCCTTGTCAGCGCCGAGTCTGCGCACCTGCGCCTTGGCGGCGATGCGGATTTTGTCGGTGATGTCAGACGCCAGTCGTTGCAGGCCGTCGGAGACACCGATGCGGGGTTTGGCGACAAAGTCGATGGCGCCGAGTTCCAGCGCGCGCATCGTGACTTCCGCGCCGCGCTCGGTCAGCGTGGAGACCATCACCACCGGCATCGGCCGCAACCGCATCAGACGCTCCAGGAAGTCGAGTCCGTCCATGCGCGGCATCTCCACGTCCAGCGTGATGACGTCCGGGTTGAGTTC
>Ga0105048_10014321_pt1 | contig 12358 bp, 9 predicted proteins | sample MAT05_FD_78382 | JGI IMG/M metagenome (GOLD analysis project Ga0105048, IMG submission 78382) | Freshwater microbial communities from Lake Fryxell liftoff mats and glacier meltwater in Antarctica - MAT-05 | ecosystem: Environmental > Aquatic > Freshwater > Ice > Liftoff microbial mat | place... | reverse complement strand
TGAGCGAAATTAGTGATTTTCTCCAAGCTTGCTTAACTGTTCAAGAGGCCTGTATTGCAATTAGCAGTCTTGTCGAGCCACTATTTCCTAACTGTTCTGGCAGCATTTTTATCACTAATCCATCGCGTAATCAAGTTGAGAATGTTGCATCTTGGGGCGACTCTCTGCATTCAAAAAATGATTTTTACCCTCAAGAATGCTGGGGGTTGCGGCGCGGAAAAGTGCATTTCGTGGAGCCTGAACGATCAGGGCTACGCTGTAGTCATGTAGATGCTGGTGCGGCGATAGATTCTACTCTCTGTATTCCCATGATTGCCCAAGGCGAAACCCTCGGATTATTTTATCTAAGTACCGAAACCACCGCCGCTTTGTCCGAATCTAAACAACAACTTGCCAAAACCGTAGCCGAACAAGTTGCCTTAGCGATCGCCAATCTCAATCTGCGGGAAACCTTACAAAATCAAAGTATTCGTGACGTATTAACAGGACTCTTTAACCGCCGCTATCTAGAAGAATCCCTCATCAAAGAAGTATCCCGCGCCCAACGTAATAATTATTCGATTGGTATCATCATGATCGATATCGACCATTTTAAAAAGTTTAATGACACCTTTGGACATGATGCTGGTGACTATGTACTGCAATCTGTAGGCAGTTTACTTAAACAGAGTATTCGCAGCTCCGATATTGCCTGTCGCTACGGTGGTGAAGAATTAACTCTGATTTTGCCCGAACTATCTTTGCCTGAAACTGCGGCGAGAGCAGAAGTTATCCGTGAGGCGATCTCCCAACTCAAACTGTCTCGCAACGGTCAGTTCTTAGGTACTTTGACCGTATCGCTAGGCGTGGCAGCGTTCCCTGAACATGGAGCCACACCTGCGGCTGTGCTGCAATCTGCCGATGCTGCCCTCTATCGGGCTAAAGCGGCTGGACGGAATCAAGTCATAGTCGCACCATAACTTAATGACTATAAAGGTAATTAATGAATTTTTGATATCGCTAATTTCTACTAATTATTTCTGAAAGTATAAAGGTAAGAAAATCGTCATTACCTCTCCCTGTTCTGGCCGCTGCCGGACAATTAATTTTCCTCCCAAAGCTTGAAATAAATTCTTAGTGACATTGAGGTTTAAGCTCAAGGAACCAGTCTCTGGTTGGAGCATTAGTAGCTGTCCTAAAGATTTAAAATTAGGAGTAAAACTAAGAGGATTGATATCTGAATTTAGATTAGAACCATGATGGTACTGGACTTGAATTTTTAGGCGATCGCCCGCCAGATTTACCTGCATCTGGATATGGCTTCCAGAGTTGAGCGTTCGAGTGAAATTCTCCATTAAGCCACTCAGAACTTGATCTAGCATAGCGGGGTTACTCACCACATTCGGTAACTTCTGGGGGACAGAAACCTCAAGAGTAAGGTTATATTTTTCTGCTTGTTTTTGCCAGCGGGGAATACTGTTTTGCAAAATCTGCGCTAAAGACATAGCGGTTAGATTTACTGGTCGCTTTTTAATAGTTTGAGTTTCTAATTCTGTCGCCTTAAATATCAACTCCATCCGGTTGATTTGTTCAGTACATTCTGCATCAATCATCTCTAATCGCCGATTAACTTCTGGGGGTAAATCCTGCCGCTTGAGGATCAATTTAGTCATAGTCCGAATTATTGCTAAGGGTGTCCGAACTTCATGGGTTAGTGCTTGTAATAATTCTACATCGTGATAATTTTTATGGGGTATCTCTGGCTCCATACAAGAGATTTTATAATCACTTTTATAGTCAACTTTAGAAGGAATTGTTTCTTTAGATAGAACAGCACTTAGAGTAGGAATTAACCTCATTATTTGCTGAGTAAACTCCATCACTAATTTATAACTAGGATCGGCTACGGAATATTGGTGTACCAGATTTTCGAGTGCTTTGAAGTTTTGAGGACTAGCTAAAAGAATGCGCGGTTTTAGGGCTGACCAAGAATTTCTGATATCTTCAGGATCGAAAGAAAATAACAACTTTTTCTCTCCCAAATCATTAGTTCCTAAGACTATAACTAGACTAAATTCCGGGGTGAAAATCAGGCAAAACTGTTCTGAAGCTAGGGGATCGCCGGGCAGGAAAGAAAGATTATATTGAGGTTTTGGTTGATCATTTTGCTCTACCTTTCCCGGTAATTGGAAGGGCATCCAAGCAAAAGGATTGAGGATTTCACTACTAAAAATAGCTGTGGAGAAACTGGCAACTAACTCTGGTGCGCTCAGGATAGGAACGGGGGCAGTAAAAATTACACCGGGAGATTGAGGGCGTTGGAGTAAGAGACGTTGCAGAGCTGCGATCGCCACCCGCCACTGTTGCCCTTGCTGTTCTTCCTGAGTAGCCTTATCTGCCTTATCTAAGAAGGAATTGCTCAGAGAAAAATCACCAGGGCTTTGTCTACTGGCTAATACTTCCCACAATGTTGGCAATAACCATCTTGTCATTAACTCATCCTCAACTGATTAAGGCTTAACTACTTCAGGCTTGAAAATTCTTACCCCAAGGCTAAGACTAATTACTTATCTAACCATCAATTAGCCTAACGAAATCAAAGCATATTTCAAGGATCGTATAACCGTAATTTTTTTGGAGTGATCGCCTCTAAAATACAAATGTAGGGGCGCAAAGCCGACTTTGGCTGCAACTTTTAGCTGCAACTTGTAGACCTCCTGCAAAAGTCCGAAATTCCTATCAGTCCGCGCAGACGGACTTCGCTCCTGTAGGCGCGGTTTTAACCGCCAGCTATGTAAATCAACTTCCCACGTGCTGTAAGAAGACACTAAAATTAGTACCATTAAGACACAAATATACAACCAAGTTTCCTATTAAGTTCAGGATAGTGCTAAACCGATAAGGATTTCCCCCGCAGCGCGGGGGAAATCCTTACTAAAAAATCATTACTTTCTTAGGACTACCAAATTCAGAATTCAACCTATGCAGATTACTGGCAAAACTAAATTATTAGGTGTAATTGGCGATCCCATTACCCATTCCCTTTCTCCAGTCATGCACAATGCCGCGATCACCCACTTGGGGTTAGATTATGTCTACTTGCCTTTTGGGATCGCATCAGCAGATTTAGAGAAAGCGATCGCCGGGTTCTGGGCTATTAATCTCCAAGGTTTTAATATTACTATTCCCCATAAACAAACAATCATGCCTCTGTTGGCTGAAGTATCTTCCACAGCCCAACTGGTAGGAGCTGTAAACACGGTCTGGCGGACTCCCCAAGGCTGGACGGGGACAAATACCGATGTGCAGGGTTTTATCGCTCCTCTGAAGGAACTTAGGGATTGGAGGGACACACAAGTTTTGGTGCTGGGCTATGGAGGGGCGGCTAGGGCTGTAGTGGTGGGTTGTCAGCAGTTGGGTTGCGGTCATATTTCTGTCACAGGGCGCGATCGCCAGAAGTTGCAAAATTTTCAGCAAAGTTGGGTTGGATCGCCCTTAGAAGGTTTAGTTTCGGTGCATCCTTGGGAGGAAGGGAGAGATATACTTCATCAGGCAGATTTGGTTGTGAATACTACCCCGATCGGGATGACTCCTGATATCCATACATCTCCGGTGGATATCGCCACAATCGCCAATCTAAACCCGGGGGCAATCGCCTACGATCTCATCTACAATCCTGCTAAAACTCTCTTTCTCCAGCAGGCAGAAGCGCAGGGAGCAATTATTCTCAACGGGGCAGAAATGCTAGTCCAGCAGGGAGCCGCCGCCCTAGAGCTATGGATAGATCACCCCGCCCCGGTAGCGATCATGCGCCAAGCTTTATTTCTTTAAAGATACTATCCTCTCCCCTTACCAAGGGGAGGGTTAGGGTGGGGTTCCTTCAAGCCATGCGTCTATCTAGAGCAAATTGCCAAGTTTCCGTGAGAGTGGCGATCGCCTCCTCAACTATCACCTGATCATCTCCCCAGATTTTTAGGTTTCCAGAGGCAGTAACTTCACCGATCGCTTCCCAGAACCTGCCTTGATCCTCACTTTGAGCTAGATACTCTAACCACACACCTTCTTGATCTGGGTCGATAGCTACTAAAATTTGGCTGCCCAACTCCCCAAAGAGAGACTCATCCCAGCGTTGAGATTTTCTGGAACCTAAGTGAACCTCAGCCCCTAAGTTGCCACTGATACAAGATTCTGCAATAGCTACCGCTAAACCTCCTTCGGAGCAATCATGGGCTGATTTAACCCAACCTTGATGGATGCCATAACGACAGAGAGACTGGACTAACCTTTCTAGCTGCCAGTCAATTACTGGAGGCTGACCTGCTATTTGTTGATGGATCACAGCGAGGTATTCCGAAGCTCCAAGGGGAGAACAAGTTCGGCGTTGATGGGTTCCCAATAAGTAAATTTTATCCCCTACAGTTTTCCAGCCTTGACCACAAACCTTAGTTACATCCTCAACTAAGCCCACCATGCCGATCACAGGAGTGGGGTAGATGGCTTGGAGATTTCCCTCGTCATCCACGGTTTCATTATAGAGAGAGACATTACCGCCAGTTACGGGGGTACTAAGTTCCCGGCAACCTTCGCTAATGCCCCGACAAGATTCTGCTAACTGCCAGTAGACCGTAGGTTTTTCGGGATTACCGAAGTTAAGGTTGTCAGTCACGGCTAAAGGTTCTGCCCCCACGCAACTTAAGTTTCGGGCGGCTTCTGCTACGGCAGCTTTAGCTCCTGCATAAGGATTTAGATAGATATAGCGGCTATTGCAATCTACCGTGGCAGCAACTCCACGATTGTGGCAACCATGGCTACGATCGCCCCCGGATGGCTCTTGGGGACGCAATCTAATTACCGCAGCATCAGCTCCTCCGGGCAGGAGAACGGTGTTATTTTGCACCTGTTGATCATACTGACGATAGACCCAGCGTTTGGAAGCGATCGCTGGAGTATCTAGCAAAGTGAGCAATATCTCACCCCAAGTTGTGAATTTCCCTTGCAGATCGATGCCTGTGTTTTGAGCTTCTGGCAAACTCGCCACTTCCCAAGCCCAAGCAAGGCGGGCGTATTCTGGAGGTTCAGCGAGGATTTCTCGGTGGTAAATAGGGGTATTTTCAGCGAGGGCAACGGCAGGAATCTCCGCCGCAATTTCTCCTTGAAACAGGATTCTCACCAAAGGTTCTGCGATCACCGTACCAGCAACTACAGCTTGCAATCCCCAGCGATGGAAGATATCAATTAGTTCCTGTTCTCGACCCTTGTGGGCAACAAACAACATCCGCTCTTGAGATTCCGAGAGCAGGTATTCGTAGGGAACCATACCCGTTTCTCTAGCAGGGATTAGGTCTAGGTCTAGCTCAATGCCCACACCGCCTTTAGCTGCCATTTCGGAAGTAGAGCAAGTAATTCCTGCTGCTCCCATATCTTGAGCTGCCACTACAGCCCCAGTTTTGAAGGCTTCTAGACAAGCTTCGATCAGGGATTTTTCTAAAAAGGGATCGCCCACTTGTACGGCGGGGCGATCGTCTCTGGATTGGGCAGTCAACTCTGCACTAGCGAAACTTGCGCCGCCCATGCCATCTCGCCCGGTGGTAGACCCCACGTAGAGAACCGGATTCCCAACTCCTACCGCTCCAGACTTAACAATTTCTGGGGTTTCCATGAGTCCCATAGCCATGGCGTTAACTAGGGGATTCCCTGAATACGCTGGGTCAAAATAAACTTCTCCCCCGACAGTCGGCACTCCCACGCAATTGCCGTAGTGAGAAATTCCGGCTACCACACCACTAAATAATCTCCGGGTCTTAGCATCTTCTAAACTGCCAAATCTGAGGGAGTTGAGGATCGCGATCGGCCTAGCACCCATAGTAAAAATATCTCGCAAAATTCCCCCCACTCCTGTGGCTGCACCTTGAAAGGGTTCGATCGCCGAAGGATGGTTATGAGATTCGATCTTAAAGGCAAGTTGCAACCCATCTCCCATATCTACTACACCAGCATTTTCACCAGGCCCCACGAGAATGCGATCGCCCGTGGTGGGAAACTGCTTTAACAACGGGCGAGAATTTTTGTAGCAACAATGTTCAGACCACATCACTCCAAACATGCCTAGTTCAGCTCGGTTGGGTTCTCGCCCCAATCTTTCTACAACTTCTTGGTATTCAGCTAGGGTCAGGCGAGCAGCGGCGATTTCTTCGTTGGTCATGGGTTGAAGGAAGTGCAATTATTAAAAAAACTATAAAAAAACTTAGACTGAGCCACAGGGTAAAAACCCAGTAAAAGTGGAACCAACGCCTTCGGTACTAACAAAGGAGATCGCACCACCATGCAATTCTACCGCGTGTTTGACGATCGCTAACCCCAACCCCCGTCCCCTTGATATTAAAAACATTAGTCTAGAACGAGAAAAAACCTCAAAAACTTTCCCTTGATCGCCTGCCGGAATTTCAATCCCCGTATCTTTAATTTGGAAAACTAGATGAGAGTAAGAGATCGAAAATACCTCGATTTCCGTAGGATTTTGCTGTTCTTTCTATATAGTCTCTAGGGTAATATTGCTACCTTAGGGAGAATATTTAATAGCCTTGGTAATTAGATTATGCAAATTTTAACTAATTTTTAATATTTATGGGGTTAACTTCCAGCCCTTTCTTTCACTAAATATCCGCCCGGACTACTACACCAATCTAAACGCTTGATAGTAACTTTTTGATCGGCAAAAAATTCATCTATAGCCTTGCTTTCTCCTTCCCAAGAGGAATTTCCATAACCATCAAATAAAACTATCCCGCCGGGAACTACTCGAGCCCAAAAATTTTGTAAACCAATCAAGGTTGGTTGGTAAAGATCAACATCTAGATGTAGTAAAGAAATTCGCAAACCGGGGTTTTGTTGAATATATTCTGGCACAGTTTGTTGGATATCACCTTTGACTAAGATTACTCTTGGTTTGTAGGGAATGAAGCGATCGCGATCGAAAATCTTGATAGCATCTCGTAATTGTTCTTCAAATTCACTATTATTAACAGTAGAAACTTCATTCCTAGTCTGAAAATCTGAGCTACTCACACTCTGAAAGTGATCAAAACCAATTACTTTCTTTTGGCGATCGCCCATATTCCGAATTTCTAAAAAGTTAGCCCAAGACATCAAAGATCCGCCCCGATGCACCCCCAATTCCACAATATCTCCGGGTAAATTTATGACCTGCTGAAAAAATTCGTAGTGGGCAAGAAATCTTTTTAAGAAGGCCCTACGAGTATAAATCTGAAAGTTCCGCCATATTTCTTCTTTAGGAATATCAAACTTCTCAAAATGAGCCTCTAACATCTGTTCTATTTCATCATCAGCAGCAAAGTTTGGAGGGCAATTGATACTATTCTCTTTCATGAATTTATTTTGGCATAAGTTTATTTTAGTGCGATCATTTGCCTAGATAAATTTGTCATAATTAAACTATATATATTAGTTCGATATTTTCTTAGGAGACTAATAATTCAGTAATAGCTTTATCAGACATAAAACGTTTAAAATCTAGAATTTCTACTACAACAAGTTTATCATTATGAGAATAATGTAAAATGACCTGTCCTTCATCCTCCGCATAGGCGATCGCCTCGTTAGATAGTTCAATTAACAGAGCGTCAATATTTTTACTATAGCTAATCTTTTTCATATCTAGATATCCTAAGCTGTTCACCACTTAAGTTGATAGAGCCATCTAAGCTATGTAAGGGCTTCAGCCTTCAGAATCCCCGGTTTAAATGCATAACAGCTTACCAGAATAAAGGGTGATTATTAGAATGAAAGCACTAAATTCTCGATAAACAACTCGAAGTACTGAATTTTCATCTAAACGCTTTTGTGCAATTATTTTATTCTCTTCTATGATTTCTAGCTTGTCTGGATATCGAACAGTATCGGTAATAGTTTCTAGTTCTATAGTTACTTCATGACTAGCTAAAATTTGTATTTTTAATTCAGCATGATTACTAAAACGAATCTCTTTCATTCCTTTATTGTAAATGGCGATACTATCTCCATTTATTCATTATAGTGAATGATCGTACTCCCTTCGGTTTCAAAATGAAAGGGAACTTGGAGGTATTGAGAGAGGGCTTGTTTCACATTAGCTTGTTTTTCTGGGGGGACAAAAAAGATCATAAATCCGGCATCTCCAGCGCCGAGGAGTTTGCCACCGATCGCTCCACTTGACCTTGCTGTAGTATAAATTCCATCCACTACTGCGTTACTAATAGCCGGGCTTAATTCCCGCTTTAGCAGCCAAGATTGATGGAGCAATTCCCCAAAGGCTGTGAGACTCGTATTGCTGTTGAGGATTTCCACTGCGCGATCGACCATCGATCGCATTTGTCGTAATTGATCTTGCTTCGATCCCATATTTGCCACAACTTTAGCCGCAATTTCTGAGGCAAACCGGGTAGTTCCGGTGTAGAACATGAGCAGAGATTTATCTAGTTCCTCGATCCTAGCCTTAGAAACAGTTACAGGATCTACTCGAATATCCCCACTAGGCAGGAAATAGATCAGGTTCAACCCTCCGTAGGCAGCCGCCACTTGGTCTTGGGAACCAACGCATTCTTTGAGGACTTGCTGCTCTAGTTCGATCGCTTTCAAGGCAAGCTCATGCTTACCGATCATCTTTCCTTTCAGCGCTGTCATAGCTTTAATTAAACCTACGGCAAAAGCAGAGCTAGAACCCATACCTGTGCGGGCGGGCAAATCTCCTTGGTGATGAATTTCTAAGCCAATGCTGTCATCAAATTCTAAGTATTTCAAACCTTCCCGGACTGCGGGATGAAGCACTGCCGAGATATTAGAAACTGTTTCGATATGAGACCACACAATACGATGTTTGTCAGCAAAGAAAGGTGGCAATTGCCGACAAGTTAGGTAGCAATATTTATCGATCGTGGTAGATAAAACTGCTCCACCTTCTTTGAGATACCAATCAGGATAATCAGTGCCGCCACCAAAGAAAGAAATCCGAAATGGAGTCCGAGAAATAATCAAATCCTACCTCCCATTTTTAATAAATAATAGTTTTAGGTTAATAATGCTCCCCGCAGCGCGGGGAGATTCTTTATAATAGGCAATAGTTTCTAGTTAATAATGTCTCCACAGTGCGAGATAGCGAGATACATTATTAACTCTTTTTAATTTTATTACGGTGATAATTTAGTAAATCTTGAAAAGTTTGTTCTAGAGATATTTCTGGTTTCCAACCAGTGGCTTGTTGAAATTTGGAAATATCAGGAATTTGTAGCGTCACATCCGAAGGTCTGAGCAAGGCGGGATTAATCTCGTGGTGAATGGGACAGATTGCCATACCTTTCATCATTTCTAACATATCGCCAATGGTCATGGTGCGATCGCCCCCAATGTTATAAACATCACCGGGAGTACATTTTTCTAAGAGCAACCAGTAGGCTTTCACTGCATCTCGCACATCCGCAAAAGTCCGCACACTATCCAGATTTCCTACTTTAACTGAATCAGTTTTAATTCCCGCTTCAATCTCCGCAATTTGTTTAGCAAAAGCACTTTCAGCGAAGCCATCTCCTCTACGAGGACCTGTATTATGAACTACATTCCCACCAACTCCGGCATGAAACCAATGATTTTCTGTCTCAAAATCCCATACTTCCTCAGTATAATCAAGTTCAGTAATTTTAGTGATATCATTGTCGCCTTTAAGCAGCCATTCCCCATTCTTGGTATCTATTTGAGAACAACAACGAATTTCATAGTATCTACGATCGCCCCGATGTTCTACATGGATACGGTACTTAGTATCCAAAACTGTTTCTATCAAGCAACAGAGACCAGTCGCTAAAATTGGAGACTTGGTTTTAAACCGATAAAACTCACTATTGACATTATTATGTTCATCCCCATCTCCAGCATTGTAGCCCCTCAGAAATTCTAGTTTTGTTTCTCGATCGGCATTTAGAATAAGCTTTGGTATTTTCTTATTTTTATCGCTGGCGTAGCAATCTTCTCGGAAACGTTGGGCTAATTTTATGGGTTGACGTACTGAGAGCCTATACATACCTTCTTCGCCCGGATTAATCTGACTGTCAACTCCCAAATATTTTAATAGAGCAACTTTAGTCCGCTCTAATTTATCTAAGTTTTGGTTATCAAACCGGACACTACTACCAGTCACACAACCTTCCGCCACAAAAAATCCATACACCCATGCCAAGCCTTCTGGCATACAAGTCAATTCTACACGTGGTAATTTGGTGATTTTAACTTTATCTCCAATCTTTAGTTGACCAGCCTCTACTGCTTGCCCCTGTTCATTAATAATTGAATGATTATCTGTGACATCAACTACTCCACTTCTACAGGCAACTTCTAGTAGCTTATGACCATTTAAGGGATGACAAGAGATATGCTTTAGAGCAGTCCAATCACCATCATTCCATATTTCTAAATTACTTCTCCCCAAATCCCAAATTTGAGTACCATCTTCTAATATTTTTCCAGAAAGATACCCTCCTTTCTTTTGAGGACTCCTAATTTCGGATATATATTTGATATCTATTAACCCGTTGCGGGGATCTCTTAAGATTACTGGAGTCCATTTACTAACACTATGAGTAAACATTCTCGTCCTGATAGTTTTAATCCCGTAGGAAAGAAAATATTGCAGAGAAATCATATCTTCTCCAGTCTTAGAAACGGCGTAGGGACTAGCAGGACGGAAGGGATTATTTTCCTTAATTGGCAACTCATCAGCCGTGACTTGTCCATAAACTTCTGAGGAACTACAGATATGAATTGTCGGATCAATTCCAGTAATTCTTACCGCATCTAATAAATTAGTTGTGCCAATAACATTGGTATGTAAAGTATCTGCTGGAGCATCAAAACTTGTAGTTACAAAAGACTGAGCTGCAAGGTGAAAAATCTTGTCTGGCTTAACTTTATTCAGCAAAACAATCAAGGAATTTAAGTCTCGAAGTTCTGCGTAGTGGAGATGAACTTGAGGCAGAATTTGCCGAATATTATCTAGGGGACTACGCCAGCGAATTAACCCATGAACTTCTACGCTAGGATGATCGGCAAGAATATATTCTGCCAAGTGGCTGCCAACCATGCCTGTAATGCCAGTAATTAGAACTCTCATATTTTTTAGCGATTAATTTTAAAATGGTCCTTTAAACTTTTTATAAACATCCGCCATAGATTGCTCATCGGGTAAGGTAATTCCGTGTTCTGGTCTGCCGGTGGCGAGTTTGGCGATCGCATCACTTAGGGTCTGGAGGTTGGGGTAGTACAAATCCTCCAAAGCCTTGGTAGTAGGGCAGGGGGCTGGTTGCATCCCCATAGTTACCACAGGAGCTTTTAGAGCAGCAGGAGCTTGTTCGCAAATAATCCGACAAACTTCGGCACACACTCCGTAGGCTTGCCAACTGGTATCTGCTACTAGGAGCTTGCCGGTTTTTTTGACACTACTAACAATCATGGCTGTATCGATGTGGGAGACACAATTAAGATCGATCACATCACAGTGAATATGACTAACTCTTGCCAAATGATCCGCAGCCCGCAGCGCCTCTAGCACCATGATGGAAGTCGCTACGATCGTAATATCCTTCCCGGTTCTCAGTAGTTTAGCGGTTAAGGGCGATTTCCCTGTATCTACAATGGGAGTTACTTTGAAATTGAGGTCATACATTAAGCGGTGTTCAAGAGACAATACCGGAGCGTTGTACTTGCCGATCGCGTAGGGATAGCATTCCAAAATAGATTGTGAACTAGCAGGCATGATCACCGTCAAGCCGGGAATATGGGCAAACAGCGATTGCAAACTCTGGGAATGTTGCGCTCCTTGTCCCCAGCTCCTACCTACTACCATGCGGATTAGCAGGGGAACTTCAAACCTGCCGCCGAACATATATTTATACTTGGCAGCAAGGTTGATAATTTGGTTCATTGCCAAGAGAGCAAAATCCGATCGAATGTGGGTGTTAATTGGGTAAATTCCATTGAGGGCAGCCCCGATCGCAATCCCCGTCATAGCTTCTTCGGCTAGGGGCGTATCAAAGACACGATCGGCCCCAAATTTCTCCGCCAAATCTATAGTTGTCCCAAAAGTACCCTTATGGTCATCCACCCCCTGCCCAAAAATCATGGTGTGGGGATGCTCCGCTAGAGCATTGTGCATAGTCCGGTAAAGAGCTTCCCGGTAGGAAATAATTTCGTTGCCTAATTTAGGTTCGATCGCAGCAATCATAATTCAGTTACCAGTTATCAGTTATCAGTTATCAGTTACCAGTTATCAGTTACCAGTTATCAGTTATCAGTTACCAGTATCGAGTTGAGTTCTTCACTGTTTACTGTTTACTGT
>Ga0105048_10014320_pt1 | contig 12359 bp, 8 predicted proteins | sample MAT05_FD_78382 | JGI IMG/M metagenome (GOLD analysis project Ga0105048, IMG submission 78382) | Freshwater microbial communities from Lake Fryxell liftoff mats and glacier meltwater in Antarctica - MAT-05 | ecosystem: Environmental > Aquatic > Freshwater > Ice > Liftoff microbial mat | place... | reverse complement strand
TCGTCTAGAGGCCTAGGACATCGCCCTTTCACGGCGGTAACGGGGGTTCGAATCCCCCTGGGGACGCCATCATTTCCTGCGTCGCATCCATCTCACCGCCATCTCACCGCCAGCATCAGGTTACAGCGCTCTGCGGTGCCGAATCAACGCCAGTAGTGACCCGGCTCCCAGCGCGAACATCGCCATGGTGCCCGGTTCCGGCACCGGAGCTACATCCGCCGACACCCGGTAGTTCGTGGAAACCTCGTTCAAGGTGAAGTTCCCGATCCCCGACGTAGCAAAGTAGAGACTGCCGCCCGGCGCCACGGCGCCACCGCTAAACGAGCCGCCACCCGCACCCGAATCCGTGTAGAAGTAGTACATCGCGCTGCCCGCCAGAGTTACCAGAGGGTGGAAGGCGTACTGCCCGCCGCTCGATACCGCCGCCCCCAGCAGCCCCGAGCCTCCTGGCAGGCCGCCGGGCAAGCCAAGGTACTCCTGGGTGAACAGATATCCAGTGCCGATGGCAAACTCCGCCGGCGTGTCATTCAGAAAACTGAAAATAATGTGATCCCAGCCGTAGCCAGCCGCTGTGGTGAACGATTGGCCGTAATAAAATCCGGCAGTGTTAGGAGTGCCACCCAGCGTATTTTGGACAATTACGCCAGCCTGAGCAGCGGCGCTGACCCCGAGCAGGGCGGCGCAAAGATACCATGTTGATCTCATCGGGAAACAAATCGGCTGATCGCTCGCCGAAGTACAGGGTTCACCGCGGTTTTTTTTGCCACTCTTCCGGCAACCAGCTCCGAAGCTACCATGAAACATATGAACCGAACCCTGTTTCTGATGGTTCTCGCCCTGCTGCCCTCCCTTGCCACCGCTCAGGATCTCTACCAGCACCGCCTTACCGCGGCCGTGGGACGGTTGAATCCCACCGGCACCGGCAAGTCCGGCCTGTTCGACTCCGCCCCGCTGCTCGCCTTCGACTACGGTTATCGCTTCCATCGCTACAGCCAGGCCGACATCGGCGTGGACCTTGGCTTCGCCAGCGAGAAGGTCAGCAAGACGCGCCGCAACGTCTACATCCCCAGGTTCGGCTATCGCTTCATCCTCCCGTTGATGGACGACCGCGTGGAAGCACACGTCGGCGCCGGCGCGGGCCACGGCTTCATCAAGCCCACCGTCCGGGGATCGGAATCCTGGCTGGTCTACGGACAGTTTGGCGGAAGCTACGCCATCGATGCGGCGAAGAATTACCGGGCGGGAATGACCGTGCGCTGGTTCCGCGATCCCATCGGAGTCCCGGTGCAGCAGTGGATCGCGGTCTCGGCGGAATTCAGCTACAGCTTCGGCAGGTAAGCGGGCGTGAAAAAGGGCGGCCTTCCCGAAAGAAGGACCGCCCCGATTGTTACCGCTCAGCGAACTGACTGACTACTGGTAGGTCACAGACTTTGAAATCGCCGACGCCGAGACGGCAATGCCATAGTCCAGTCCAGGTGCCGTGAAGCGCTGCGACGCGGAGACGCCGCTCACGGTCAGAAGGCCCAGGCTGTTGGCCCCCACGTTCGGAAGCATCAGCGAAAGCACCGCCGAAGGTACCGCAAGGCGCCCAATCGAAGCACGCTCTATGCAGTAGAAGAGCGACGCAACTTCCGTCGTCACCGAGAGGCCCGAGACAGTCACGAAGCCCGCCGGATCTCCACCACTCCAGGTCACAAGAAGATCGCTGGAGCGCCGAATATTGTTGATCGCATCCGTGTCCTGATTGGTCCAGGTCAGCAGCGCCGGAGTCGTGAAGCTGAAGTTGAATCCTCCAACCGCGTTTCCGCCCGCGCCGCCAGAACCGTTCGCGATCTGATAGACCCCCGGCTCAAGGAACGGAGTCACGCCCGCTCCCGGCAAGCCAGGAATGTTCGGCACACCCGGAATCACGGTCGAACTGCCGAGATCGGCAAAGTATGAACCACCCTGGGCCTGCTTCGTCAGATTCCTGGTCGTACCCGCGCGGGTCAACCCGATCTGCGCTCCCGCATCCAGAACTGTCGGCACGACCGGATCCACACACGTCGCGTTCTGACCGCCCCGGAACGTATTCACTACGCAGGAACCGATCGATACGCCGAAGCTTCCGCTCGCCGTCTGCGACACCGCCAGCTGATCCGTGGTGAACCGCTCGAAGCTCGCCGAGCCAATGTCGGCGCGCTGATCGAGGCTGCCGACGCCCGGCACCGAGATCTTGCTCTGCGTGCGAGTCAGCGAAATCGTGCCGATCCGAAGACCACCGTTCGCATTCGCCGTTGCCAGATCCTGCGGGCTGAAGCCGCCCGGATCGGAGCAGGTGTTCTGCCCGGCCGGAGCCACCGCGATGCTGGAGAAGTTGCTCACCACGGTACCCGTTTTCACATACACCGGCACGTTGCAACCTTCCACGCCAACCGGAACCACAAAGGCGATCTGGTCGATGCCCACGCAGCAGCCGCTGCGGCCGCGATAGCTGAGCTGAGCCTGACGTCCGCCGACCCAAACTTCGGCGGCGAGGCTCGGCTGATCGCCGGGCAGAGCGCCTCCGCGTTCGTCCCCGGAAACCGGCCCAATGCCGGTACCCCAGATGATCATGGTGTCACCCGCGCGCGCCGGATTCGTCGCCGTCACCACCGTCGTGCCGCTGGCACGCGCAATCTGCATCGCGCCCGGACCGCTGCCGGCCTGGTTCGAGGTGAAGATGCCAAACGAGGAACGCACCACCGTAATCGGCCTTGGCGCACTCGCCACTCCACTCACCGTGACCACCACACTGCCCGTGCCGAGCGGGGTATTCGACGGCAGCACCACGCCGATCTGATTCTGCGTGGTGTAAATCATCAGGCAGTCCACGGTGGTGCCGCCGACGGTTACCCGAACGGACGAGCCACCCATCGTGAGCGGAATCGGGAACGCCGTCGCCGTCGCGTTCGCGTTGGCCACATTCGTCCCGAAGATCACCATCAGCGATCCCTGGGCGATGCCGGAATTCGGCAGCGGCGGCAGGGCATAGCTGGCATTGTTCAGCACGGCATTGACGGCCGGCTGGGCCATAGCGGTAAGCGCCGCTAAAACACTAAAAATAAGGAAACGTAGACTGTACTTCACTCTTCCCCCCATGGGATATGTATTTTTACTTACTGTGTCTCTACCAGTGCAAACACTTGCTGGAAGTATACGCGAGAACCGGACCAAAATCAGCCCAGGCGGTAACCGTACTGTAGTTTTCCACCGAGGACCCGGAGAAAGCCCTTAGCTCTCCCGCCAGGTCTCTCGTGGAGGGATGTTCAGCGCCTTCATCTTGCGGTAAAGATTCGACCGTTCCAGCCCCAGCAACTCCGCCGTCCGCGTGATGTTCCCCTGCGCTTCATCCAGCTTCCGCAGGATGTAGTCACGCTCCGCCGCTTCCCGAACTTCATGCAGACTCGCAAAACGCTCCACCGGACGATCCGCGGCCAGCTTCCGCGGAGGGCTCAGCGGAATGTGCCGCGCCTCAATCCGGACCTGCGGATTCAGAATCACGATGCGCTCCATCAGATTCCGCAACTCCCGCACGTTGCCAGGCCAGGAGTACTCGCCCAGCACCGCAAGGGCTTCCGCCGAAAGCTCTTTTGCCTTGCGGCCATACGCCAGCGCGAACTCCCTTAAGAAGTGGTCAGCCAGCACGGGGATGTCCTCCACGCGCTCCCGCAGCGGCGGCACGTAGAACGGGATCACATTCAGCCGGTAGAACAGGTCCTCGCGGAAGTTACCCCGCAGAATCTCTTCCTCCAGATTCTTGTTGGTCGCCGCCACAATCCGCACGTCCACCCGAACCGATTCCTGCGCGCCAACGGGCTCAAACCGCTGCTCGTCCAGAGCCCGCAGAACCTTCGCCTGAGTCCGCAGACTCATGTCCCCCACTTCGTCCAGAAACAGCGTGCCGCCGTCGGCCTTCCGCGGCTTGGCCACTTTGTCGTCGGTCGCCCCGGCAAAGCTCCCCTTCCGATGTCCGAACAGCTCGCTCTCAATCAGATCCTCGGGAATCGCCGCGCAGTTCACTTCCACGAACGGCTCATTCGCCCGGGCGCTCAGTTCGTGAATCGCATGCGCCACCAGTTCCTTGCCCGTGCCGCTTTCTCCATAAATCAGCACGCGACCGTTGGTGGCCGCCATCAGCGCCATCTGCTGCCGCAACGCCTTCATGGGAACGCTTTCGCCGATGATCCGCGGCCGCCCGTCGCGGTCCCGGAAATCCTCCACCTGACGCTCCAGCCGGCGCTGAGAGGCCGCGTTCTTCACGATCACCGTGACCTTCTCAATGGTCAGCGGCTTTTCCAGAAAATCAAACGCGCCCAGCTTGGTCGCCCTGACGGCGGTCTCAATGTTCCCGTGCCCGGAAATCATCACCACCATCGGCCGGATCCCCGCCGCCATCTGCTGAATGCGCGACAGCGTCTCCAGACCGTCGATGCCCGGCAGCCAAACGTCCAGCAGCACTACGTCGAACACGCGCTCTTCCAGCCGCGCCAGCCCCGTTTCGCCGTCCGCAGCCGAGTCCACCTCATACCCCTCGTCGCTCAGCACGCCCGCCAGCGACTCGCGGATCCCCTTCTCGTCGTCCACTACCAGTACCCGAATCAGCCTCATGCCGTCACCTCAGCCCTCGGCGGAGCCACTTCGCCATCCGCCACGGCCACCACAGGCAGTTCAATAATGAATCGCGCCCCCACCGGAGGGTTATCCTCCACGCGGATGTGCGCCGAGTGCTCAGAGAGGATATGGCTCACAATTGCCAGGCCCAGGCCCGTGCCCCGGCTTTTGGTGGTGAAGTACGGCAGAAAAAGTCGCTCCTTGTCTTCCGGGGAAACTCCGCAGCCGGTATCGGCCACGGTCAGTTCCACAATGTCCATGCCGGGGGCACTGGTTCCAATATAAAGGCGGCGCACCAGCGAACCCTGCATTGCCTGCGCCGCGTTGTCCACCAGATTCACCACCAGCCTCTTGAACTGCTCATGATCAATCGGCACTTCCGGCAGCCCCGGAGCCAGATCGCGAATCACTTCAATGTCCGCCAGCCGCCCGGCGAACACGGCCAGCGCGTTCTCCACCACTTCATTCAGGTCCGAGGGCACCGGGTGAGCCGCCGGCAATCGCGAAAACTGCGAGAACTCGTCCACCAGCGTGCGCAACGATTCCACCTCCGATGCAATGATCTGCGTGCACTCCCGCAGAATCCTCGGGGTTTCCGCCGTCGCCGGCTTTCCCAGTTGCCTCTGGATGCGCTCGGCGCAAAGTGCGATCGGAGTCAGCGGATTCTTGATTTCATGGGCGATCCGCCGCGCCACTTCGTGCCATGCCGCTGATTTCTGCGCCCGCAGCATGTCCGACGTGTCTTCCAGCACAATCACAAAGCCCGGCTTCAGCCGGTCCTCCAGTGACGCGATGGTCACCGACATGTGCATCACCTTGTCCGCGCGACGCACTTCCATCTGGCTGGCGGCCACCCCAAGCCGGCGGGCGCGATTCATCAGGTAGCGAATCTCGGCCAGATCGTCCTCAGGAAACAACTCCGCGATCATCGTGGCGGAATCCACCTTCTCCGCCGGAAACAGCCCCTTCAGTGCGCGATTCACGGCCTGAATCGACCCGTCAGAGCTGATCGAAATCACTCCCGTGGGAATGCTCTCCAGAATGGCTTCGGTGAACCGGCGCCGTTTCTCCAGTTCTTCACTGTTGGCCTCCAGATCGCTGGTCATCTGGTTGAATGCCCGCACCAGCGTCGCCAACTCGTCGATCGCCTGGACCTCCACCCGGTGGTGCAGATTGCCGCGCCGCAGTTCCTGGGCCGCCCCCAGCAGCGCCGCGATCGGTACGCTGATCTGGCGGGCCATGTAGAGCGCCAGCCACGTCGCCACAAACAGCACGAACAGCGCGATCAGCGTCAGCAACTGAATGTACAGCGCCCGCATGTTATTGCGTTCGTCCTTCAGCCTGTTGTAGCGTGCCACGGCGTCCTGAATCGACTTCTGTGTTGCCGCCAGATCCGGCGGCAGAAAGCTGCTGACCACCAGATCGCCGCGCCGGACCTCCACCGTCCGCCGTCCAGCCATCGGCAATCCGCACAGGCGCACCGAAGCACGTCCTTCCAGCGGTCCCAGCATCACCGACGCGATCCCCCTCTCGGCGCACAGCGTCTGCAGCGAATTGGTGACGCCCTCTCCGTCGCGGGCCAGCGCCGTCTGCGGCAGTGTGGCAATCCAGTCCGCCAGCGCCGCCGCCTTCTCGCTGCCTTCATGGTCGATCGCCAGGCCCACGGCGATCAGATCCAGCTTGATGTCTTCGGCCGGCCTGGTGAACCACTTGTCCAGATTTCGGTTCAGCACGCCAATACTAAAGAACACCAGAAACACCACCGGCGTGATGGTCAGAATCAGCGCGCCCATTACCAGCTTGGTGCGGATCCGCGATCCCTGCCGGTTCCGGTGACGGTCAACCCACAGCTTGAAGAAGTTCCGCGCCAGCATGAACGCCAGCGTCACGGTGAGGATAAAGATCAGGGTGGAGACGCCCCAGAGAACCAGCGTGCTCTCCGGACTCGTTGGGCTGAAGTCGCCAAAAGAGAACGAGCTCTGCCACACCACCAGCACCACAAGGATGGCAAGCGTCAGAGTGGCCGTACTGTACAGAAGCCGCTTGCGCATGGGCGGAGATCTTCCTCTTATCGAATTATACGGCTGGCGTGTGGCCTGGGGGAGATCGCCAGTGGCACTGGGTGATATCCCCAATCCACCACCTTGGCCTGGTGTTTGTTGCCGAACTCAAAATTGGCACCAGTTTCATTTTACGTATAGAAAACACCGAAAATACCGAATCCGGTAACGAGACGGACATTAACCTGCGTCCAAAACGCAGCATTTCCTGACAGTTGGTATTTGGCCCCCCACTTGCAACGCTGGTGCAACATACCACGAGGTTTGCCTGAAATAGGTAGCACCACCTCGAAGAGGTGACAGTTCGCCTGACCGGTGATGTCATCACGTGCTGGAAGGCCCATCGGCCTGACTCTGAGTTTCTGTGTTGGGGAGACAAAATGATTAGATTTGAGACTTCGGGCGTCGACACGCCCGCTGTCGGAAGACGTAGGCCTATTCAGGCTTGCTTTCTTGCGCTGCTTATGCTGGCCGCTACCGTCCTGACGGGTCAGGAGCGGTTCGGTGAGCTTCGTGGCGAGGCTACGGACCAAACCGGAGCGGTTCTGCCGAACGTAAAGATCAACATTCGGAACAAAGAGAGCAACCGCGCCTACAACGTGCAAACCTCGTCGGACGGTACCTACTACCTCCGCGATGTAGAGCCGGGTCGCTATCAGATCGTTTTCGAAGCTCAGGGATTCTCGAAGTTTGAGATTCCGGAACTTCTGATGGTCGTCGGTCGCAGTATGCGCGTAGATGCAAAAATGCAGGTTGGCGGAACCGAACAGACCATCCAGGTGTCCGACGCGGCTCCTCTGATCGACGTCGCTGGTACCACCATACAGACCAATGTTCTGTCGGAAGAGTTCGATAAACTGCCCAAGACTCGTACGTTTCAGAGTCTGGTAATCACTGCGCCATCGGTTAATTCGGGCGACATTGAAGGTGGCTTCCAGGTTAACGGAGCCAGTGGCGCGGAGAACCAGTTCAATATCGACGGGGTGTCAACCAACTCGCTGGTGAACGGCAAATCCCGCCAGAACGCGGTGTTCGAAATCCTGCAGGAAGTGCAGGTGAAGACCGCTGGCATTGAAGCGGAGTACGGCGGAGCAATGGGAGGAGTAATCAGCGCGATCACCAAGTCGGGGGGCAATGCTTTCCATGGTGACCTTCACTACTATTTCCTCGGCAACTCGCTCGCCGCGGGTCCCGTCCAGCGTCTTCTGATGGACCCGAGCACGGAAAAGCAGGCGTACCATATTCAGGACACGAAGTTCAAGGACAACACCCACGAAGCGGGCTATTCTCTTGGTGGCTACCTGATCAAGGACAAGTTGTTTTTCTTCTCGGCTGGATCTCCGCAGTGGCGAAACGCCAGCAAGCCCGTGATCCAGGCCGCCGGCGTAAGAGACGACTTCGCCATCGACAGGACTTCATGGCAGGCGTTCAACAAGCTGTCCTTCGCTCCCTGGAACCGCCTTCGTGGCAGCGTGTCCTATCTTTGGACACCCAGCAGCGGAGTCGGTGCCTTCCCGACGCTGAATAACTTCGGCAACACCACCACCACCAGCGCGGCCTCCAACGTGATCACCAAGCAGCGCGGATTCTTCAATCCGCAAAGCAACTACGGCACGCAGCTGGATTTCACGCTCTCCGCGACGTCGATCCTGAGCGTCCGTGCGGGCCGATTCTGGGACGACTATAAGACCACCGGTATCCCGGGAACCAGTGCGGTGGAATACTCCACTTCGGCTACTGCCCTCCCGTTTGAAATCCCGGCGGCCTTCCGCCAGCCTGCTGGCTTCAACAACACTCCCCGGCTTCAGAATACGTTCTATGATCTGACCACTCGCACCTACGGCCAGCTTGACTACAGCCTGTTCGCGAAGTTCTTCGGCCAGCACAACCTGAAAGTTGGCTGGGGCCGCCAGAAGACTGTCAACAAGGTGGATGAAACCTACCCGGGGGGCGGCTATGTCCAGGTGTTCTGGAACAGTGCGATCAATACTCCACTCGGAGCGGGCCAGCGCGGAACGTATGGCTACTACGCCATTAACGATTTAGGCACCAAGGGAACCACAGGCGGTACGATCGACAGCCTGTACATTCAGGATCAATACCGCATCCTCCCCCGCCTGACTCTCAGCCTGGGCCTTCGGGTTGAGAACGAGAAGATTCCTTCGTTCCGCCGCGACATTCGCGACTACGCGTTCCAGTTTGGCTTCTCCGACAAGATCGCTCCCCGCCTGGGCGCGAGCTACGACCTGTTTGGCGATGGCAAGGTGAAGATTTTCGGCAGCTATGGCCGCTACTTCGACTGGGTCAAGTACGAATTGTCGCGCGGCACCTTCGGCGGCCAGTTGTGGAAGATTTATTACCGCCCGCTGGAAACCACGAATGTTTTCGCCCTGAATGGCAATGACCGCAGTGGCCGCGATCTTTGGACGGGCAATCCGGCCAATCCGCGCGACCGCCGGGTCCCCGCTTTCGACCTGGTCGGCAAGAACATCAAGCCGATGAGTTCGGAACTCATCAACGCCGGCGTGGAGTTCCAGCTGGCTAACAGCATGGTGTTCCGCGGAAGCTACGTCCGCAATCGCATCAGGCGCACCATCGAAGATCTCGGTTCGCTCGATGCCTCCGGTAACGAAGTGTACCTCTACGCCAACCCTGGCGAGGGCGACGCACTTATCCAGCCCACCACCGGCCTCACCAAGCCGTTCCCAATGCCGAAGCCGGTCCGTACTTACGACGCCATGGAGTTGTCGGTTACCAAGCGCTTCTCCAACGGTTTCTTCTACAGCGGAAACTATACGTTTAGCCGTCTGTACGGCAACTACGCCGGCCTCGCCAATTCCGACGAGATTACCAGCCCCTCCACCGGTCTGGTGTCGTCAGGTGCGCAGGGAACTTCTGCCGCCGGACGGCAGGGTGGAAACGCCAACCGATCCTGGGATCTGGACGAAATCCTCTTCGATTCGAAGGGCAACGTAGACATCCAGGGCCGCCTCGCCACAGATCGCCCTCACGTCTTCAAGCTCTATGGTTCCAGGGACGTGAAGTGGAACTCCACCCAGATCACCGATCTGGGCCTGCTGTTCTACGTTGGCAGCGGCACGCCGCTCACCTCGCAGGTGAACAGCACCAACCAGGTTCCGATTTTCGTCAACGGTCGCGGCGACCTGGGCCGCACGCCCGTCCTGAATTACACCAACCTGCTGCTTGGACATACCTGGAAGGTCGCGGAACGCAAGTCAATCCGGCTTGAGTTCAACGCCGACAACCTGTTCAACCAGAAGATCATCCGCAAGCGCTTCGTTGACATCAACCGCGGCGCGGGCGGTGCTCAACCCGGCTCCGCCATCGACCTGCACAACACGGACCTCGCCAAGGGTTATAACTTTAACGCCTTGCTGGCCGCCACGCCCGACGCCAGGAGCGGTCGGGGAGCGTTGGATCCGCGGTTTGGAATGGCCGACCTCTTTAACCCCGGCTTCGTAGGCCGCCTCGGTCTCAAGTTCGTCTTCTAAGCAACCGCTTCAAACGTCGCACCACAACACAAGGGCGTCTCCAAACCAGGAGACGCCCTTTGTGCTTTTTGCGCGAATCACGCCTGGAACGCAGAATGGACCAGATTGACGCCCGCCTCTCCCGCCTCGAAGAAACCCGCCTGATTCGGTGATACGCTTAAGGCGTGCCGCTGAGCACCTCCGCTTCCTCTCAGACCGACCCTCTTCGCGTGATGGGGTCTGTCCCCAGGATTGGCTCACTCCTGGTCAAGCCGGCTTCGGCCCTCTGTAATCTCGACTGCTCCTACTGCTTCTATCTCGACCGCGAGACCGATCCCTACTCCGGCGCGTCGGACCGGAAAATGTCCGCCGAAACGCAGGAGCGGCTGGTCGCGGCCTTCCTCGAATACTCGTTCCCTAACAGCACCTTCGCCTTTCAGGGTGGTGAGCCAACCCTCTGCGGTCTGCCGTGGTTCCAGCGCCTCTGTGAACTGCAGGTGAAACACGGGAGCCCCGGCCAGAACGTCAGCAACGCCCTGCAGACCAACGGCGTGCTCCTCGACGCCGACTGGTGCCAGCTTTTTCGCGAATTCAACTGGCTGATCGGCATCTCCATGGACGGTCCCGAGGCCATGCACGACCTCTACCGGAAGAATCGTGGCGGCGCCGGCACCTGGAGGCGGGTTCTTCAGAGCATTGAAGTGATGAAGAAACAGCGCGTCGAATTCAACGTGCTGTGTGTGCTCAGTCAGGCCAATGTACACAAACCCCGCGAGGTGTACAAGTTCTTCCGATCCCTCGGCGTCGACAACCTGCAGTTCGTCCCGCTGGCGGAGTTCGATTCCGACGGCAAGCCCCTTCCCTACACCATCAGTCCCGAAGAATATGGGCGTTTCCTCTGCGAAGTCTTCGACCTCTGGTGGCCGCAGCGCCGAACCATGCGCATCCGCTACTTTGACAACATCGCGGAGGCCCTCGCCGGGCAGATGCCGGGCTCCTGCTGTCTGCAACAGTCCTGCGATTCCTACGTCGTGGTGGAACATAACGGCGATGTCTACCCCTGTGATTTCTTCGTCGAGAGCGCCTGGAAGCTGGGAAACGTGCATGAGGAAGGCGGATTCGATACGATCGCGCGGCGCCGGACCCGTATGGAGTTCGCGCGGCAGAAGCGGATTCCACACCCCACATGCGAGGCCTGCGAGTTCGAAACCATCTGCTGGGGCGGCTGTCCGTCCACGCGACGGGCTCAGCACGGCAAGCCGGGGGATCTGGACTACTTCTGCGAGGCCTACAGGATGGTGTTCGGCAAGACAGTGGGGCCCCTGCGGGAGGAAGTCCGGAAGTTGCTGTCCGGGCCTCCTTCCCGCCACTGAGGCTGACTCGCCGCGCGCGAAGGATTAGCCCTTGTTGTGGTAGAAACGTTCGAAGGCGACCTTGCCGTCGCCATTCCAGGTGCGGACGGCCACCTGAGTCATCAGGACGCGACCAGCGCCCTTAAACGTCACGTCGTATTCCCACTCGCCGAAGGCGACGTTGCCGTTCACGGCGCTGTTCACCAGCTTTCCGCCGTGGAAGGCTTCAATCGATCCCACAAACTGCTCTTCACGCACGCGGTTGGCGGCCTTGCCAGCGGACGGTTCGGTGGCGTTCTCCTGCATCACCACGTCGTCGGCATAGTATTCGTCAAAGGCACCAAGGATGTCTCCGGCGAGGATCCGGGCGTTCAACTGCTGGTCGAGTTCTGCGATGTTCGCGCTCATGGGGTTTTTTTGCTCTCCAGACCGTCAGATGCGGTCCGGACATATCGGTTGCGGGTAAACCAGTGGTAAACTTTCCTATGGGCTGGCAATTACGTAGGCAGGGCACTTTGCCTGTCTGCGTCGAATGCATTATACTGGTTTGACAGGCCGTTGTAGCTCAGATGGTAGAGCGCGTCCTTGGTAAGGACGAGGTCACCGGTTCAATTCCGTTCAACGGCTCCAGAATTTTGCAGGTTTCAACGTCGGCGTCAGCCCGGCGATCAGTGGTACAGCCTGCCTTCCTGGTAATTTCAATCCAGACAGAGCATAAAAGGGCCTGACATGGCGAAAGAAAAATTTGACCGCAGTAAACCGCACGTCAACATTGGGACCATCGGTCACATCGATCATGGCAAGACGACGCTGACGGCCGCTAT
>Ga0105048_10014319_pt1 | contig 12360 bp, 6 predicted proteins | sample MAT05_FD_78382 | JGI IMG/M metagenome (GOLD analysis project Ga0105048, IMG submission 78382) | Freshwater microbial communities from Lake Fryxell liftoff mats and glacier meltwater in Antarctica - MAT-05 | ecosystem: Environmental > Aquatic > Freshwater > Ice > Liftoff microbial mat | place... | reverse complement strand
TTCTGGCGGAACTACACCTTACCAATATTCTATTGATGGAATGAATTTCCAGGCAAGCAATATATTCATTGGATTGGCCGCAAATAATTTAACGATCACTATTAAAGATGCTAATAGTTGTACCAATACTGTTCCTGTAACAATTAGTAATACAAATGGCGCAACTGTAACTGCTGTAAAAACAAATTCAACCTGCAGCAATGCTGATGGAACCATTACTGCAAGCGGATCTGGCGGAACTACGCCTTACCAATATTCTATTGATGGAATAACATTCCAAACTTCCAATATTTTCAGTGGATTGGCAGCCAATGCCTATACTATTACTATTAAAGATGCTGGCAATTGTACCAACACTTTTGCCCTAACAATCAACAATTCAAATGGAGCAACTGTAACTGCTATAAAAACAAATTCAACCTGCAGCAATGCTGATGGAACCATTTCTGCAACTGGTACTGGTGGAACTACACCTTATCAGTATTCAATTGATGGAATGAATTTCCAGGCTTCCAATATTTTCAGTGGATTGGCAGCCAATGCCTATACTATTACTATTAAAGATGCTGGCAATTGTATCAACACTGTTGCCCTAACAATCAACAATTCAAATGGCGCAACTGTAATGGTAATCCCAACTGCATCTACCTGTGGCAATGCGAATGGAATTATTACAGCAACTGGTACTGGTGGAAGGACTCCTCACCAATATTCGATTGACGGAATTACTTTTCAGGCAAGCAATATATTCAGTGGATTGGCCGCAAATAATTACACAGTAACCATTAAAGATGCAAACAATTGCACCAATACTGTTGCTGTAACAATCAGCAATAAAAATGGCGCAACTGTAACAGCAACTTCAACGGCATCTACTTGCGGTAACACTGTTGGAACCATTACAGCATCTGGTAATGCCGGCACTACTCCTTACCAATATTCAATTAACGGGATTACATTCCAGGCTTCCAATATATTTAGCGGATTGGCTGAAAATACATATACCGTTACCATTAAGGATGCTAACAATTGCACTAACACTACAACAGCTATCATTACAACAAACAACAATGTGAACGTGCATGCTGGTAACGATACCAGCATTTGTGAAGGGAAATCTGCTCATTTAAATGCCAGCACAAATGGTATAAGTATTTTGTGGACACCTGCTAATGGATTAAGCAGTACTTCCATTTTAAATCCATTGGCAGTTCCTACAAACACTACAAAATATTACTTAACAGCTACTACTGGAAATTGCATTGCAAAGGATTCAGTTACAGTAACTGTAAATCCTGCTCCAGTTGCTAACGCAGGACCAAATACTGCTATTTGCATTGGTAAATCGATTCAATTATCCGGAACCGGTGGTGCAGTATATAAATGGTTTCCCCCAACCTATTTATCCAATAGTAATATAGCTTCACCTTTATTGATTGTACCAATTGTTGCTACACTTACTTACCACCTTACAGTTACAGATACAAAGGGTTGTGAATCGCTTAAAAATGATTCTGTTGATATTGTAATAGTACCAACGCCTAAGGTTTTTGCCGGCAGAGATACTTCCATTTTGGCAGGACAGCAATTACAATTAAATGCCATTGATATCAATAATTCCGGGTTTGTTAATTATATATGGTCACCGGGTTTTGGACTGGACAATTCATTTCTAAGCAATCCATTGGCAATACTGGATAGAAATATCACCTACATAGTAAAAGCCACTTCAGCAGAAGGTTGCAGTGCAACTGACGATATAAAAATCACAACTATTTTTGAGCCTGAAATATGGGTACCTACTGCATTTTCTCCTAACAATGATCTTATAAATAATACTTTTAAACCGATACTAAGAGGTATAAAATCATTAAAACATTTTAACATTTATAGCCGGATTGGAGAGCTTGTTTTTACTACAAAAACACAAGGTGCCGGATGGGATGGAACTTACAAAGGAAAGCCCCAAAGTGTAGGAGCTTATATATGGGTGATAGAGGCTGAAGCATTTAATGGCACTGCATTTATACGAAAAGGATCGGTGATTTTAATTAGGTAATTTTATTGACCCCTTATTTAATTTTTACTGGACATTTTAATTGAATTTGGTTGAAAATTCTACAAACAGTATGTGGTAAAAAGCTCAATAAAGATGATCTGCACAAGAGTGATTATTAAATCTTTTTATCAAAACAATTTAATAACAGAATTATATTCGCCAATGAAGTTGAAGATAGAAATATTGCCGGGCTCAAAAAATAAAAGGTGCATTTCAAATTAACTTACGCATGGTGGTTACGGAGGATACCAACCACGGCTTAGCCTCAGTCGGTAACCCCACCTACATAAATCAGAAACAACAATTTAAAATGCACACAAATAAAGCTGTATAATAATTCAACAAACTATTAAGTTTGTGGTACTAATTTTTTTTATGCCAAATGAAATAATCAATTGCGCCGCTTATCTCAATGGCCGTAGGGTGGCCAATATTGAAATAACTGAAATTGGAAAGGTATTACAAAACCCCGACCACTTTGTATGGGTAGGTTTAAACGAACCACATGAATCAACCTTGTTGCAATTGCAAAAAGAATGCAATTTACATGATCTTGCCATTGAGGATGCCCACAATGCCCATCAACGACCCAAAATTGAAATGTATGGCGATATACTTTTTGTAGTGTTGCGGAACGTACAAATGAGTACTGGCAATCATCATATTGATTTTGGTGAAACACATTTTTTTGTAGGCCAAAATTTTTTAATTACCATTCGCCATGGCTCCAATATTTCTTATGCAGATGTTAGAGCCCGTTGCGAAAGCATGCCCAACCTGCTGCGGAAAGGACAAGGCTTTGCATTATATGCAGTGATGGATTCTATAGTAGATCAATATTTTCCGGTAGTGGATACCCTGGAAGAAGATTTACAAGAAATTGAGGAGAAAATTTTTAAAGACAAACCAAGCAGGCAAACTACCGAAGATATATATCAACTAAAAAGAGAATTGCTCAATGTAAAGCGTGCTGTGTCTCCGTTGGTTGACATTGCTAACCGGTTAATGCGTTTTGATATCAACCTTATTTCAGAAGACACCCAACCTTATTTTCGTGATATATATGATCATGCTTTGCGCATCAATGAAATGGTAGATCATGCCCGTGAACTGCTGAACACCGCTCTGGAAGCCAACTTTTCCCTTATTTCAATTTCACATGGCGAAGTTTCTAAGAAATTTGCAGGCTGGGCCGCTATCATTGCAATACCAACAATGGTAGCCGGTTTTTACGGCATGAATTTTAAGTATATGCCAGAACTGGAATTGAAGTATGGGTACCCTTTTGTTGTATTGGTAACGCTCGCTTTGTGTATTACTATTTATTCTTTGTTTAAAAAAGCTGACTGGCTATAGGTTATTTATTGCAGTACCATCACCGTAAATTGCTGCTCAAGGGCTGGTGAATTTTTATACAGCGCTTTAATAAAATCATCTCCGTATTGTGCATATAAACCCATAAAATTTTCTACCCTCTCTTGCAGGCTGTTATTGGGAAATAACTGTGCTTTTATTTTGTGTAACTGCTGCTGCTTTTCCTCAAATTTTTTCTTTTCGGCTCGCAACATCTTCTTTTCCAGGTGTAGTATTTTTTTGTTGGTTTTCACATACAGGGCGGCTGTATGCGTTTGTAAAGTAGCATCAATTTTACCAGCTACATCACTAATATGCTGGTACATAAGCTGCAGTTGCTCCTTCTCTTTTACAAGATCCACCTGTAAAGCAGAATACCGCTTAACCAATTGGTTCATCAAATCAAATTCTTTACTAAAAATTGCTGTATGAGATAGCTGTAACTTATCTAAAACCTGCTGATATTTTTGCTCTATTACCAAAAAAGAATTGCGAACAACCAGCATTGGATAAGGAACTTTTGCAGCGGCGAAAACCTGCTTCAACTCAAGCCAGTAGGCTATTTCGCCACCACCACCAATAAAAGCAATATTAGGTAAAATGAACTCCTGAAATACCGGCCTTAGAATTACATTGGGACTAAATCTTTCGGAATTATTTTCCACTTCCTCCATTATTTCCTTCGCTGTAAACTGCAGATTAGTATTTACAACTTCAAAATAATTACCTGTTTTTTCAATGCGCTCCCGGCTTTGTTCCTGCAAGTAAAAAAGGTTTATCTCCCGTCCGCTTGTCTGCACTTTATATTCCTTTGGAAATTCGTTAACAGTGGCTGCAACTGCTGTATGAGAAAATTGATCAGCTAGTTCTTTTGCAATAATTGGAGAGAAGGCATTTTTTAATATAGCATCATCCGGCAACAATATTAATAAGCCATCGGCAGCAAATAATTCATTTACCAATTGGAATGTAGCCTGCTCAATTGTGTTACCTAAAGCGTAACATTTTTTCATCAGGGTTACTATATTTTCTCCAAAAGGCTGCACCAGTAACTGTCCGCTAAATAAATCAATCAATTCTACTAAAGCCTTATCCACCCTCATTCTACCTACTGCTCCTGTTTGTTTGGTTTGCCATTTATATTGCTCGCCATTAATTACTACAAAGCCCAATTCATCCAAATCTGCATCTTCGCTACCCATATAATAAACAGGTACAAAATTAGCTTCGGGCAACTGCTCACTAAGGTAATTTGACAGCTTTATGGCATGCAAAATTTTGTAAATAAAATACAAATGGCCAGTAAAAATATTGGGCTGATGAGCTGTGGTAATAGTGAAAGTATTTTCATTTGCAAGCCAATCAATATTGGTTTGCTGCTTTGCTGTTAGTTGAAAATTGCTATACTTATTTTGCAAAGTATCTACCAGCAATTGCCTGTTGGTGTTAAACGCTTTTCGCCGGGTTATGGCATTTTTTATGCCCTCCAGGTTTACTTCATGTTCATAAAATGGTTGTAATTTTCCATCAGCAGCAATGTAATCTGCTACCAGTTTCGAAAAAAAACCAGTAGCAGAAAAACTTATAGTAGAAACGGTACTTTCCATAAAAAATGCTTCATAGTCATTTTCCTATTGCTTCATTCACCAAAGCTCCTTACTATGAAACCCAAACTTACAGCTAATTTTAAAACTAGCAGCAGCGCTTTTATTTAAGTGGTGCATTATGTACCATAATTGTTTTTTGGGTTTGTCCCTATCGGGTCGGGCTTTTCCCTTTCAAATGGGGGGCCGGACGGGCACTACAAGTCCTCACCAAGTTACGGTTCACTTCGGTTGCCTCCTGGCTTTTCCCGTCCGAATGGCGGAGCCTGCTGGCGTATCAATCCCTCACGCAGGCAACAGCAAACTTTCAACTGGTTACTAGGTAAAATCACTTTCAGTAAAATCATCATCAGAAAATTGCTGCGATCCCAAATTGAGCATACTTCCCATCAAATCTTTAAACTCAATTTTACCATCAAGCACTTTTTTGCTAATAAGAGAGTAAGAAGATAAACCATGTAATACAAACTCCATCAGCAAAGCAGTCTCCATTTCGTTTGCAGCCTTGTAATATTTTTTTACAACAGCATGCAAGCCATCTATTTTGTATAAAAGCTGCACTTTGTCGGAATCTTTTGTTTCAAAAAACATGTCTAAATTATTACCGGCATCAAACCAACGGGTAATAGATTTATAGGGGTTTTCTTCAACTACTGCCTCTTTACCACGCTTCTTTTTTATGGTATCAGGGTTAGGGAAATATTGAGCAAACAAAGTCCTCATCGATTTTTCCAATAAATTGAATGCCACCTGGTAAGGTCCTTCCTGCTCTCCTTCATATACCAATTCAATTTTACCAGTAATGGATGGTATAATGCCAACCAAATCGCTAATCCAAACCTGCGTTTGCTTTTCATTATTGATGATGGCTCTTCTTTCTGCACTACTTACAGCATTTTCATAAGCGGCAATGGTAAGCCTTGCACTAACACCGCTCTTTTTATCTACAAATTCGCTTGATCTTGCTTCAAATGCTACCTGTTCAATCAGGCGCTTTACAAGATCGCTGATATTTACCTTATCTAATTGTTCCTCATAAATATTTGCTTCCTGTTCTGTAATGGCCAATGAGGTTTCAATCGATTTTGGGTAATGCGTTAATATCTGGCTTTCAATCCTGTCTTTTAGCGGCGTTACTATACTTCCACGGTTGGTATAATCTTCCGGGTTGGCAGTAAACACAAACAGTACATCAAGCGGCAACCGTAACTTAAAACCACGTATTTGTAAGTCTCCTTCTTCCAAAATATTAAATAATGAAACTTGTATTCTTGCCTGTAAATCTGGCAATTCGTTTATAACAAAAATACTTCGGTTGCTGCGGGGGATAATGCCATAGTGAAGTACTCTTTCATCGGCAAAACTTAATTTAAGATTGGCAGCTTTTATAGGGTCAATATCGCCAATTAAATCTGCAACACTTACATCAGGGGTGGCCAATTTCTCGCCATAACGCTGGCTTCGGTGTAACCATGCAATGGGTGTCTTTTCGCCATGTTCTTCAATTAAGTCAATTGCGTACCTCGAAATGGGGTTTAACGGATCATCGTTGATCTCACTGCCCGCCACCACTGGAATATATTCATCTAACAACTCAACCATTTGCCTGGCCATCCTTGTTTTTGCTTGTCCACGCAGCCCTAAAAACAATATATTATGTCTGGATAGTAAAGCCCGTTCTGTATCTGGTATTACGCTGTCTTCATACCCCAAAATACCTGGAAAAGGATTTTCCTTTTTCTGTATCTTTTTTATCAGGTTTTGCCTTATTTCATCTTTTATAGATTTTGAAATATAACCTTGTTTTTTTAGTTCACCGAGGGTGCCTGGTTGTTGAATCATCTTTAAAATTTATATTCTTTTTTAATTTTTTCTACCTTTCAACTCACATAAATAATGGAGTGTAAATAAATACTATCAATTGCTGCCTCACAAATAGTAACATAATCTCATCCTATTTTCACTCAATTATTTTCTTAATCATTAAATCTCGTTTATGCGGTCATACTTAAAAACTTCTTTCAGCTATTTGCTTTTGTTATGCTTCAACAAACACCAATTTAGTTTAGGAAGGCTCTAAAATAAAGCAGCATGTTGATCAGAGGTCCTTACATTTAAAAAACGCTTACAATAAAACTATATCATTCCATCTACTGACTTTTCTTTCAACTTTATTATAATTCAATTACTCACATAAAAAATACACTGTAGTAGTAATTAATAAACAGTTTTGCGTTTACCACTTTCAAAATCTTTAAAAATAAACGACCCCAACTTATCAAGCCCGGCAAAAAAAGCCTTGCCATTGTTGGTTTCTGTAAATTCCTGTACAAATTTTTGCAGGTATGGATCGGTAGCTATCATAAATGTTGTAATAGGAATTTTTATCTTTTTACATTGTGTAGCAAGGCTCATGCAACGGTTTAATATCTTTCTATCTACTCCAAAACTATTTTTGTAATACTTAGTTCCTACTTTAAGGCAGGTTGGTTTGCCGTCTGTAATCATAAAAATCTGCTTATTGGGGTTGCGGCGGCGACGCAGGATATCCATCGCCAATTCGAGCCCTGCAACCGTATTGGTATGATAAGGACCTACTTGTAAATAGGGCAAATCTTTTACTTCAATAGACCATGCATCGTTGCCAAAAACAACTATATCAAGGGTGTCTTTCGGGTATTTTGTTTGAATTAATTCACTCAGTGCCATCGCTACTTTTTTAGCGGGTGTTATCCTGTCTTCACCATACAATATCATGGAATGACTAATATCAATCATTAACACCGTAGAAGTCTGCGATTTAAAATCTGTTTCTCTTATTTCCAAATCATCTTCGTGCAGCCGAAAACTTTCTGCTCCATGATTTATTTGTGCATTTCGGATAGATGCAGTAAAATCTATCTGCTCAAGCGTATCGCCAAATTGATAGGGCCTTGTTTCCGGATTAATCTCATCTCCCCCACCCGGTTTAAAAGTATGGTGGTTGCCCTGCTTACTCTTTTTTATTTTGCCGAAAATTTCTTCTAAACTTTTTTTACGAATACCCTGTTCAGTTTTAGGTGTAATCTTTATTTCACCTTTGCCTTTATCCTCATCAATGTACCCTTTCGCTTTTAAATCTTCAATAAAATCGCCCATGCCATAGTCATTCTTACTTAGCTTGTATTCTTTATCTAACTCATTCAGCCACTGCATGGCTTCGTTAAAATCACCATTGGTGTAGGTAAGCAATTGCATCAATATATCAAGCAACTGCTCAAAGGTAGATTTTGCATTTTTATTAGGATCAAATAGAGAGAAGTTGTAACCTTTCATAAATTATAATTTAACCAAAAAATATTGCATCGGTAAATAAAAGTATTGCTTAGCTGTTTTTATCCTGGATTTTGCAGTAGAAATGGTAAGGATGTTTTCAACTGCAAAGTCAGTATTTAATTTCAGATAAGCAAACAATCAAACGATACATTATGTTCAGCAGTATATTTTTTGGTGGTTTTAACGCAGATTATCTTACTTGAAATTTTTTAATATTTGCTATTCCCGGTTGCAAAGGAATGTTTAGTGAACTAAACTGAATAATCTTGTATTGGCTTTGCCAGCAGTACAAATCGTTTAAATAGCATTGTATTTTATAGCTGCAAAAGTTAACAAATAACAAGTATTGTATGCAAACCAATGGAGGGTTCAATTTTTACAAGAGCTACATAAAAAAGGTTACAGCATATTTGTAAAGCTGTAACCTTTAAAATTTACCTTTTTCATGTTAACCTAAAAATAACTCAGGTTAGTTGTAGGAGTAAGTGTAAGTAAGGTTTCGTACATCAATTTTATAGTATTTTCCACGTCGCTTTTGTGTAGCATTTCTACCGTAGTATGCATGTACCGCAATGGAATAGAAATTAATACAGAAGGGCATCCATCATTTGCATAAGCAAAAGAATCAGTATCAGTACCAGTACTACGGCTAACCGTATGTAACTGAACAGCTATTTTATTTTTTTCTGCCACATCCTGTACAATATCTAGTAATTTGTTGTGTACCGCAGGGCCATAAGTTAGCGAAGGGCCTTTACCACAAGCTGTATCCCCCTGGGCAATTTTGCTAATCATTGGTGTGGTGGTATCGTGTGTAACATCTGTAATAATGGCAATATCCGGCTTTATGCGGCGAGCAATCATTTCTGCGCCACGCAACCCAATTTCTTCCTGTACTGCATTTACAATATACAAGGCAAAAGGCAACTTTTTGTTATTAAGTTGTAACAATCTTGCAACTTCAGCAATCATAAAGCCACCTACCCTGTTATCAAAAGCACGGCCAATCAAATAGTCGTAGGCTAATTCATCGTACCCATTTTCGTAGGTAACAACAGCGCCAATATGAATACCAAGGTCCATCACTTCTTTTTTATTGCTTGCTCCGCAGTCAAGAAAAAGATTTTCAACTTTAGGATGAGTTTCTTTACCATCGTTAGAAGATCGGGTATGTATGGCAGGCCAGCCAAAAACCGCTTTCACCTGCCCTTTTTTGCCATGTATCAGCACTCTCATCGAGGGTGCAATCTGATGATCTACCCCACCATTACGCTTTAAATAAATTAGGCCTTCTGGTGTAATATAGTTTACAAACCAGCTTATTTCATCTGCATGCGCTTCTATTACTACCTTAAAAGGAGCGGTAGGGTTAATAACTGCTACAGCACTTCCATAAGGATCGGTAAAAAAAGTATCGGTAAATGGCTTTATATAGTCAAGCCATAATTTTTGTCCGCTGCTTTCAAAACCTGTAGGAGATGGATTATTGATGTAATTTTTTAAAAAACTGTAAGATGCATCGGTAAGTATGCTCTTGGTAGCTTTACCTTTTTCCTTAATTTTTTCTTTTACCTGCTCTTTAGCCTTTTCTTTTGCCATGGAAATATTTTTTTGCAAAAATAACTAAATACATTGGAGAGTTATTATTGAATAGCAAACTAATGAGATAGAAACAGACTTATCAGAAATAAACTTGCACCAGGCAAAACATTATTGAACAAATAGTTACTGCTGTTACCATAATATTTAAACATTTGTAAAATTAGAATATCTTATCAAATGTTATAAGAATTTTGCTTACAGCTTTGCAGGTAGCTTTTAAAATTTACGGTTTTTCATACGCAGATTTTTTTGAATTTGACAGAATAGCCTTTACTTTTGCATTGCTAAAAAATTATTTTTGGGATTTTTATTTTCGGGATGTAGCGCAGCCCGGTAGCGCACACGTCTGGGGGGCGTGGGGTCGCAAGTTCGAATCTTGTCATCCCGACAAACTAAATCTCTGCATTTGCAGAGATTTTTTTATGCCCCATATTGTTTACAAATTAAAAGCTGCAAAGGGGTAATGCATTTAAAAGTATGCCTGGTTCCGGTTAGTCATTACAATATTTGTTTTGCCTTTAAAATATCTAGGGTATAAAATGAACCAATATTATTTTAAGATATTCATCCCGCCGGTCTGTTTTTATGGGTGGCACATCAATGTAGAAACATGTAATGCGGCGACAGCAGCAATAAAATAAATAACAGCCCGTAAATATCGCTGTCTCTAATGGATATTTTAAAGAAGTGAAAATAGTAGTACTGGTGATAGTTAAATAAAAAATTAAGTGGGAAAACTTAGCATGCCAATATCATTATTTATTCCAATAATGCACTCATTTAAATTTGTTGGCAGATGCTACTTAAATTTCCAGCCCAAAAATAGTAATAAGGTTAGCCTAAACTGTAAATAAAAAAGTTATTCCCGAAAAATTATGTACATCCGGAAAATTTCAGGGTGTATATAATTTATTTTGTAGTAGTTTATTGGTATTTTCAAAATTGAAAAAAATTAGCCATCAGGTGAAGCAATTAAGAAGAGATTACTATCCTCTTACCTCAAACAAATCTTTGCTGATTGATTCTGTTAAAACTAAGCTGGTTTTCTTTTTGTACTGGTAAAAAGAACAGATATTGCATTCATGATTAAGCATGTTAATTTAACATGAATCAATTATTTTTTAAAAACTAAAATCAAAATCTACATCTACATCTACATCTACATCTACATCTCCAGGCTGGTTTTATGAAATAGATTTCAATAAAACGAAAGTGCGTAAATAATTTACTATAACCTGTGCGGTACGCAAAACTTAAAGTCAAAATAAGAAATAAAAAAAGCATCATTCGCTGCTCTGTTCAAGGCGATCTTTAATTTTTTTTGCTGCACGTTTAATATTCTTCGAGATTTTTTCCTGAAGTACTTGTTTATATCTGCTCTCAGGCAGGAATACACTTAAGCTCGCAATAACCTGATTTTGCCGGTATATTGGCACAGCAATACCCACTATATGATTTTCATTAAGTGTTTGTACAAACTCTTCATTTTTGATTTTTTGTAGTGCCAGATCAAGTGCTTCACGTGTTTGTACGCCTGGCCACATATTTGCCTGCGGTATGCCAATATCTGAAACCATATTATCTAATTCTTTTGGCGTAGAAAAAGCAATTAACAGCCTTCCCGTTGCAGTTGAGTATATATCTGTTTCTGTTTCTGCCCTTTCACGCACCTGTAAATCCTGGTCACAATTCACTATGTGTATAATGTAACGCTTGTTATTCCTTAAAATCCCTATAAGGCACGTTTCATTCAATTGTTTCGTAAGGTCTTCCATAATATCTTTGGCAGCAAGTATAACATTTTGATTATAGGAGAGATTACCCGATAACTGGTAAGCCCCTGCTCCCAAACGATACCCATCTTTCCTGCTAACCCGTTCGAGGTAATTTTTTGCCAACAATGTCTTTACAATATTAGCGGTAGTTGGTTGGTTGAGTTTAGCATTTTCCGCTATTTTAATGAGCTGAACAGGTTCCTTTCCATGCTTTGCAACGAATTCTAAAATATCCAGCGCTCTGTTAATTACTTGTATCATGTATTTACTTATGCCTGATAAAGATATTCAATTCAATTTTATTGAACATGTTTTTTTTTAATAAAGTAAATAAGTCTTTTTGAAGGCAATGAATTGAATAAAGACAGGGATTTTTGTAAGAATATTATATAGCAGGATTTCAAGGATTCTTTCTCCAAAATTACAGTCGTGCTATCAAACCATAAAATGAATGTATGGGCTCGCTAATTAGGCTGCTTACCTATACATTATTTTTGATGACCTGCATTTATTGATATTTACATCTTAAAACGCCTGTTTGCAGAATTAGAGTACTTTACCTTTTGGTCATTAACTTCGCTAAACCAAGGTTAAGATTTACCACAATAATTTACTGCTTCAAATGCTAAAATATACGTTGCTTATATTTTTT
>Ga0105048_10014313_pt1 | contig 12361 bp, 8 predicted proteins | sample MAT05_FD_78382 | JGI IMG/M metagenome (GOLD analysis project Ga0105048, IMG submission 78382) | Freshwater microbial communities from Lake Fryxell liftoff mats and glacier meltwater in Antarctica - MAT-05 | ecosystem: Environmental > Aquatic > Freshwater > Ice > Liftoff microbial mat | place... | reverse complement strand
TAAATCATTTGATTTTTGAGGGGGCCTTTTGGTAGGGTTTTATTCCCGTTGGTCCACCAGGATTAATCTTTTCTGATATCTAAATGGTTGCCCGGTGCTACAGTCAATTGCGCATTGTTTTGCAGCCATACTCTTCTGGCAAAAGCAGATAGAATATCTACCATAGGAAATACAATAACATTACCCGGCACTATCACATCGGTATTTGAGGTAGGTATTTCTCCGCAACTCCAGTTATTTAAATTACCCCAAAGGTTATTCTCCGTTCCTGTCCAAATGTTGGCAAAGGTGAGGGTAAACACCGGTCCGGGGGTTGTGCCATCTGCAAGGCAACGGATTTGAGTTCCATAAGCCCCAACCGGCAACTGTGTAATCAGAAGTTCATAACTGTTCGTTCCTGAATATACGGCACTTGGGGTAAGGTTTTCCCATACCTCACCATTAAGTATCTGCCATACAAATTGGTTACCCGAAACCATCCCCTGCAAAGTGATATTGGTTCCCGGGCAAAGCGTTATATCGGGAACTTTCCCAATAGTTCCTGCGCTCTCATTATTGTTTTTATCGAGCGCACTTACCACATACGTTGCATAGCGGTCATTTGGCAAGTACAAGGCAGTACGCCGGGTAATCTCTATCACTTTGGTGCCATCGTGAGCCAATGCTATGGCCTCGTTAGCAAGAGAATATTTATACACGACATACTTTATGGCAAAGTCGCCATCCGCCGCCGCAGTAGGGGCATCCCAGCGCAGGCTATCTCCTTCTACCCGCACATTGGCTGGAGCATTCGGGCATATCGCATCTTTCCACGACATAGGTGGTGCATATGATTTGTAGCGGTATAATCCCTGCTGCAAAGCAGTCTTTAAGCCTTTGCTGTTGTTCATGATCTGTAAAGTCCGGTATCCTATTTCTCCGCGGATAGCTTCTCTTACAGGTTGGCGATTCATGCTGATCTGCGCTTCTATTTCAGAGGCGGCCCAATTGTTGGGTACATCCACCATTTTGTACCAGGCCTGCCCGGTATAGAGGTGTCTGTTGGTTAGGGTTGCCTGACCGTTCCACCATAGCGAAAGCGAATTGTAATCCTGCGCACCGGTTATTTTCCAGTAAAGCTGTGGTGCTACATAATCTACTTTGCCTGCCTGCAACCAGGCAATCGGGTCACAATACATAGCACTGAATGAAGAAGTACCAGCAATTCCCGGTGGGGTGCCCGCCTTCCAGATACCAAATGGACTAACCCCAAATACAACATTGCGGTTTTGGATGGTATTGATGTGCTGAATGGTGTCATAAACCATGGCAATCATTTGGTTTACGTTATCACGGCGCCAGTCGCCAATGTTGCCAAATCCTGATGGATTATTGGTGGCGTAAGTGGCATTATCCTGTGTACTGATGGCCGTTGGGTAGAAATAATCGTCAAAATGGATGCCATCCACGTCGTACCGGGCGGCAATATCTGCCATTATATTTTTCAGGTAGTTGCGTACTTCGGGCAAACCTGGGTTTAAAATCAGGTTAGTTCCAACAGTAAGTATCCAGTCGGGGCGTTGGTTGATTACATGGCCAGCCGCCAATGGATACGATCCTGTTCTTGCCCGGTAAGGGTTTATCCAGGCGTGAAGATCAAGGCCTCTTGCATGGGCAGCTTCTACGGCAAAGGTCAGGGGATCCCAAAGAGGACTTGGAGCAGTACCTTCAGTTCCGGTGAGATAAAAACTCCAGGGTTCATAGTTGGAAGCATAAAAAGCATCGCTGCCTGTGCGTACCTGCAAATAAATGGTATTGAAACCAGTATTTTTTAACGTGTCGAGAATGGTAAGCAACTCAGCTTGCTGTACTGCCGGGCTTGCAGCACGAGTAGGCCAATCGAGGTTGAAAACCGAGGTTACCCAGGCACCCCTAAGGCTGCGTAGCGGATAAGCATCGTCCACTTCCCCTGCATCGTCTCCACATAATGCGGCTGTTTCAATATTTATCGAAACTGTTTCATTGCCGGAGAAAACCCCCGCAGTATTGGCGATTTTATATTGGAAAACATCCGGTCCATTATATCCTGCATTTGCCTTGTAAATGACGTAACCATCCGCAGCCTTTTTTACGGTGCCTTGGGTGGGTGCTGTGGTAAGGGTAAGCGATTGCGGGTTGAGCGGCAACCCGTTCCCGTTATCATTATTCAGCAGGTAAATCCTCTTGGTTTTTCCTTCTTTTACTTTGGTGGCATCTGCCTGAGTAATAGGTGGGGCAGGCAATGCTTCTACGCCAAACCAAGGGAAGGCTTTTTCAAAAAAGGCACTCATACCCTGATCGCTTGCTGTTTCCAGCGGGAATGCGAGGAACAGTACGGATCCCGGATTGCTGCCGGCCCCAAATGTACCCTTATAACCGATGGCCGCTTTGTTGGGAGCTACAATATAATCCATCAGCGTAACAGAACCGTTTACTGGCGAAATCGCATCCGGAAAGTCTTCAGGATATACAATGCCAAAAGGAATATTTAATCCTTCGAAAGCAGAACCTGCAGTACCGCTTGCTGGCGTAAAGTTTGGATTACCATCATTTACATAAGTAGCTTTCAGGTAATTGGTCATAAAATTAATATCAAAGCCAGCCGCCACCGCACGACCTAAGTTGTAAGCTATTTCCGATCCACTTATCAGCATTTGCCCGCCGTTATTCAGATAGGCCGTGATTCTAGCCTTTTCATTGGCAGAGAATACGACATCGGCACTGCTTTCATCACCAACAAACCATACCACGAGGTCGTAACCAGTTAAGCTAATGGTTCCATCTTCTACTTTCTCGTTGGCTGCTGTACTAATCTGTACCAATCCCCTATCCCGCATGGCTTTAAAGTAAGATACTGCAAAGGAGTGTACATTTACTTTATAACTACCCCCTGAACGGTCAAAGCCATCTACAATCAAAACTTTTTTTCCACTTGCCGCCGTTGAGGCCGAATACATATCGCTGTACCCGCTTTCAACGGGTGGTTCAGCACCATTCGAAACCAAAGCGGTAAGGCGATAATGGTAAACCAGCCCGGTGGCGGGTACCATAAACTGTTCAGGCTGCAGGGTAATAGTGTTTGTAGCCGGTGTAAGTGTTGTTTCATTAGCAGCTAGTGCCCAGTTGTTCAGGTCGTCGCCTTGCGCATAGTAAAGCCGGTATCCCAGCAGAGTAGCTTCGGTATTGCTGCGCCAGGTTGCCGTTACGGTAGTATTGCCGGTTGCCGACTGTACGCTCCACAGCGTAGGAGTTCCTACTGCAGGAAGCGCCCCCAGTACTTTGGAAAGAAAAGTATTCCAACGGTTGGTGGTCAGGTTGGGACAATTAGTAGCGATTACATCGCTGTGTCCATAAATGCCGCGATCACCATTATTTCCCCTTCTTTGTTTAGGTATATTGTTACGATTGCAGGCGTCTGCACAAAGTTTTCCCGCTTCATTTAGCATGGGCTGACTATCCCACATGGAAAGGTTGGCTACCTGTACCTCATGTTCCACACCAATGCCCTGATCATTGTATTCAGTCACGCCCTGACTCCAGGCGCGGTTGGCTTCATCTACCATCTGCGTTACCTGTCCATCAAAATTGCGCACCACATAGTGCGCACTTACCTGTGAGGTACAGTTTTTAAACCAACTGATGGTGCCTTCATACGTTCCTACAGCTATATAATGGACAAAATAGTAACGGATACCTGCTCCTGTAGGTCGGTTGCTGAAATTACAGGTTGTATAATTCAAAATGGCCGCCGGGTAATCGGGTACTCCATTTCCCTGCAAGGTGATGGGTATGGAGGGCTCCAGATCTTCATAAGCAGGGATTTTAATTTTAGAACTTTTTTCAATAAGAATAATTTCACCCCAGATACTAATGGTTTTTGTACCCTCGGCCATAATGCGGTAAACCCGCTGCGCAAGGGATGCCTGCAAGTCTTTTTCGGGCATACCTGTGAGCCGGCAAATAGATCCAAACCAATCTTCAGGGTTTTGTGTGATTCCTTTTACGGATTGATATTGGGCTAATAAAGCCGCTGCTGCACGGATGTTGGTATTTGCATCCGTCTTTATTTGTTGCATATCTGTTCCAAGCAAGGCGGCGGCTTCTGCCAGTTGGTGTGTGTAAGGGTTTTCTGTTAAACCCATAATTCCCCAAGAGCCATACATGCTCTCACTTACTTGTGTCCAATTGCTTTGTACCTGTGCGTATGCCCGCAACAGCGCCACAGGAACTTTATAGCTGGAAGCTGCGGCTTTAAAATATTTTTCGAGGGTGGCAACCGAAGGATGTGGCCGGTTCAGTGCAATCTCAAGGGCTTCCATTTTGTGGTCGTGCCCAAAGTCTGCCTCATTGGCTTGCGGCTCGGGGTCATTAAAAGCAGGACTTGCATGCAGGTATTCAGTAAAATTACGTTGCAGAAAAACGCTTCCATCGGGTTGTACCTGTCGGCTTACCGGACTCTTAATGTGCTTGTTTACAAGGTTTCGCAGGGTTTCATCTGTCGGGATAATTTGGGCATTTTTTTGCCCAAAACCAGTAAAATTTATCAGCAGAACCGCTGCTGATAAAAGGATGCACCACCGTAGAACGGCAGTCTTTTTTAAAAAATAAATCATAAGTAAAGTAGAGGTGAAAGATAGTATGCTTCAAAAAGACGAAAAAAAACGCATAAAACAGCATATTTATCGGACTTTTTTTGAAGATTCTCCTACGGTGTTTATAAAAAAAAGTGTTTTTTTACCGATTATGCGGTTCCTTTTAGCTTTTACTTTAATTTTTGGCTATAGTTTGGTGGTGTCAGGACAATCTTTCCTGCTGGATTCATTATTAAAACAGCATGTTTCTGCTTTATCTCACGATAGTATGGGCGGTCGCTTTTCCGGTTCGGCTGGCATGGTAAAATCAGCCTCTTATATTTCCGTGGAAATGGATGCCATGGGTTTGCAGCCCTATCATAAACATGACACAGGACGATTTCTGATTTATTGGGATACTGTACTGCAAGGCAAATCTTATTGGGGTTATAATGTGGCAGGGGTTCTACCCGGAGAAATTATGGATACCGCCATTATTTTTTCAGCCCATTACGACCATATTGGTTTGCAGGCTACTCAAAAAGCACTGCCCTTTGGTGCCTATAGCCGACGAACAAAAGGAGATACTATTTACAATGGGGCAAACGACAACGCCACCGGAGTAGCTGCCCTGCTATACTTAGCGAGTCACTTTACCTCCATGCCACCACCGCATTATACTTTGGTTTTCGTTTGCTTTAGCGGAGAAGAATTGGGTATGATAGGGTCAGATAAATTTGCGGCGGCTCTAATTCCAGAAATGTATTTAGCTTACAACGTTAATCTTGAGATGCTAGGTCGTCCAAATGGCACCGGACCTTTTATAACAGAGCCAGATGAGTTTACTGATTTCAGGCAAAGGCTTAACAGGATTTTATTTGAGCACGATCGTACCTATCGGAAAAATTATTTTTCGGAAGACCCTTTTAAAAATCAAAACCTTTTCAAAAGAAGCGATAATTATTCTTTTTATAAAATAGGGATTCCCGGATATACCATTATGGCTTCCGACCCTAGAGATCGTTTTTACCACCATACCGGGGACCAATACGAAACCATTGACTTTGATGAGATGGGAAAAATAGTGGAAGCCATTAAACTAGCAGTTAAGCCATTGGTGAGTGGCAGCAAAACAGGTAAATGATAAGGGTTCCTGTACAGTTATCGCAATCAATATAATAATCCTTTTTTATATTTTTTTTAAATAGTACTGTAAAAATGTTTCTTGTAAATGGCTGTGATTAGGAAGAATGCGTGAAACAAATAGCCCAATACCAAACTGGGAATGAAAAAAAACGCACATAAGTCATGGTTCTGTATTCGCTCATTTTTTTACTTTGTTTTCCAACTTGCTTATAAACTTTTCTGCCTGATAACTGTTTTTTCAATTTTTAACATCTAAGATTTTTAAGGCTTTTCTTTCTTATTATATTTACCAAAACAGGAACTCTTTACGCCAGAATTAAAATTTTAAATATTTAAATACCGGTATATGCCTGTTTATCAACTTACAGTAAATAAAAAGCAACTCAAGGTGGAGGTGGATGCTGATACCCCACTGCTCTGGGTATTGCGTGATAACCTGCACTTGTCAGGTACAAAATTTGGATGTGGTATTGGTCAGTGTGGTGCCTGTACCGTGCATGTTAATGGCAATCCTGTTCGTTCCTGTTCGTTGCCTATAGCAAGTGTAAAAGACCGACCGGTTGTCACCATTGAGGGTTTGTCGGAAAAGGGGGATCATCCCTTACAGCTCGCCTGGGATGAGATAGATGTACCGCAATGTGGTTATTGTCAGACAGGTCAGATAATGACCGCCGCTGCTCTTTTAAAACGCAATCCGCACCCAACATCAGAAGAAGTAGAAAATGCCATGACCGGGAATATTTGCCGTTGTGGTTCTTATCATCGTATCCGGGAGGCTGTATTGGATGCCAGTAAAAAATAAAAATCATGACAAAAATAACAACGAATCAGCGCCGCGATTTTTTAAAGAAAATTGCGCTTACCGGTGGCGGTCTGATGCTTGGTTTTAAGTGGGACAGTGCCTATGCCGAAATGCCCCGCGTATTTAATTCAGCCGACCCCGCCATTGTTCCGGCTTTCAACAGTTTTTTATCCATTGCAAGCGATGGTACGGTTCAGATTTTTTCCCCCAATCCTGAATTAGGGCAAAATATTATGACCGCTTTTGCGCAGATTGTAGCAGAAGAATTGGATGCTGATTGGACCAAAGTAAAGGTGTCGCAGGCGCCTCTCGATACAGAAAAATACCAAAGACAATTAACGGGTGGCAGTGGTGCCATTCCGCATTCTTACATGAGGTTGCGCAAGGCCGGTGCTTCGGCAAGATGGCTGCTTCTGCATGCCGCGGCCAAACAGTGGAATGTTTCTCCCGATACCTGTACTGCAGAAAACGGACAAATTATACACAAGCCAAGCGGGAAAAAACTGCTTTATGGAGAACTTGCCACCGCAGCTTCTGATATTACCCTACCCGATGAAGTGCCTTTAAAGGATCCCAAAGATTTTAAACTAATTGGCAAACCCATCAGGAATCTTAAAAACAAGGATATCATTACCGGGAAGCCAATGTATGGACTCGATTTTCACCGCGAAGGAATGGTGTATGCTATGGTACAACGCCCTCCGGATTTTGGTACCAAACTAAAATCAATAGATGCCATGGCTGCAAAAGCCAGCCCCGGAATAATCGATGTGGTGCAGTTTCAGGAAAACGTAGCGGTGGTGGGTAAATCTACCTGGCAGGTAATGAAAGCCAAAAAACTGTTGAATGTAACCTACGAACAGTCAGGAGTGCTCGAAAGCAGTTCTGACCACGAAGCGATTTTTACCGATTTAATGGAAAACGGTAAAGCACAGGTGCAGCGGAAGGATGGCAATGTGGAAGCGGCTTTTAAAGTGGCGGCTAAAAGGATTAGCAGCGAATACGAATGTCCGTTTTTACCCCACAGTCCGCTGGAGCCCATGAACTTTTTCGCCCATGTACATGATGGCAAAGCGGAGTTGGTGGGGCCTACACAAACCCCGCAAGCTGCAAGGCAGGCGGTTTCGAAACTGTTAAATATCCCACAAGAAAATATTACCGTTGACATCACCCGGTTAGGAGGTGGATTTGGAAGAAGATTGAAGTACGATTATGTGCTGGAGGCAGCCGAACTGTCGCAAAAGATTCAAATGCCGGTAAAAGTAATCTGGTCGAGAGAAGATGATATGACCGGAGGAAGCTACCGTCCTGCGGTACGATACCGTTTTGAAGCAGCGCTTGATGCTTCAGGAAATATGACGGCATTCACCTTACGGGGTGTAGGCATCAATGCAGGAAACTCAACCCGTCCCGGCAATTTCCCGGTTGGATCGGTAGAAAATCTGTTAATTGAATCGGTTGATCACAAATCGGAAATTACCACTGGTGCCTGGCGGGCTCCGATTACAAATTTCCTCGGTTTTGCCGAACAAACTTTTATTGATGAAGTAGCCGAAGCGGCTGGCAAGGATCCGGTACAGTTTCGGCTCGAATTGCTGGAACGTGCCAAAACCAATCCGGTGGGTAAACTGGGTTATGAACCCGACCGGATGGAGGAAGTAATCCGACAGGTTGCAGACAAAGCGGGCTGGGGTAAAAAGCCGGGCGTATCGCAGGGATTCAGCGTGTATTTTTCTCACGCCTCCTATGTGGCGCAGGTATGCGAAGTAGAGAAAAAGGATGGACACCCCATTGTGAAAAAAGTTTATGCCGTTTCGGATTGCGGACAAGTGATTAATAGCAGCGGCGCCTCGCAAATGGTGAAAGGCGGTATTGTAGATGGCATGGGTCATGCCATGTATGGTAAGCTTAGTTTTGATGCAGGCAGGCCCGAACAAAATAATTTCAATAATTATCGCTTGATCCGTATGAATGAAATACCCGAAGTGGAAGTTTCTTTTGTGGACAATGGAAAGGATCCTACCGGCTTAGGAGAACCGGCTTTGCCACCAACGGGTGGTGCGGTAGCCAATGCTATTTATAAGGCGACCGGCCAAAGAATAAGGAAGCAACCTTTTACAGATCATCCTTTATTTGCGGATGCCTGATAGTTAGAACACATTAATTTACATAAAAAAAAAAGCGTGCGAAAATTTTCGCACGCTTTTTTTCATAGGTACCAGTTATGATTAATTCCGGAATATTTTCTCTGTCGCTGCAGCTTTGCCATCTGGGCCAATCAGCCTGATCAGGTACAAGCCTTTTTGGCTATTTGGAATCCGGATGGTCATAATTCTTTGGGATTCCCGCAGATCTATCGTTTGGGTGCTGATGACCCTGCCTTCGAGATTGGTTACCTGCATTTGATAAGTGGCAGCAGGTACATTACTCAATTGCAGATTAAATTCTCCGTTGGATGGGTTAGGATACACTTTCACATTTTGTATCGCTCTGCCATCATTGAGTACCTGAACTGTTTTGCTGAAGGTATTTATGCCGTCTTTATCAATAGAACGGATACGATAAAAAGAGCGGCCGGCAAGCGGTGCTTCATCTTTGTATGCATAAGCATTTTCGATTTTATTTTGTGCTTCCACAAAACCAATGGAAAGGAATTTCTGCCCATCGTTACTTCTTTCTACGGCATGCCGGGCCATATTTTGTTCAAAGCTTGTTTCCCACCGAATGGTGGCTACCTGTTCTTTCAGGTCTGCTCCAATACCAATATGAGTAATTGGCAGAATGCCGCTTACCTCAATGCGACTTCCATATATTTCAGCGTTGGTGCTATTGCGGCTATCGGCCCAAAACACATAAATATTGCCCGCAATATCCGGTGCTACGCCAGGTATTCTTTGATTGCTCCCGGTACGGGTAGCCACTGCCAATCCATCGGCCATATATTGTACCGCGCCAGCCGAATTTACCTTCTGCGCTCTTACATCAAGATTACTTGTTCCATTGGCAGCATCGTCCCAGATAACAGTAGCTCCACCGGTTAAATCAGGTATAAGATTGAAGCCAGCAGTGGCACTATTGGGTTGGTTGCCTGCGGCTGATGTTAATTGTACCCCGTTGGCGGCCCATTTAATCCCAGAGGCATCAAAAGCCTGTACATAAATGTCGTTGTTACTAGTTGCTATCCTTGGGTCGCGCCAGGTTACTATAAATTGCGTATTGGCAAAAGTTACCAGCGAATTAATCTGTGAATTTGTGGCATTACAAATTGTAAGGCCGTCTGCCGGGAAGGTAAGAACTCCATTAAGATTTATGATCTGTGCAAACACATTAGCATCTGTAGAGGAAGCCCGGGTATCTGACCAGGTGACAGCAAAACTTCCTGCAAGGTTACCTACTATCTGAGGAGAAAGGGTATTGGCTGTAGCATTTTCATAAATTATGATTCCATTATCACCCCATTGCTTTGCACCTATAAGATTGAGGCGTTGGCCATATAATTTTGTTAAAGAATTGGATACTCTGCCGTCTGTCCATACCATTACTAGCCCCCCGGTACCATCCGGAAAAACCTGTTGGTTGCTCTGATTATTATTTTGAGATACTATTTCTATATCGTTGGGGAAAATCCGGGCTCCTGTCGCAATATCCACGTAATTGGCATATAAATCAAGGTTTAGTGCATTTCTGTCATCGCGCCAAACAACCGCAAATTGTAGCGGATTCACCAATGTTATCCTTGCCTGATTTTGGGTAGCCGGAGTGTTTACAATAGGAACCCCATTGGCAGTATAAACCGGGTTACCAAGCGCATTGATTCTTTGCGCATAAATATCATCTTTATTGTTTGTATTATCCCGATCGTCCGTCCAGACAATAATAATACCGTTTGCAAGATCTGGAATTGCAGAAATATTGCTTCTCGTGCCATTGCCTTGACAAACAACTATACCACCAACAGCAAAGGCCAGCGATCCATCAGCATTTACCCTTTGGGCAAAAAGGGCTTCACCAAGCGGGTTTCGGGTTTCCTCCCAAATCAACCAGGAATTGCCCAGCGCATCCGGTACGGCAAGAATTTCACTTTTTGCAGCGGCACTGCTATTCCCTACGGTTACAATCGCATTGTTTTCGGTAGGATCTGGATTCCATTGCCCAAAACCGGGCAAGACCGACATTGAAAAAATTAAAATGGGTACAATTTGTTTCATGAGTTCAATTTTATTGTTATTTAATTACTATACGAATTTCTCCCGATTTCCCTATGTACTGCCGTCAATTCACTTTTGTACGTTACCGCACTGTAGAGCATTATATGTGTATTACTGCGTCCATTTCTTAAAGATGCTGCCCATTGATTGGATTTTATGTAAGGCAGGTTAATTTAAAAACAAACACTTTTGAGCATTAAAAATAGAATAGTTCAGGTTAAAAATAAGATTTAATGCGGTATTTTATTAATTCCGTCATTTGCAAAACCTTTTCGCATTTTTTAATTGAATGCCGCAAATTCTTATTGTACAAATCTAAACAAACCCGTAAAACAGCTAAAATTCGCAGTTAATGGTTTATTTACTCTGAAAATAAATGATTTAAGGGCATGTAAAAAAAATTAAACGGCTACATTGCTTTAAAACCAATCGAAAATCAGGATAAGATCTTAAAAAGAAAAAACAAAACTAACACTCGTTAGTTTTTTAGTAAAATTGTTTTAATTTTGACTAATAAAATACAAATGCCATGACGATTGTTAATTTAGAAGAGCGTTTTCAGCAAAAGATAGATGACGATATTAAAATAGAACCCCGCGATTGGATGCCGGATAGTTACCGGAAAACCTTGATCCGTCAGATCAGCCAGCATGCGCACAGCGAAATTATTGGCATGTTACCCGAAGCCAACTGGATATCCCGTGCCCCTTCTTTAAAACGCAAAGCTATACTGATGGCCAAAGTACAGGATGAGGCCGGTCATGGTTTGTACCTGTACAGTGCGGCAGAAACACTGGGAATTTCCCGGGATGAAATGTATCATCAACTCCATTGTGGCAAGGCAAAATATTCCTCCATTTTCAATTATCCTACCCTTACCTGGGCCGATATGGGAGCCGTAGGTTGGTTGGTAGATGGCGCAGCTATCATGAATCAGGTACCGCTTTGCCGCACAAGCTTCGGGCCTTATGCAAGAGCCATGGTGCGGGTATGTAAGGAAGAAAGTTTCCATCAGCGGCAAGGCTTTGAAACACTTCTCGTTTTAAGCAGGGGAACCAATGCTCAAAAAGCAATGTGTCAGGATGCCATCAACAGATGGTGGTGGCCAAGCCTGATGATGTTTGGTCCACCCGATGGAGAAAGCCCCAACACCGTGCAGAGTATGAAATGGAAAATTAAGCGCTTTACCAACGACGAATTGAGACAGCGTTTTGTAGATATGTGCGCTGAGCAAATAAAGGTGTTGGGCATGCGAATTCCGGATCCGGATTTAAAATGGAATGAAGAACGCAAGCAGTATGATTTTGGCGTGATCAACTGGGACGAATTTTACGAAGTGCTGAAAGGAAACGGGCCTTGTAACAAACAACGTCTTGACGCAAGAAGAAAAGCCTGGGACGAGGGCAAATGGGTAAGAGATGCCGCTGAAGCCTATGCTGCTAAACGTAAAGAGGATAAGTCGGTTGCGGCTTGATGGATGAGGGAAAAGGGAAAAGGGAAATGGGAAAGGTGAAACGGGGAAAAGTGAAAAGTGAAAGGGGAAACGGGAAATGTGAAAAGTGAAAGGGGAAAAGTGAAAGGGGAAAGTTGAAATGTGAAATGTGAAACGGGAAACG